>Ga0268262_10002994_pt1 | contig 18810 bp, 14 predicted proteins | sample TergutNc150P3_FD_190354 | JGI IMG/M metagenome (GOLD analysis project Ga0268262, IMG submission 190354) | Nasutitermes corniger P3 segment gut microbial community from laboratory colony in Florida, USA - Nc150 P3 (SPAdes) (version 2) | ecosystem: Host-associated > Arthropoda: Insects >...
GGGGGGGGGGTAAAAAGACAGCGGATTTATTCGGCTGCTTTGGCTAGTGGTTAATTGAAAATTGTTTTTGGAAACAACGTTTAGAGAGCTTGCACCGCAAGCCCTAGCGTTAAATGTTGTTTCGCCAATATGGGTCATATTCAATGTAAATATAGTAAAATACCAAACCCCGCCCAACATTCGTAGCGTAATTGCCACAGAATGGTGCGACCGTAGGGGCAACTCCCCGTGGTTGCCCCTGTGGTTGTCGGTTTTCCATAAATACGAATGTCGTGCGTTTATATGCGGTTGTATGTGTTTAATAAATATCATTTCACATTTGGGGCAGGCAGACCCTGCCCCTACAGGTCGGATCATTGTGTTTTTTACGCATTGGGTTGTTGTGCCAAATTTTACTATATTACCCCTATATGCCTAAAGATTATGCAAAAAGCAATCGCAAGAGCCTGGATATGGAGCAACTGCAAGATTTGCGGCTTCCTATGATTATAGAACTTGGCTCAACAATGGTAACCGTAAGGGATTTGCTGAATTGGCAAAAAGACTCCATAATAGAGCTAGACAGGGTGGCTGGCGAAAATGTGGATCTGCAAATTAACGGCAAAATCATGGCAAAAGGCGAAGTTGTGGTTATGAACGACCATTTGGGGTTCAGGCTCGTCACGCTTTTAAGCCCAGAAGAAAGACTAAAGAGCTTGTAATGATAAAATTAGCCAAACGGCGTGTAAAGTGGCATATTCCACCTCCCGTTATACACCTGCTTATATGGCTGTTTTTATATCTGGTTCCAATAGTTCTGGGAAATCAAGAGAGTGGAGAAGCTTGGCGTTTCCGTTATTGGACAACCATTCCCTTTTTTGCAGTTATAATTATTTTTTATGCAAACTTCTCGTTTTTAGTGCCAAAATTTCTCTTTGAAAAAAAACGCATTTCCTACGCACTCATAAATTTGGCTATATTTGTAGCCGCTCTTTTCTTAATTAGTGTATGGAGAAACCACGTAATATCCCTTGGTGTTATAAAAGTGAAAAGTGACGATTGGCTTTTAAAAAGCGTTATGAGTTATGCATTTACAATTGGAATGGCAATATCCGCTTATTCAACTACAATGTGGTCTAGGTCTAGAGATGCAATGTATAATCTTGAGCTTGAAAATATACGCTCGGAATTGTCTTTTTTAAAAATGCAAATATCACCGCATTTTTTGTTCAACACGCTCAACAACATTTTAACCCTTATAGACGAAAACAAAGAACTCGCAAAGGAATCTGTGCTGCAACTTTCAAAACTGCTACGCTCCGTGCTTTATGAATCTGAAAACGATACTGTGACAATAAAGCAAGAGATAGAATTTTTAACAAATTATTCCAACTTGATGCGGCTTCGATATGGTTCTGAATTGAATTTCAATTTGAAAACGGATTTGAACGAACCCGATGCTCCCATTGCCCCTCTTTTGCTTATGCCCTTGTTTGAAAATATTTTCAAGCACGGAATAGGCAATTCTGTGAAAGATAGTTTTATAGATATAAAAATAAGTTCTAAAAATGGGAAAATTATTTATGAAAGCACAAATACATATTTTCCAAAAACGCCTCAAGATAAAAGCGGTAGCGGCATAGGCATTGCCAATATGCAAAAAAGGCTTGCCCTGCTCTACGAAAACCGCTTTTACTACGATTGCAAAATTGACGGGGAAAACTATATAACAAAACTAGAATTGAAATATGACCCAAGCAATTGAAATCCGGGGAGCTAGGGAACATAATCTCAGGAGCATAGACATAAATTTGCCGCGCGATTCCTTTGTTGTGATTACGGGAGTTAGCGGTTCGGGCAAGAGCAGCCTCGCTTTTGATACCATTTTTCAAGAAGGGCAGCGCAGATACATAGAATCGCTTTCCGCTTATGCGAGGCAATTCATAGGCACAATGAAACGCCCCGATGTGGAGAGCATAAAGGGAATTTCACCCACAATTTCAATAGACCAAAAAACCATAAACAGAAATCCGCGTTCAACTGTGGGAACAGTAATTGAGATTTTTGACCATTATCGCTTGTTGTTCGCTCGCCTTGGAACCCCGCACTGCCCCAAATGCGGAAAAGAGATAAAAGCCCAAACAGCCGAGCAAATCGCAGACAATATTTTTTTGGAGAAAGCAGGGCAGCTTGCGATAATTATGGCTCCTCTTGTTGTGGAGAGAAAGGGCGAATACAGGCGTGAAATTCAAGAGCTAAAGGAAAATGGCTACGACCGCGCGAGGATAGATGGAACGATTTATGACTTGAACAAAACTTTGCCGACTTTGGCGCGCTACGAAAAACATTCAATAGATGTGGTTATAGATAGAATTCAAATAGAGGCAAAAAATAAAACACGTTTGATGGAATCTTTGGAACAGGCGTTCAAAGTGAGCGGCAACAAATTGGTTTCATTTATGTTCGGAGAAGTTTATGAAGTACAGAGCGCAGACTTGGCATGCGCGAAATGCGGAATTTCCTTGCCGGAAATTGAACCACGCCTATTTTCTTTCAACGATAAGCAAGGGCAATGCCCTGTTTGCAAGGGGCTTGGAAAAAATTATCAAATAGAGATTTCAAAACTCATAAACCCCGAACTCTCAATAAACGAAGGTGCAGTTTTGGCAAGCACAGCCGATGGCCGCTTGATTTTTAGCCAGCACGGAATGGCGGAATACAAAGCGATAGCTAGGAAAACAGGATTTTCGCTGAACACCAAGTGGAAAGATTTGCCGCCTAATGCGCAAAATGCAGTTTTAGAAGTTATAGTCCCAATTCTCCAAGGGCTTTGGGATCAGTGGCATATAAGTTTGCTTCAAAAATATATGCTAATTGAACCTTGCGGCGAGTGTAATGGAGAGCGAATTTGCGCGGCAGCACGGGCGGTTAAGTTTTATGGAAAAGGAATTTCTGAAATTTCATCTTTATCTGTGGAGGCTTCGGTAAAATTTTTTGATGAACTTGAATTGAGTGAAAAAGAAAAGAGGATCGGTGCGGAAATATTCAGGGAAATAAAAGGGAGGCTCGGATTTTTGCAGGCTGTTGGGCTTGGATATTTAACGCTCAATAGGGGTTCTGCAACTCTGAGCGGCGGCGAAGCCCAGCGCATTCGCCTTGCTGGGCACGTGGGTGCCGGATTGCAAGGCGTTCTCTATGTTTTAGACGAACCGAGCATTGGGCTTCACGCACGCGATAACGAAAGACTTTTGGCTCTTTTGGAAAAACTTAGGGCACAAGGTAACAGCCTTATTGTGGTTGAGCACGATGAAGAAACCATAAAACGCGCAGACTGCATCGCAGACATAGGCCCAGGCGCAGGGAGCGAAGGCGGCTTGCTTGTTGCAATGGGGAACATCAAAGATTTGCAAAAAAATCCCGCTTCATTGACGGGTGCCTATTTAAGCGGAAAAAAGAAAATTGAAATGCCAAAAAAACGGCGAGAGGTGAATAAAGAGACGCCGAGAATTAAAATACTCGGGGCACGTGCGAATAATTTGAAAAACATAAATGTTGAAATTCCTCTTTCTGTTTTCACAGTTGTAACAGGAGTTAGCGGTTCTGGCAAAAGCACTTTGATAAACCACATTCTAAAAAAAGCACTCGCAAAAAAATTCCACGGTGCTTACGAAGAACCCGGTGCGCACAAAAGCATTGAAGGGTTGGAGCACATAGACAAGGTTATAGAGATAGACCAAAGCCCAATAGGGAGAACACCGCGTTCAAATCCTGCCACATATACAAAGGTTTTTGATGAGATAAGAAATTTATTCGCAAGCCTGCCCGAAAGCAAGGTTAGAGGTTTCTCAAAGAGCAGGTTCAGTTTCAACGTTCACGGCGGCAGGTGCGAAAAATGCTGCGGGGCAGGTGTGGTGGAAATAGAGATGCAAATTTTGCCGAATGTGCAAATAACCTGCGATGAATGTGGCGGCAAACGCTTTAACGATGCAACTCTTGAAGTTTTTTACAAAGGCAAAAACATATACGATATTTTGGAACTCAGCATTAGCGAGGCTCTTGAATTTTTCAAGGCTTTGCCAAAGATAGCAAAACCGCTTGCCGTTTTGAAAGACATTGGGCTTGGATATGTTAAACTTGGGCAGCCCAGCACAACACTTAGCGGCGGCGAAGCCCAGCGAATGAAAATCTCCACCGAACTCCGCAGACCCGGCACAGGCAAAACCCTTTACCTTTTAGACGAACCCACAACCGGCCTTCATTTTGAGGATATAAATCGTTTGCTGGAATGTTTGCAAAAACTGATTGAAAACGGAAATTCAATGGTCGTTATTGAGCACAATCTAGATGTTATTAAATGCGCAGACTGGATTATAGACTTAGGACCCGAAGCCGGAGAGGAAGGCGGTTATATTATAGCAGAAGGCACACCCGAAAAAATTGCAAAAACCGCCAAATCCCAAACGGGGAAATTTTTAAAGCCATTTGTCAGATAAATTCTGACAAATAAGTATAAATGAATTTTACTCACCCTGCCATTTTCACTTCGTGGGCAGGGTTCGCCCTTCGGGCTGTCCTGCGGACATTAAAAATTTTCTAACAATGCCTGTTTTATTGGCAAAACTTTTGGACAGGCACAAAAATTTTTTCTATATTCCCTGTGTGGAATTTTTACTAGAAACAAAAGAAGTATCAAAAGCCTATAGAGAAACGGGCGGAAATCTTGAAATATTGAGAAATGTCAATTTCACGTTGGGCGAAGGCAAAATTGCTGTGCTAACAGGACCCAGCGGTTCTGGCAAATCCACTTTTTTGAACATAGTGGGTGCTTTGGACAAGCCAACTGGAGGCTTGGTTTTCTTTAATGGAAAGGAAATGTCAAAATTTTCTCGTAAGGAAACAAATAGTTTTCACCGCAAAAATTTGGGTTTTATGTTTCAGTTTCACCACCTGCTCGCAGAATTTACCGCATTTGAAAATGTGCTTATGCCAGCTAGAATAGCTCACCAAAATTATCACGAAAGCCGTGAAAGAGCATTGGAACTTTTGAGCATCGTTGGGCTTTCTGAGCGAATTGGTCACTTGCCCCGCGAACTTTCTGGCGGTGAGCGCCAAAGGGTAGCACTAGCACGTGCCCTTATGAACAGGCCAAGTTTGATCATAGCAGACGAACCCAGCGGAAACTTAGACGAAAAAAATGCAGAGGTGCTAAAATCTCTTATTTTGGATCTCAATAAAAAATACGGGCAAACATTTTTGATAGCAACTCACGATATGGATTTGGCAGGGATAGCCACCGATAGGTGGCTTGTTGCGCACGGAACAATTATGGTGAATACAAATGCCTACGAAAGGCGCAAATCAGTTCGCACATCTATGGGCACATAGTGCCTCACATCTTCTCCCATGTAAATTTGCCTTGGCCTGTAAATTTTTTGCTTGGGATTATCGTGAACTTCTTTCCAGTTGGCAATCCACCCGGGCATGCGCCCTATTGCAAACATAACCGTGAACATATTTGGCGGAATACCAATGGCTTTTAAAGTTATGCCTGAATAAAAATCCACATTCGGATAAAGTTTGCGCTGTATAAAATAATCGTCTTTTAGGGCAATCTCGGCAAGCTCTTGGGCAATGTCCAAAAGTTCATCGCTTTGCCCCTGTTTTTGCAAAACTTTAGAAGCAACTTCTTGCAGAATTTTTGAACGAGGGTCAAAGTTTTTATACACCCTGTGCCCAAAGCCCATAAGTTTAATGCCGTTTTCTTTGCGTTTCACTTTTTCAACAAAATCTTTAACAGAGGTTCTGGTTTTGCGAATTTCCTCTAGCATTTCAACAACAGACTGGTTTGCTCCGCCGTGCAAATGCCCCCACAAGGCGCACACGCCTGCCGCTGCGCTGGCAAACAAATTTGCGCCGCCGCTCGCTACCATGCGAACCGTGCTTGTGCTGCAATTCTGCTCGTGGTCTGCGTGTAAAATCAAAATTAGGTTTAGTGCTTTTACAATATCTGGGTCTGCTATGTATGGGCGATTTGGCAGAGTGAACATCATGTGCAAAAAATTATTCACATAGCCATATTCCGGCACCGCATAGATAACTGGCCGGCCTGTGCTCATTTTATATGCAGCAGCGGCAATGGTGCGAACTTTTGAAATTAGCCTTGCAGCCGCTTCTTCAAATTCCTCATCGTTCAAGTGGTTGCTCAGCAATGCGTTATCGTAGCAACTCATTGAGTTTATCATTGCGCTTAAAATTGCCATCGGTGGAGCATCTATTGGAAACCCGTCAAAGTGGTGCCTTAAACCTTCGTGCATAAGCTCGTGTTCTGTTAAAAGCAAGGAAAAACGGCGCAGCTCGGTTTGAGTTGGGAGCCTGCCCCATATAATTGTCCAAGCTGTTTCTATAAAGGTGCTTTTTTCGGCAAGCTCTTCTATGGGGTAACCTCTGTAGCGCAAAATGCCGTTATCGCCGTCTATATAGGTAATTGCGCTTGTGCAGCTTCCAGTGTTTCCAAAGCCATCGTCAAGCGTTATATAGCCGGTTTGCTCCCTTAGCTTAGATACGTCTATGGCTAGTTCGTTTTGAGTTCCCTTTACCACAGGCAAGGAATAATCTTTGCCGCCTAAATTTATTTTTGCTGTAGCTGTCATTTATCCACCCACGGTTTTAGTTCTCCAATCCAATCTGCAATAAAATTTGGTCTGCCACTTAGCAGTTCTCTTTTTGCAACTTCCATAGCTACTTTTTCGTTTTTATCCGTTGCTCTAACTGTGCCCTTTAGGTGCAACTGAGCTTCATTGGTGCAACCGTGACCTTCTAAAGTCACATTTATGCTGCAAGAAATTAAATTTTGCCCCCCGCAGTTCCATTCGCCAGTCTCTATTTGTACCACCATGCTGTTTGCACTGCAAGGACCATCTTTGAGAGATATTCTATTTTTAAGAATCCTTGTAAATTCAGAACTTAGCGGATTCATTTTATAGCTGGGATCTAGAAATATGCCGCCTGGCCGTTTCATAAGCTGGTTAATCAGATCGTCAACTGCTCGGTTCACATCTTGCTGGTTTGAAAGATTGCTCTGCACGCTTGCCACAATAGAGGCTTCTCCTCTTTCAACACGCACAAGATTTGTATTTAACCAAAAAGAGCCATCTCCTGTGCTTGAGCTTTCCAATACGCACACATAATCTGCTTTTAGAATATCGCCTATTTGCCGAGCGTCATCGTCAGATAACATGGTGCCCGGTTCGTATTCAAACTCGCCCCGCATAAGCTTGAGAATAGCGGTTGAATTGTCTGTGACTTTGAATTTGCCTTCTTTTGAGAGAGCACTTTCAAATTTTTGCTTTAATGGTTTAATGGCTTTGAATCTTGAGCCTTCTTCGCCAAATACCCCCAGTGCAACTTTTTTGCCTTGGGCGCTTGCATAAGCAGCTAATAAGAATAAGAAAACAAGGACTATGCGCATATATGAAATATAGTAAAAGGAAGCAAGAAATATAGTAAAAGAAAGTAAAAGAAGTTGGTTTTATCACATAAAATTGACAATTTCCCTAAAAAGCATTGAATATTTGAATAAATTTTATATATTTATATATGTAACCAAGCACCGGAGGTGTTATGTTTAAAAAAATCTTTATGCCCGTTTTTGTACTGATTGCCTTTGCTACCACCGCTTGGGGGCAAGGGTTAGATATAGTGATTCGTGATTTCAAGTCCACTTATTTTGGTTTTCAAGAAGGAACCAATAGCACTAAATGTGCTCGCGGAGGAGCAACTAAGGGTATGGTTCAGGTATCTTTGTTTTATGACAAAGCAAATTGCCCAATAGACGACGTAATGGGCAAAAATGGAGACCCAGATCATATCAGATATCGTTATTGTGCGCACCCTATGCCTGCTGATCCAAAACCAACCCAAATGTGCTTTGGAGATTCATTGGATACGTGGTATGTAGATGGTCCAAATGCAAAAACCATCAGAGAAGTGATGGATTTAAACTTAAATAATGGCATTTACGAAATAGAGTACAATCAAAGCACATGCAATGACTGGAATGGCAATGGCAAAAGCCCCGGATATTTTCCGCTTGACAAATATGATAATCCAAATTCCCCTTCCTATAGCCCCGGAACCACATGGGGCAGGGAAACATGGCTTTCTGGCAATAGAGGTAGTTGCAACAGCAGCAGTGATGCTATAAGGCATAATTTTGGTTATACTTTAACCGGTTCCGCAGAATTCCAATATGTAAATTCCAACAAAGATGAATTTGAATTTATGGGCGATGACGATATGTGGGTTTTTATAGATGGCAAATTGGTCATAGATTTGGGCGGTACTCATACGGCGGTTAGGGGACGAATAGACATAAATGAATTGGCAGGGAGAGAAAACTGGCCAGAAGGTTCCATGCATACCATTAACTTTTATTATGCAGAAAGGCAAACAGTTGAATCAAATTTAAAGTTGCAATTTAGGCTTACCAATCTTTCGCCGCCACGCTATGGAGCTCCTTACATTAAAAGGGCAGAAACAACCGTAGGTTCGGGTGGTACTAGCGAAACAAAGATTTGGGTAAATACTCCATTAGACCTTGGATCCATAGAAGAAATCAAGAATAGTGGCGATTTCCCCATAATAATAAAAAAATCCGACCCGACTCAAAAAGACGTAAACGGCTACAGACTTTCGAGCATAGAATCTTTGGGGAAAGACCCAGAAGATCCAAGTAGCTATGTTTATTCAATAAAGGGAGACGTATGTGAGGGTAAAAATGTTAATTGCAGCTTAACAATAGGTTCTGGCGATTCCCTGTCTTTCAATGTAAAGAAAAGTGATTTGACTTCAAACGATTTCAATGACACTAAAAATGTCACTTTGACTGGCAACACGTATGTGAAATCTTCAAGCAAAATAGAGGCTACAAAAGTCTCTTGGGCTCCTAATTCAACGAAAATGGATAAACCGCCATTTGTGCCAATGCCAGGCGATAAAAACCCCGTTAAGCCAGACTTTGTAGATGACTGGTTCACAGGGAGTCCGACTGATGTAACCGGTCAATGCACTCTTTGTGGAGGTGGATTGCCAAACAACGGTACTTTCCCAAACATTAACCAGATTTGGGATCCTAAAACAGGAACTATGATTTCTTCTTACGATGACCCTAGCCTAAGACCAAATAACATAGTCCACGGTTTTGGAAAAACAGGAACTCCCATACCTCCGAGCAGAGCGGGTGAATTGGTTTTAACAGCTTTCCCAAATTCCAGCGGCACGGTGAGCACAAATGGGAAAAAAATGACTTATGAGGAATGGTTAAAAGACGAAGAGGCACAAAAACTCTTCGGTTTACCACCAGAAGTTAGCCCGAATGGACCTTATGGAGTAGCAGATCCCAAAAAACAAGCAGACTATGGTGGATATGCTTTTGTTAAAAATGGTTTTCCAAATGAAAGTTCTGTTGGTAGCAATGGGCGAGTTGCTCCAACTCGTTGCATTTCAGATTTAACCAAACCAAACGAACCTCGCATAAACTGCCTGAATTTCAGCCTTCTGGCAAGGCAGCCTTTCCAGATTTCGGTTATTATTTACGATCAGTTGGGCAATTTTGTAACTCAATACCGTGAAACTGTTACCGAAAGGGAATTCCGTAGCGTTGTGCAAGGGCCAAATTATACTGATGGTGAAAAAAATTCTGTTAGCAAAGATGGAAAGATAGGCAAAAACGCAAGCAAAAATTGCCAGGTGCCAACCAGCAGCAATTACGGAAAAGATAGTGTTTTAACGACAAACGGCTTGGTAAAGGTAAATGTGAACATTTATCCCTTCTCCAAAGATGGTCGCCGTTTTGGCAATGGTGTTTACATTGCAAAAATAGATAGAGTAGATTTGCCTTATAATGGTTGCGTGAATAATGAGGGAATTCCACTCTATACAATTGAAGACTATAAACGCTATCACGCCGACCAAAAATTCGGTTGGATGAGAACAAAACCTTCAAAGAAATGAGTTTATTGATGGACATTTAAAACGCTAGTGGGGAGAGTTTTGGTGAGGGGTTACCTACTCCCCACTAGTCTGAAATAATCAGTACTCCCCTTGAATGGAGATAAAAAAATCCTCGCTTGTTTCCAAGCGAGGACTTTTTATTATTAAATTAACCTAGTCTCTTTTCAATAGCAGCAAGTTCTTCTTGAAGTTCCTTGGGGAGCTTGTTGCCAAATTTTGGATAATGATTTTGCTTAATATCGGCAATTTCCTTTTTCCAGCCTTCCACATCTACAGAGAGAATCTCTTTCAATGTATCTTCAGCAACGCTGTCTGGTTTGTCGAAAGATGCTGGGTCTGGCATTAAACCTATTGGAGTGTCAACGGACTTGCCTGAACCATCGCATTGCTCAAAAATCCATTTGAGAACGCGAGAATTTTCGCCATAACCTGGCCATGCAAATTTGCCGTCTTTTTTACGGAACCAGTTTACAAAGAAGATTTTTGGACGACCTGCTTCAGGTATTTTTTTGCCAACTTCAATCCAGTGTTTGAAGTAGTCACCCATGTGGTAGCCACAGAAGGGCAACATGGCAAATGGGTCGCGGCGAACATCGCCAACCTTCAAGTCAAGGGCAGCAGCGGTGATTTCGGAACCAACTATGGAACCCATGAACACGCCGTGGTTCCAGTTCTTTGCCTGGTGAACAAGCGGAATGGTGCTTGGACGGCGGCCGCCGAACAAGATAGCATCAATTGGAACGCCTTCTAACTTTTCAAACTCTGGGGCAATAACTGGGCACTGTTTTGCAGGAGCTGTGAAGCGGCTGTTGCCGTGAGCGGCTGGAGCTTGGTCTTTATTGGCTTTGTCTTGCACCCATTCTTTGCCGTGCCAGTCAATTAACTTGCCCGGAGCATCGTGGCCAATTTGTTCCCACCACACATCGCCGTCTTCGGTTAGAGCAACGTTTGTGAAAATGGTGTTATCTTGTATGGAGTGCATGGCATTTGGATTGGATTCCATAGAAGTGCCAGGGGCAACGCCAAAGAAACCAGCTTCTGGGTTGATTGCGTACAACTTGCCGTCTTTACCTGGGCGCATCCATGCGATATCGTCACCCACGGTTTCAACTTTCCAGCCTTTGATTGTTGGAACAAGCATGGCGAGGTTGGTTTTTCCGCAGGCGCTTGGGAAAGCAGCAGCGATGTATTTAACTTTACTGTCTGATTCTCTTGTGATTTTCAAGATTAGCATGTGCTCTGCAAGCCAGCCTTCGCTTTTGGCGGCAACGCTTGCAATGCGAAGTGCGAGGCATTTTTTGCCAAGCAGTGCATTTCCACCGTAGCCGGAACCGTAGCTCCAAATGGTTTTTTCTTCGGGGAAATGAGCGATGTATTTCTTTTCAATTGGAGCGCAGGGCCATTTACCATTGTCGTCTTGGCAAGAGAGAAGCGGTTTGCCTATGGAGTGCAAGCAGGGGATAAATTCGCCTTTAGCGCCTAAAACTTCCAAAACCTTTAAACCAACGCGAGCCATTATGTGCATATTTATAACAACATAAGGAGAATCTGTCAATTCAACGCCAATTTTTGCGATAGGGGAGCCAATAGGACCCATTGAGAAAGGAATTACATACATGGTTCTGCCGTGCATGCAGCCTTTGTAGAGAGCAGTCATCTCTTTTTTAAGTTCTTTTGGGTCAATCCAGTTATTTGTGGGACCTGCATCGTCTTTGCTTTTGCTGGCAATATAGGTGCGGCTTTCTACGCGAGCCACATCAGAAGGGTCGGAACGGAACAAATAAGAATTTGGACGTTTTTTAAGTGGAGTTGCAAGACCTGCATCTATAAGGCTTTGCACCATTTCATCGTATTCCGCTTTTGTGCCATCGCACCAGTAAATGGAATCAGGCTCGGTTAGGCTGGCTATCTCTTTGACCCACGCATTGAGCTTTTCGTGGTTAGAGGGTGATTCACAACAAGACATAAACATCTCCTAGGTTAAATTGAAAAGTCTTCGTGGAGTAATATAGTAAATTCCCCCCAAATTATGTTATAACAAGAATTTTGGCACAAGATAGCCGTTTTGCGCTTCTGCCACAGCTATAACCTGCTCATTGTTTGCCACAAATACCAAATTTCCGCTAACTGCTGGCTTTTTACTGCTTGCCACGGGCAAACCGTTCAGAATTTTCTTAGTATCTTCCTCGTTTATATTAACAGTTTCCCATTTCAAAAGCTTTTGGGGCAAAATTGGCTCGCCATTTGCCTGCTCCACAGATATATTTCCTATTGCAAGCCGCCTTATATTGCCTGCTACTCCATAAGTTCCAAGTTTTTGCGCTATATCTCTGGCAAGGGAGCGGATATAGGTGCCCTTTGAGCATTTGCAGTAAAGTTTATATCCAGAGCATATTTTCAGCTCATATATGGTTATTTTTCTCGGTTTCAGCTCTATATCCTTACCCTTTAACGCCAAATCGCTGGCTCTTTTGCCGTCTATTTTTATTGCGCTATATGCAGGCGGTATTTGCTCTATTTCGCCTATAAATGTTTGCAAAACAGCGTTCAATTCTTCTGCCGTTATAGCTACGTTGTTATCTTGTTTCAATATATTGCCTGTTGGTTCAAGTGTATCGGTTAAAATTCCAGGGTGCAAATCAAAGGTATAAACTTTGTCTTGAGCTTCTATATAAGGCAATAACCTTGTGCATTTTTCAACAGCAGCCACTATTAAACCGCTCGCAGACATATCCAAAGTACCTGCGTGCCCAACACGTTTTGTGCCGAGTTGTTTTTTTATAGCATTCAAGGCTTTAAACGAGGTTATTCCGGTAGGCTTGTCTATGAGAACAAAGGCAGAAGGCATGGAGGGAAATTAGTAAAATTCTACATTACCAATATGCCTAAAAAAATTCTATTCCTCATTCTACTTTCCATTCTCTTGCTCTCTTGCGAAAAGCAAAATTCTGCAAAACAAGCTGCGGCTTGCCCAGAAACACCGCCCAGCTACGAAAATGCAACGGGCGAATTTGACCCCATAGCCGTTCCAAGCGAGGCACTCTCCTGCGGAGAAATAACGCTTTGGGGAGGAGCTTCTCCGTTCTCTTTAAATATGTGGCAAGACTACAATTCCTTTTCCGTTTCAATAATGTCCATGCTTTTTGAACCCCTTGCAGAACTCCATTCCACAGAAAACAGACCAAACGGAGTTTTGGCTAGCAAATGGGAAATTTCAGAAGACAAAATGAGCTATTTCTTTGAAATAGACAGCCGCGCAACTTGGAGCGATGGAAAACCCATCACGGCTTATGATGTGCAGTTCTATTACGATGTTATTATGGATCCAAAAAATTTAACGCCTATTTTCAAAGTTGGACTTTCTCGCCTTGAACGCCCGGAGGTTGTTGATAGCCTGCATTTAACCATAAAAGCCAAAGACCCGCATTGGGCTAATTTTTGGGAAGCAGCGGGGATGGTTGCTTTTCCAAAACATATTTGGGAAAAGACAGATTTCAATTCCATTCGCTTTGAGTTCCCTGTTGTGAGCGGACCTTATTCCATAAAGCAAATGAAAATAGACCAGAAGTTGGAACTCGTGCGCCGCTCGGATTGGTGGGGGCGGCAAAAAAGATACAATGCTGGCAAATATAATTTTGAAAAAATAACCTACCGTTTTATGGAAGACCGCAACAAAGCCCTTGAAGCCTTGAAAAAAGGCGATTTTGATGCTTATCCAATTTACACTTCGTCTATATGGGTTAAGCAAACCGATTTTGAAGCGATAAACAAAGGCTATGTTTTGAAAAACAGAGTGTTCAACGAGGAACCCATTGGTTTTCAGGGCTTTGCGCTGAACTTGCGCAGGGAAAAATTTAAAGATGTTCGTGTTCGCAAAGCCCTTTCCCTTTTGCTAGATAGAGAACTTATGAGCGAAAAATTTATGTTCAATCAATATTTTTTGCTAAATACATATTTCCCAAGTCTTTGGGATGGACACAAAAATCCACACTCACCGCTATATCCTTATGCACCGGATTCCGCTCGCAAACTTTTTGAAGAAGCGGGTTACACTGTAAATGCACAAGGAAAACTTGTGGATAAAACAGGCAAGCCATTTGAACTAACTTTTTTAAACCACGCCGAGGATATTCGCCACACAACAAAATTCCAAGAAGACTTAAAAGCAGTTGGAATAGAATCCAACATAGAAACCGTTTCTCTTTCCACATTCCGCCAGCGCATTGACGATGCGAACTTTGACTTGTGCTGGCTCGCATGGGGTGCGGGTCGCTTGAGCGATCCGGAGGCGAGTTGGCATTCCAAAACCGCAAACGACAAAGGCACAAACAACGTGCCCGGCTTGCAAGACAAAATTATAGACAGCCTTATAGAAGCCCAAAAAACCGAGCTGAATTTGGATGCCCGCAACAATATATTGAAAAATTTAGACACCCGCCTAACCGAAATAGTCCCATATATTTTGCTGTGGCAATCCGAGAATTCTAAAATTCTGCATTGGAGTCGTTTTGGCTATCCTAGGTCGCTATACGGAAAATTCAATAGGGAAGATGCTATACCTGTGTATTGGTGGTACAGCCCCGAAAAAGCTGGGGAGCTTCAAAAGGCGCAAAAGAGCAATGAGGCTTTACCTATTGAGGATGTGGATGTGAAGTTTCAGAGCAGTTGTCATTAGATTAAAAACATAGAATTTTCTACTTTACCCGCAAATGAATTCCAAGGACCTAGACACCATTGCTGTTTTGGATTTTGGTGGGCAATATGCGCATTTAATTGCGAACCGAATTAGAAGGCTCGGAGTTTTTGCTCGCATTTTCTCGCCAAATTCGCCTGTGGAGCATTTAAGTTTCGCAAAAGGCATTGTATTTAGCGGTGGCCCAATGAGCGTTTATGAAAAAAACGCCCCTGCGTTCAATAAAGACATTCTAGGTATAAACATACCAAAACTTGGAATTTGCTACGGTCACCAGCTCATAGCACAGAACTTAGGCGGTGAAGTTAGCCCGGGGAAAGTCAAGGAATACGGAATATCTAACCTGCAAATAACAAAGAGCGATTCCCCTTTGTTCAAAAACATTCCCGAAAACAGCCTTGCTTGGATGAGCCATGGAGATAGTGTTTCAGAACTGCCAGCTGGATTTATCACAATAGCTAGTACCAGCGACTGCGAATTTGCTGGAGTGGAAAACACAGAAAAGAAAATTTACGGAATACAATTCCACCCCGAAGTTAGGCACACCGAATTTGGCGATAAATTTTTGGAAAATTTTGTTCTTGATATATGCAGGTGCAAAAAATCTTGGAGCATAAAGAGTTATGTGCCGCAGATAAGCGAAAAAATAAATAAGGCGGCGGCGGGTAAAAAAGTATTTTTGCTAGTTTCCGGCGGTGTGGATTCCACCGTGGCATTTGTGCTTTTGAACAAGGTTTTGGGGCAGGAAAGGGTTTTGGGGTTGCACATAGACAATGGCTTGATGCGGCTGGATGAAAGTCAGCAGGTTATGAATTTTTTGCAAAAAGAAGGTATGAACAATTTGCAAATTTGCGATGCAGGAAAAGATTTTTTGCGTGAATTGCAAGGCGTTTCTGAGCCGGAGAAAAAACGAAACATCATAGGTGAAACTTTTTTAAAAATTAAAGATAGCGAAATGGCAAGGCTATCGCTAAACGCAAACGACTGGATAATGGCTCAAGGCACCATTTATCCCGATACCATAGAAAGCGGTGGCACAGAAAATGCGGATTCAATAAAAACACACCACAACCGCGTGCAAGGCGTTTTGGATTTGCAAGAAAAAGGTTTGCTTTTGGAACCGCTTGCGGATTTATATAAAGACGAGGTGCGAATTTTGGGCGAGGAACTAGGTATTCCAAAAGAGCTAATTTGGCGGCATCCTTTTCCGGGTCCCGGTCTTGGCGTTAGGCTTTTGTGCAGCGATGGAAAAGCCTCTGGAAAATCCGAGATTCCCGAATTGAAAAAAGCCATTGACGAACTTTCAATAAAGGCAAGGCTTTTGCCGATAAAAAGCGTTGGCGTTCAGGGCGATGCAAGGACTTATGCGCAGCCTTTGTTGATAGAGGGAGAACTCTCTTGGGAAACTTTGGAAAATATCAGCACTTCTTTGATTAACCGTTTCAAGGAAATAAACCGTTCCGTATGGTTGGTGGGTAGCGTTTCAGAAACCGCCTTTGAAACCGCAGAGCAGTATTGCACAAAAGAGGCTCTTGATACGCTCCGGCTTTTTGATTCTATCTGTTTTAATTTTTTAATTGAAAATAATTTATACGATAAAATCTGGCAAATGCCAGTTGTGCTTTTGCCGCTTAAAATCTCCGGCAAACCCTGCATTGTTATGCGCCCTGTGAACAGTGCGGAGGCAATGACCGCGAACTTTGCGAAAATAGAGCAGAGTTTGTTGAGGGATTCGCTTTGGCCAAAATTAAGGGAAGCAGGTTTGGGAGCTTTGCTTTACGATGTTACGCACAAACCGCCTGCGACTATTGAATGGGAGTGATTTTTTCTATATTTAACCCTATGACAGCTATTTCATCCTCTATGCTCAAAAAAGATATTCAAGTTGCATTGACTGAGCTTGGCAACGACCGAGAAGTTTTTGAGCGAGCCGAAATCAATCCGAGAGCTATGCAGAGAGCGGTTGAAAAATACGGAGAACTAATTCCAACTTCTCTTTTTGACTATTGGTTTGATAAGCACCAGGCATTGCACCAGAGGGTAGAAGACCTTGAAAATCAGGGAAAGGAATTTCTGAAATCCATTCAAGGCTATTTCAAGGCTTGCATAGAAACATCATATCTGGTAGGTCGGCGACTGAAAGATATTGTTGAGAAACATCCTTGTTTTTCTGTAAACCAAATCCGAGCTGATATTGACCTGTCAAACCAAATGGTTAAAATTATGGTTCTGCTCAAAGGCGACTGGCAAGAAACCGAAGTTCCTTCTGAAAAAGCAATGGATCAACTCACTGCCATTGAGTCCGCTTTTTTCGATTTAGAAAAAGAATTTGTCTATGATTATTCATTTAAGTTGTTTGAATCTGAGACACAAATACAAATTCGTACCGAGAATAATAACTTATTATTTGACTCTCGCCTAGACATTGATTCTTTGACCAGAGATTTTCCTATTTCTGTGAGGTGGTAGTGCCGTCTTTCCGAGACCACTGCGAACATAGTCGTCATAATTTAGCGTTTTTAGATTCGTTTTTCCTAACGAGTTTCAATGATTGGTCAGTAACAGTTATGTTCTACGCTGGAGTTCATATAGCGGAGGCAATTCTTGACAAAGACTGTTCCATTCATAGCCAAAGCCACCAAGAACGTACAGGCAATCTTGCGAAATTGACTTCGTTCCCAGAAAAAGCATATAAGTCTTTAGAGAGAGAAGCCCATAATTCTAGGTACAGAAAATATAAAGTTTATACTTGGGAAGTACATCGCATATTTAAAGAACACTTTCAAAAATTAGTTGCGTGGTTCAACAGCAGTGTAGATGAAAATTTTGTCCTAAACAGCCAAGTATGCAAGGATATCGCAGACGAGTGGCTTAAAAGGTATCAACGCAACGAATCCGATTGTAATAAATGTAATTAATCCAGTTAACTTTATTAGCTATAGCCAAAATTAAAGGAAGCGGGTTTGGGAGCCTTGCTTTACGATGTTACGCACAAACCGCCTGCGACTATTGAGTGGGAGTGATTTGTCGCAACCATTTCTTTCCTAGTCTAATCCTCTACGCACCGAACATAAGCCCAAATGGAGTCTATTGGCTTATGCGCAAACAGCAATCCATCGTCATCACTTAAAATAACATAGATTTTAGCGAAGCCCGGATAAGTTTCGCTTACATCAGTTGAACTGAAAAAAAGAGCACTTAATATATTCTTTTCGCTATAATATGCACCAGGCAAAGCGGAAAAACCATATAGGTCTGTTCCTCTGCCATTTCCCCAAAGCTCGCTGTTTGCTTTTAATGCATCCCCGGCATAATGATAATTCCAAGTAAAATTCTTTAGCGTATCCCATTCTTCATCGCTTGGCAAATGCCAGCCAACTGGACAAACTGTTTTTGCTGTATTCCAGTCATAAGCTATGCCATAAGTTTCGCAATTATCAAGATTGTAGTTAAAACATTTAGTGTTTGAAGTTTCATATCGCAAATTTTCTGCCATCCAATTTTGAGTTCCTATTATTATCGTTTTATATTTTTTGTCATCGCGAGAATCTATTAGCACCTTATAATCAAACACAAGTTCGCCATCAGAGCAGTAAATTGAACTTCTAGGGTTATATGTTTTGCCACCACATTTATCGTAAAGTTTACTGCCTGAGCAAAATTGATTTGAAGTTTCCCGATTATAGTAATCATCTCCGCATTTTGTTAATAAAGTATCGTTTTGACATTTTTCTGTTGAAACGCTATAAGTTTGTCCATTGCATTTATCGTAAAGCTGATCATACGAACAAAATTGATTTGAAGTCTCAGGATCATAAACAATGTCTCCGCATTTATAAACTAATGTATCATTCTCGCATACTAGCCCGTAACCAACTTCGTATTCCTTACCACCGCATGTATCAAATTCCCTATCAAACATACTGCACCCCAAGAACACAACTAAAACAAACAATAGACAAAGCTTTAACATATGGATAAATGTAGAAAAAAGACCATTAAAGAGCGGGAAAGGAGACTCGAACCCCCGACCCTAACCTTGGCAAGGTTATGCTCTACCAACTGAGCTATTCCCGCTTGAGTTCGGTTTGTAAAGATAGAAATTTAAGCTGCCTTTGTCAAGGGTA
>Ga0268262_10002995_pt1 | contig 18806 bp, 12 predicted proteins | sample TergutNc150P3_FD_190354 | JGI IMG/M metagenome (GOLD analysis project Ga0268262, IMG submission 190354) | Nasutitermes corniger P3 segment gut microbial community from laboratory colony in Florida, USA - Nc150 P3 (SPAdes) (version 2) | ecosystem: Host-associated > Arthropoda: Insects >...
TCAAGCAGGTCATAGACCTGATATCCAGCGGCTACTTCAGCCCGGAGGACACCGCCATGTTCAGCCCGATATACGACACCCTCCTCAAAAACGGCGACCGCTTCTTGGTCATGGCCGACTTCGACGCTTATGTCAAGTGCCAGGAAGACGTGTCGAACTGCTACCGCAACCACGACGAGTGGACGCGGAAGTCTATCCTGAACGTCGCGAACATGGGCAAGTTCTCGTCGGACAGGCCGATCGCGGAGTACGCCAAGGATATCTGGGGGGTCAAGGGGGTGGATGTTAAGTTGGATATTTGATTTATTGTATGACGGTGACTGTAGGGGCGGGGTCAGCCCGCCCCTATATAAAAGAAGTAACACAAGAAATCGTAAACGAAGAAATCTCTAAGGCAAGTTAGATTTTCTCGCAGAAAAACGAGGGATAAAAATGAGTGAGACAACAAAGAAAACACCTGCTAAAAAGTTATTAGAGAAATTTGGTAAATATAGTAAGAATGAGATGGCGCTTAGACGTGATACAACCGAAGAGATTGTTAAATCAATATTAGTTGAATTGGGAATCAATCCTAAAACTATGGTAAAGTATGACAACGAACCATGTCTACTTGTCAGTATTATTAGTGAGGTTCTTGCGGATATGTCTTGGAGAGAGGGACAATATCAGATAGAGGCTATATTAGATGACGCAGTACATGATTACGCATTTGGTTCTGATAGAGTAAAGGGATTTGAAAAATCCCTTGACCTTTTTCGTGCATTAGGTAGACGGCTTGGCGGAGTAAAGAATTGTAGTGGAAGGCCAAGAAGTGGAAAGTCGATAATAGTTAATAAAACAGATCTGAATGGAAATATACTATAAACAAAAGGAAAAAAAATGATAACTAAAACTCATTGTAATTCAAAATTAGTAGAGAAATTACAAAGAAAATATGAATTTAAATTTGAAAATCCACTTAAACAAAAAGCCTATAAGTTGGTATTGGCAATGGATACTTTTCTTGACGAATATTCTGACACTGCCGCCAATGATTATGGTGATGAGGATCTGGATTACGAAGTTTTTGAGGATTTGGAAAGAATAAAAAACGCTTTGTATGACTATTCTGGTTTTGATATATAATGGTCGGATATAAGATTATAGGACAGATAAAATGAGTGAAACAACAAAGAAAACACTAGCCAAACAAGTATTGGAAAAACTTGGTAAGAAGAACGAGATGGCGTTTATGGAACTTGAACTCCAGGAGGCTATTGCAAAAATATTCAAAGAGCATACAAACGAAGATCAGATGTTGGAAGAAGTTAAACAAAAACTTCTAAATGCTATGAATAATAAAAAAACTTTTCAAGCAGCAAGAGCAGGTGTAGAAGATGTGTTAAACGAAGCCGCTGGGAATAAAGTGATGACTAGAGACACAGCTAAAGGAATTTTTCGTGATTTAGCTGCGTGGTTTAGTTTTTCAGTAAGATAAATAGGATAAAATATGGGATGCGCTCCTGGTGTATTAAAATTAGTTACGAAATTAGCAACAATTCGGGAGCGTACAGCATTTAAATCATTACAAAGAATATACGGCTTTAATTGCAAGGTATTTTTCCCAAACAACGGCGAATATGATCCGACAGATAGAAGCGGGTCGATATATAATTGGGAAGATCAGGAATATAGGTTTGATATAGAAAATCCGAGTATTAAGTGCGCTAATTTAGTTTTTAGCAACTTAATGGACTTAGAATGTTTGCATATACAAATCTGTTTTTAAAATTTGTATTATTCCATAAACAAACAACAATTGCGCGAGGTATTTTACCATGCCCACAGCAACCACAAGAAGACGTAACGCCGCGTCCGCGCGGTCGCGCTCGATCCCTATCGCCGATCTGAACTCGCGCGAGGGTAAGAGCATCCTCAAGAAGATTCTCGACGCGCGGGAGTGCCGCGACGACGCGGTCGCCAAGGCCGCCGCCGCCATTATCAGCGACGTCCGCGAGAACGGCGACGAGGCGCTGGCGAAGTACACAAAGCGTTTCGACGGGGTGCGCCCCGCCAAACTGCGCATCCCGCCCGCCGAGATAGCGGTTCGCGCGCGGCAAGCCGATCCGGAACTGAAGAACGCCATCCGCGAGACCGCGCGGCGGCTGCGCCAGTACCACAGCTGCCAGGGCATGCCGATGTTCAAGATCAACACGCCGGACGGCGAGGTGCGGCAGGCTGTGAGGGCTTTGAACCGCGTGGGCGTCTACATCCCCGGCGGGCGCACGGTGTACCCGTCGAGCGTTCTGATGAACATCGTCCCCGCTCAGTCGGCGGGCGTAAAGGAGATCGCGGCGGTCACCCCGCCGCAAAAAGACGGGCTTGACTCCGGAGTCGCGTTCGCGCTCAACCTGCTCGGCATCACCGAAGTCTATCAGGCGGGCGGCGCGCAGGCCGTCGCCGCGCTCGCCTACGGCACGGAGACCATCGCGCCGGTGGACAAGATCGTAGGCCCCGGCAACGCTTATGTCGCGGCGGCGAAGCGCCTCGTCTACGGTAAGGTGGACATAGACTGCGTGGCAGGTCCTAGCGAAGTGGTGATAGTCGCCGACAAGAGCGCCGATCCGCGGCTCGTTGCGCTCGACCTGCTCGCTCAAGCGGAACACGGCACGGGCGACGAGATCGCCGTCTGCATTGTGGAGAGCAAGGTCGTTGCCAATAAGATCGCCGCCGCCCTGACGAAAGAGATCAACGCGTCGCCGTCAAAAGCGACCTTTATGGAACTCCCGCCCCACGCGATAACGATCTTCGTCACAACGTCGCGCGCCGAGAGTTTGGAACTCTGCGACACCATAGCCCCCGAACACCTGCAGCTGATGACCGAAGAGGCCAACGACGACGCCTGGCACGTGTCCAACGCCGCCGCGATCTTCATCGGGTCGGACACGCCGACCGCGCTGGGCGACTACTTCATAGGCACGAACCACGTCCTGCCGACCGGCGGCACGGCGCGTTTCGCCTCGCCGCTGGGCGTGGAGAGCTTCCAAAAGCGCATATCGATAGCAAAGGTGTCGCTGAAGGGATTGAAGTCCGCGATGGATATAGTGCCGACGTTCGCGAGGGCTGAGGCGTTCCACCACCACGCGGTGAGCGTTGAGGCTAGGGGCTAGGCTAACCTAAAACCCCGCGTGCAGATAGGCCCCCGCCCCCACGGCCGCGCTCTTTTGCCCTTGTATGTCCACGCCTAGTTCCGCCACTATGGAGATGTCGGGCGGCATCTTCAGCCTGAAGTAGAAAATGTACGAGATACCCGGTACCGACGCGTCGTCGTCGCGGATTAACGTCAGACGGAGATTGTGGCTGTTTTCTATGCTCCGAATGTAACCGCTCAGCTCTTTTACGAGCGATGCGGTTATGAGCGGGCCGGCCTCTATAGTTAACGAGTCTTTATCCGTCAGGCGCGAACCGAAGGCGCCGGCGCCGGTCATCAGGCCGCCCCCCCAACTGTGTTCGTAGAGCGCGTCGGCGTAGATGCGCCACAGTTCTTGTGATTTGCTCGCTCCGGCGCCGGCTTCGAGTTTGCTGCCGTTTTGCAACCACAAACCCAACCGCTCGCTCGTGCTGTAATTAATATTACCGCTATTCATGTCCCATAATCTTGAGTTTAGCGTACTGAGCAATAAGTTGTCCATCGGAAAGAACAAGAGACCGGCCTCTTGCCGTGTTCGTTTGAACGTTACAAGATCGTCATTTGAGAATAGGGCGTACTTCATGGGTTGAGCGCCCTTCGGAAGCGACACCTCCATATCCCGCGAACAGGCGACGTAAAGGGCGATGCGGTTGAGCGATTCCACGTACTCCCCCGGATAGAAGTAGCCCCAAATGTTTCCGCCGGCGCCTAAGTCGCTTCCGCCTGCGACAAGATCTAATACGTTAACCGCGTACGAGGCGCTTATGTCGAAGCCTCGCGGGAGATTGTTAGTGCTAGCGGACACTTGCGGGTTTATCTCCGTGCGGACGCGGAAATCCGAGGGGTTTAAGCGGTACACGGCGGCACCGGTAAGTGTGAGCGAATTTATGGGAGAGATGTTAACCGTGCCGTACACCACCCGCCCGCGCTCAAAGGCGCCGCTCATATATTCGGCCCACGATACGTCGTAACCTAGATTGCGTATACCCCTTATATAGCGCACCGAAAGATCCGATAGGCGTAGGGAAAAGCTCTCTTTGTGGCTACGGAAACTCGTTTCCATACCCAGATTATTCTCCGAGAAGAGGCCCGATGCCGACATCTCGATATCCGGTAGATTGTTCCCCGTGTACGAGGTGCGAAGCTCAAAATTTGAAAGGCTGTTGGATTCGGTACGCCTATGCACCTGATATATGCCAGCCCTTAGGTTGTCGCGTATATCGTACCCGAGGTTGACTTCGTGCTCGTTGTTCATGTCCTCATATATCATGTTTTTATAACCGAAAGTCGGTTTATCCAGCCCCATAAAGTCCCGCCCGACCCAGCGACCGCTGTATGAACCGAAAGCCCTGCCCTCGGTCACGCCGGCAGTCACAGCGGCCGAATGCGCGCCAAGACGGTTGTCGTAAGCGATCTCGGGATAGAATAGGATTGAGCGGCCGCCCGCGCCGCGCCATTCCATGGGAATACCGGCAAGAGCCACCGGCGAGAATCCACCGCTATCCCCGCGATCCACCGTTAGGAATCCCGCCCGCGCGCGCATCCACTCACGCGGCGATACGACGCCCTCAACAAAGTTGTACTGTCCCGCATGATCTTCGGGAAGAGGTTCAAACACCTCCCTCTCCAACGGATAGCGTCTCTCGGAAAACGCCAATTGTATGACAGACTTCGGATTGGTCTTCTCACGGCGTATCAGACGCACGGCGCGGATTTCCGGTTTGTAAATAAAATCCGTAGAGGGGAGCGGAATACCGTCTACGTACATCTTAACCGTACTCGCGACAACCTCCCTGTTTTCTTCCACATCGCGTATATAGTATACACCGCTCGGCTCGTACAACATCGAGCGCCACATCGTCTTTGAAAGCAAATAACCGCTGCCGGCCGTGGCTGTCACAAGGTTGCGGTTCCCGTTGTCAACCGCGGCGCCGGAAAATACGGCGGACGCTCCTTCTGTGACCACGTCAGAATTGACATTGCTCCGCGAAAGCCCGGTACCCTGCACACCGAATGAGGCGCGGGAAAAAATATCGCTATCGATACCCTTGTAATAAAAACCCTTCTGCGGCGGCAGCGTCGCCGCGGCGTTGTCTATCGTGAGGTCTAAGATACGCCCGTCCGGATCCTCCGTACGCAAATTCAGCGTAACGTTAGCCAACGGCATCGGCGGGTTAATCACCGGATTGACAATATCGCTTGTATCAATGTAACTTCCCTGGCCCCTGAACGTGGCGGTACCGCCCGGCGTCCCCAGATACTTATCGGAAAATGTAATGTGCGCGCCGTCTTCGTCCCAACTATATTGGCCCTTTCGCGGATCACCGCCCCTATTTCTGATACGAACGCTGCTCCAAAGTTTGCGGTCAGGATTATAGACAACAAAACCGCCGCGCTTGTACAGCATTATGTGGCCGTCATAACCGAAAACAAAAGCGTCTCTGTCAACGGTTACATAATCGGGATAAGGAGCGACTTTCACGCTGAACGCCGAGGCATAGGTAACCAATCCCATGTCGGTGACGCAAATGATCATCTCGCCATAACGGGAAATTGAACTGACGCCGCGCAACATGGGAATCGCGGGCTCCGGCCTCAATGAAAAATTTTCCGCGATGTATGTGTAAATACGGCTCCCCGCCACAACATCTACGTTGTCAGGCCCGAGATTAGCCGCTCGAATCCGCTCCTTAACTGCCGCGCCTACAAATAATCTCTTTGACGGATCGTACCGATAGACCGCCCTATCCTGCGTAAAATAGACGGCGTCGCCGACACGGCGTACATCACCCGCGGTTAAGGTAAAACCACGGTGGGGAACGGTAACCCAGTCGTCGCTCGCAACCGTGAGGATATGCACCGCGTTGGATGTGACGATGTGCACCTGGTCGTTGAAACTCAGAAGCCCGCGAATTGTCAAGGCGCTCTTGCTCGGAACGGCGATCTTCACCCATTCCCTGCTTGTCAAGTCCATACGGTAGAGCGTATCGCCCACGGCGAGCCAGACAAAACGCTTGTCGACGTCTATGTGACCGCCGCCGCTGACAAACCCGCGCGAAAAATCCTCCACGGTGCCGGTCTGCATATTGACGGCGACCACCGCGCCCATGCCGTTCGATACCCAAATCATGTCGCCTGAACGCACCGCGCTAATAATATCTAAGAGCGAATCAACTGAGGTATAAAGCGTGTGGGCGCTGCGGGTATCCATGGATAAGTAGGTTATTTGCTTTTGATCGACGACATAGACAGCGCTACCTCGGGTGAAGACCTGCGGTGATACGACGCCGGAGGCGCTCGCCGCGTGCGGGAATAATACGAACGCAACGAACGACAAGGCCGCGAAAAGCGATCCTGCCGTTATACCGTTGCGCGGCGATACGCCGTATTCATTGCAATTCCGCATTTATCCTCGCACACGTTTTATTGACAACTTTATTTGGAAGTATCAGTATCCCAAAATTCGTATAAATGGATTCCGGTTGATTCAACGATCAAAACCGTGTTGATCCTACATGCCCGTCAAACGAAGGGCCTGAAGTATTGCGCCGCAAATACGGCGGCACATCTTCAAGACCGGGATCCGGCGTCAAGTCGAGCGCGATGCTCTCCGCCGCCGACTTCCCCGCGCCCATAGCGAGGATCACCGTGGCCGCCCCCGTCACTATGTCCCCGCCCGCGTATACCCCCCGCTTCGACGTGCGCCCGTCGGCCTCGTTCGCGGCTATCGTCCCGCGCTTCTCGTTAATCTTAAGCCCCGGCGTCGTGTTCGGGATGAGCGGGTTGGGGCTGTTGCCGATGGCGATAACCGCCACGTCGCAATCAATCACAAACTCGCTGCCCTTAACCTCGACCGGACGGCGGCGTCCCGAAGCGTCGGGTTCGCCGAGTTCCATACGCACGCACTTTACACCGGTTACAGCGCCGTTCTCTCCCGCGATTATCTCGACGGGATTGCAGAGGAGGTTGAATTCGATGCCCTCCTCCTTCGCGTGATGAATCTCCGCGGCGCGCGCCGGCATCTCGGCCTCGCTTCTGCGGTAGACGATCATCGACTTCTCCGCGCCGAGGCGCAGCGCCGTGCGGGCGGAGTCCATCGCAACGTTGCCGCCGCCGACCGTTATGACGCGCTTGCCTTTTATTATGGGTGTTGACGGGTCGTTTATATACGCCTTCATTAAATTGCTTCTTGTCAAGTACTCGTTCGCCGAGTACACGCCGATGCTGTTCTCGCCCTTTATCCCCATGAACGACGGCAGCCCCGCGCCGGAGCCTACGAAGACCGCGTCGAATTTCTCCTCTTTGAACAGATCGTCAACCGTTGCAGTCCTGCCGACCACAAAGTTCTTTACGATCTTCACGCCCAGCGCCTCTAAATATTCTATCTCCTTTTTGACAATGGCCTTTGGCAGACGGAACTCCGGTATGCCGTAGACGAGCACGCCGCCCGCTTCGTGCAACGCCTCAAATACCGTCACATCAAAACCGGCCTTGACCAGTTCCCCGGCGCACGTCAAACCCGCCGGGCCTGAGCCGACGACGGCCACGCGCTTGTCATTTGGTTGACTTTTCGGTGGCAATTCAATTTTGCCTGACTCGCGTTCCGTATCGGCGGCGAAGCGTTCAAGGTTTCCTATGGCTACAGGATCGCCTTTTTTGCCGAGGATGCAACGCGCCTCGCACTGCGTCTCCTGCGGACAGACGCGCCCGCAAATCGCCGGCAGGGCGTTGGTCTCCTTGATCTTTCGGGCGGCGGCTAAAAATTCTCCCTCGGCGATAAGCCCTATGAACTCAGGGATTTTCACATTGACCGGGCAACCCTCTACGCATTGCGGCTTCTTGCACTTGAGACAGCGGGCCGCCTCGGACTTCGCCTCGTCGCCGGTGTAACCGTACGGCACTTCGTTGAAGTTGCGACCGCGGGCTATCGGGTCTTGTTCTTTCATGGCGATTTTGGCGGTGACGGCCATTTTATTTTCTTTCTCTAGTAAAGTCAAAATATGTCTGAATTAGGATTTATAGGATTTAAAGGATTTTAGGATTAAAACCCTCGTCAGATTAGAGTTTTTAATATTTTTAATCCTATTAATCTGTTTTCTAATCCTACTAATCCTAGTTCAGACGTCTTTCAATCCTATAATCTGTTTTTCTAATCCTACTAATCCTAATTCAGACAGCGGTTAATCCCCGTTCAGACAGTGTTCAGGCAATCTTACACTTATGATAATTCTCCCTCGCCTGCGCCTCAAATGATTTATAGGCGTTTAGACGCGAAATCATTTCGTCCCAGACTATTTGAGACGCGTCGAACTCCGGGCCGTCTACGCAGGCGAATTTTGTTTGACCGCCTACCGTTACACGGCATCCGCCGCACATTCCCGTTCCGTCAATCATTATCGGGTTCAGCGAGGTGTAGGTTTTGATCCCCGCCGCAACGGTTAGGGCGGTCGTGACTTTCATCATAATCACCGGCCCTATGACAAACGCGACGTCGAACTTCTCTCCGGCGTCTATCAATCCGTTAAACACGTCGGAGACGAAACCTTTTGCGCCGTAGGAGCCGTCGTCCGTGGCAATCAATAGATGATTGCACGAGGCTTTGATGTCGTCTTCGAGGATGACCAATTCCTTCGTCCGCGCCCCGATAATCGTCGTCACATCGTTCCCCGCCTCGAAAAGCGCGGATATTATCGGGTACAGCGGCGCAACGCCTACTCCGCCGCCGATGCAGAGCGCCCGGCCGAACATCTTTATGTGCGTCGGCTTGCCCAGCGGCCCTACAAGATCGCTCACCGACCCGCCCTCGTCAAGGTCGCGCAACTGCATTGTCGTTTTGCCAACCGCCTGAAAGATGATGTCGATCCAACCCTCGCTCGCGTCGGCGTTGGCGATGGTGAGCGGGATGCGCTCGGAGTCGCCGAGCGGCCGCAGAATGATAAACTGTCCGGCGCGCCGCTTCCCGGCGATGCGCGGCGCGTGGAGGCGGAAGCGCCAGACGGTTTCTGACAGTTGTTCCTTTTTTAGGATTTTCGTCACTACAGCTTAGCCTCTTTCTTAATCTTATCCACCATGTCCAGCTTCTCCCAAGTGAACTCCGGCAGTTCGCGGCCGAAGTGGCCGTTTCTCGCCGTCTCCCTGTAAATCGGGCGTTTTAGGTCCAGGCGCTTGATTATGCCGGACGGGGTCAGGTCGAAGAGCTTGTTTATGATCCGCACTATCTCGTCGTTTTCTATTTTGCCCGTGCCGTAGGTGTCCACGTGGATCGAGATCGGTTTCGCCACGCCTATGGCGTAGGAGAGCTGGATAAGGCAGCGCGTCGCCACGCCCGCCGCCACCAAGTTCTTGGCCACCCAGCGGGCCGCGTAGGCTGCGCTCCTGTCCACCTTGGAGGGATCCTTGCCGGAGAAGGCACCGCCGCCGTGGGCGCCGTATCCGCCGTAGGTGTCCACAATGATCTTCCGCCCCGTCACCCCCGTGTCGCCATGGGGGCCGCCGACCACGAACTTGCCGGTCGGGTTGATGTGGTAGGTGGTCTTGGCGTCCAAAAACTTCGCCGGAATGACCTTTTGGATGACCTTCTCGATCATATCCTTCTTTATAGTGGCGTACTTGGCCTCTTCGTCGTGCTGGGTGGAGAGGACGACGGTGTCTACGCGCGTGGGCTTGAAGCCGTCGTACTCAACGGTGACCTGCGACTTGGCGTCGGGGCGCAGGTAGGGTATCTTGCCCTTCTCTCGCAGCGCCGTGAGTTCCTCGATGAGCCGGTGGGCGTAGTAGATGGCCAGCGGCATGTAGACCTTGGTCTCGTTGCAGGCGTAGCCGAACATGATCCCTTGGTCGCCGGCGCCCTGCTCCTTGTGCAGACCCTGCCCCACGTTCACGCCCTGAGCGATGTCGGGCGACTGCCGGTGTACCGATATCAGCACCCCGCAACTCTCGGCGTCAAACCCGATTCCGGGTATGTTGTAGCCGATCTCGGCAATCGTCTTCCTGACCACGTCCTGATAATCGATGGACGCCTTGCTGGTGATCTCCCCCGCCACGACCACAAGCCCGGTCGTAACGAGCGTCTCGCAGGCCACCCTGGAATCGGGGTCCTGGGTGATCAACGCGTCGAGAATCGCGTCGGAAATCTGGTCACAAACCTTGTCCGGGTGTCCCTTAGAGACACTCTCCGAAGTGAAAAAACGGCTCATGTTAATCCTCCTAAAGAAGTAGGTTATGGCTAACAGCCTTGTTTCCGCTCTTTTCCGGTTCGGCGCAAATTCAGGCGTATTCCGGTTATAGAATAAGTAAAATAATTTATTGGCAGTGGGATTATCAATAAAAAATCAACTTTTTTATACAAACCCCTTGCGCCGACACCTGACATTAATATATACTTAAATGGTTATTTATTATTGATCGTCTCACCCGAAACAAGCCGAAAAGGACGGAGGTTAAATGAGGTCTGTCGTCAAAATCATACTCGCGCTGTGCGTTTCGTGCTGCGCTCTTTTGTGCGGTTGCGCTTCCACGCACGGCAATAGCGCGATTAAAATAGGCATCTACATGAGCGGCAGCAACCAGACCTCTCCGCAGAGCAATTTCGTGGCCGGCGCCCTTACGGACGCTCTCAGCGCAAGTTCGAAATTTACCGTGACGGAGCGGACGCAGGAGTTTTTGGGTATGATTGCAAAAGAAAATATTTACCAGCGCTCCGGGGCGGTAAACAACGAGCAGATCGCTCAGATCGGCCAGAAATCCGGCGTCACCTACGTATGCGTGGCGGAACTGATAAACCTGTCAGATTTTTTCCCGGAGTCTAAAGATGTGCTGCTGACCGCCCGTTTCATCAGCGTGGACTCGGCCACCGTCGTGGCGTCCACCTACAGAATCGCCGCCCTGTCGAACGAAAACGCCACTATCTCCGTATCAAAATTGTTGATAAACGACCTTCTGAGCGCAATGAAAAGACGGGAGCAATGGGTTAATTTGGGGGAGAAAGGGGTTAAAAAGGAGAACACGGCCGTTTATTTGGTAGACGGAGAGGGCGGCACGGACAAGATTTTGCAAATATTTCTTATAAACGCGGTTCTAAAGCGCAACCGATACGCCATTTCCGAAAGAACCAGCTCATCTTTAGAATTGGTGGCAAAGGAACTCAGATACCAATACTCCGGCGAGGTGGACGTGAACCAGCTGGCGAAATTGGGTCAGCAATCGGGGGTCAAGTACGTTATAGCCCTGGCGCGGATGGACAGGATCAATAACGAGCAGCAATCCGGCACACGCGCGGACTCGAACTCGCAGTGGGTCAAAATAAGGATGATAGACGTTACGACCGGCGACATCGTGAAGGGAAAATCCAAAATGTTTCCGATCGACTTTACCGACGTCAAAACCATAGAACGGTCGATGGCCAAACACATAGCCACCTTTTTGGGTACGGACGACACGCCCTTTGAAACCTCGGCGGAACAGAAGACGGCGGAGAAACGCGGAGACGCCGGCGCCAAACCGAGCGCCGCCAAGCAAACGGCGCAACCCGCTGATAAAACGCAGACCGCCCCGCCGGCGAAAGAACCAAACCAGTCGAAGCCGGAACACAGCGCCGGCTCGGATCGCGCCGGCGCCAGAAAAAGCGCACGGGACGACTCGGAAATCGAACGCGTAATAAATCGTAACACCAACACGATACTCTCCACATACAAACGCTACCGAGAACAGCGCCGAAGCGCATACTCCCCTACAGCCAAGAAAATTATTATCAAGATCAGCATAGACGAATACGGCAAGGTGATCGACGCTTCAGCGGTGGAATCAACTTTGGCCGATGCCGACGAAACGGCCGTGCTCTCATACGTGAAAGGCTGGAACTTTGAGAAAATAGACAAGCCGGGCGACGTGAAAGTGTTCACTTTCCCGATAGTCTTCCCCGCTGACCCGCCGCAGATAGAGATTTATGACGATTATGACGACTAAGGCAACCGGGCCGGACCGCCTAGCCGCCCTCCGGCTTCACAGCCTGCGCCCGCTCCCTCAACCGACCGACCCCCTGCACCGCGACCATCGTCCCCAACCCTAGCAGCAGCACGGCAAAGGCCAATTGGAGGAAGTCCTGGCCGACGTTGAACGTGCCGTCAAAGAGTTTCCCGCCCTTGGCCAATATGGTCAACGTTAACGCCGTGAACGTTACCGCAAGCATGATCGCCATGGGCGCGTAGAGCATCACCCCCTGACGCTTCGTCTTCTTTAAGAACACGGCGCAAGCGATAAGCGACAAGGCTGCGAGCAGCTGGTTGGCCGAACCGAAGAGCGGCCAGATGGCCTTGTAGCCCAAAACAGCGAGGAGATACCCGAAGAGCAAAGTGCAGACCGTCGCAACGTACTTGTCCCGGAAAAAGTCCCTTATCCGCGCCGCCGCCCCGCTTCCTCCGCTTTCCGTCTCTGACTCCGTGAAAAGCTCCTGAAAGGCCAGCCGCCCCACGCGGGCTACCGAATCTAATGAAGTAAGGGCGAAAGCGCTTATAGATAGGGTGATAAGCGTGAAGACGATACTCTCCGGCAACCCCGTCTTCACCAAAAAACTCGCCACCGCCGAGGCGAAAACCTGCGGAGGCGTCTCTATGCCTTGCGGCAGCTTCCCGCCAATAGTTATGGCGCCCACGGTGATGACCGCTATGACCGCCAAAAAGCTTTCCACAAGCATAGACCCGAACCCGATGGGCAGTATGTGCTTCTCGCTCGCTATCTGCTTGCTGGTCGTGCCCGACGAAACGAGGCTGTGGAAGCCCGAAACGGCGCCGCAAGCCACCGTCACAAAGAGGATGGGGAACATATAGCTGTCGCCCGCCTTAAATCCGGTAAACGCCGGTATGTTGATAGGCGGCGCGGCAATCACCACGCCGACAAAAGCCGCCGCGATCATCGCCACAAGCAGGAAAGAGTTGAGATAGTCCCTAGGCTGCAACAACGCCCACACCGGGGTGACGGAGGCCAAGAAAATATAGGCGAAAACGAGATAGAGCCAAACGCCCTTATCAATATAGATAGGGAAAAAGAGTCCCGCCACGATGCAGAGCGTCAAAACGGTACAGGCTACCGCCGCGCTGACAAGCGCCTTCGGCTTGACACGCCGCAAAAAGAGCCCAAGCCCCACCGCCGCGACGATAAACAGCACGGAGGTAGTCGCCACGGCGGCGTTGGCCGGAACCTTGACGACTTTGACGACCTCGCCTTCCGCCACCCTGTCAAACCCGCCGAACGTCCCCGCCACAATATCCGCGAACGCCGCCACCACCAGTATCGAAAAGAGCCACACAAATATAAGGAAGAGCCGCTTGCCCGTCTTGCCGATATACGTCTCGATGATAAAGCCGATCGTCTTCCCCTTGTTCTTCACAGAGGCATAGAGAGCCGCGAAGTCCTGAACCGCGCCGAAGAACACGCCGCCGATCAATATCCAAAGCAGCACCGGCGCCCACCCGAACATAACCGCTAGAATCGGCCCGTTTATAGGCCCCGCGCCCGCAATGGAGGCGAACTGATGGCCGAAAACCACGCCCGGATCGGTAGGCACGTAGTCCATACCGTCTTCGAGTTCGTGGGCCGGGGTCTTCTTGTTCGGGTCGATCCCCCACTTACGAGCCAAGTAGCGGCCGTAGACCAAGTAGGCGGCAAGCAGGACGATGGCGGAGAGTATTAGTATTGTTAAGCCGTTCATATTTGCCGGATCTGTAGTCCTTTGTAGTTAAGGTATTCGGGTTAAAATAATAAAAGCCAAATCAAGAATCAATAATTCCTTGCGATGAATTTGATCTCGCAAACTCCTTGACCGCACGATCAAAATCACTTTCCATTAGCCGCATCTCGCGAGCCCTATATGTTTCAAACTCTTTCTCGGCTTTTTCAATAGCTTGCTTGTGAGAGACCTGCCCGGTTCCTTTCAAAACCTCGCGTCTTAACGCAATAATCTGGTTGTCCAGTGCGGTAATCCAATCGGTCATAGTCATCGGCTGCTGTTCCAGCGCCTGAAACTCCGCGAATTCCAAAAATCCTGATACAAGCAGGTTAAGCCGCGTCAGTTCAATTTCAGACAGATAATTCTTGGCAATTTTGACATCATCTTTCGTAATATAATCGCCTTTGAAGTTTGTCATTCCGACAAGCGGCTTGTCGGCGCCTACCCGATCAAATATCAGTTCCGCCGCCGTATGGGAGTGCACCGCAAAATGCAGTTTGTTCTGAACGGTCGCAAAAAATTTCTTCGTCATATCTGAGCGCGGGTCGTAGTCAACGGCCGTGGCGTAAATATCCGTAACCTGCTGATAGAAGTTGCGCTCCGACGAGCGGATGTCGCGGATACGCTGGAGAAGCTCGCGAAAATACCGATTCCCGCCCTGCTTCAGGCGTTCATCGTCCATGGCGAAGCCCTTTTGAATGTATTCGTGCAACCGCTGGGTCGCCCAACGGCGGAAGCGGGTGGCTATCTGCGACTGCACACGGTAGCCGATGGCGATGATCATGTCGAGGTTGTAGTGGTCTACGTTCCGCTCGACCTGCCGCTTGCCCTCATTTTGAACTCGCAAGTATTTCTTGCAAGTTGAGTCCTCTGGAAGTTCGCCGGTTTTATAGATGTTGGCGATATGCAGGTTTATATTTTGACGCGATGTGTCGTAGATTTCAGCGATTTGAAGCTCCGTCAGCCATAAATCCTCGTCCGAAAAACGTACGTTCACGCTTGTGACGCCGTTTTCGTCTTGGTATAGAATGATGTTATTTTCTGGTTTGTTCATTTCGGTTTTGCCCCCATGTTCCTCAATAACCATAAATTAGTATCCGCGCGGCAGCGATAGGTGAAAATCAAACAAATATTAAGGGCAAAATCAGGACCGCTCATATCAAAATAAAAAAATTATTTTTTTCTTGCATTCTCCCTGCCCCCGAATTATTTTTAAGGTCTGTACAGAAAAGCGCCGCATAGTACGGGCCAGTAACTCAGCGGTAGAGTATCGCCCTTTTAAGGCGGGAGTCGAAGGTTCAAATCCTTCCTGGCTCATTCCTTCTTATGGAAATAGCAACCCTATCCGGCGCCCTCGCGAACGCGCGCTTCCCTAGTCTGGAGCGCTACCGCGAGTCGCGCCCCAACCCCGCCGTATTCAAAGGGTTGGCCGGCACCGGAGACGCGTTTCTGGCCGCCGACCTCTACCGGCAGTCAAACTCAACCCTGCTCGTGCTCTCCGAAAACGCCAAAAGCGCCGAACGGCTCGCCGGCGACTGCCTCGCTATCTTGGGCGACGGCAACGACATAGCGCTCTTTCCCTCCCGCGACGCGGTGCCTTACAATATGAAATCGCCCTTCGGGCCTACGGTGGAGGCGCGGCTCGGGCTTCTCTCCGATCTGCTCGCGGGGCGGCGCCGGCTGATCATCGCCCCGGCGGCGGCCCTGCTTCAGAGGACGCCCTCGCGGCGCGAACTCTTCAACGCCGTTATCCGCTTGGAAACCGGAGCCGAGACCTCTATGAACGCGCTGGCGGAGTGGCTGACCGCCGGCGGATTCCGCCGCGAGAGCCGCACCGACGATCTCGGCGCCTTCTCCATCCGCGGCGGCATCCTAGACCTGTACCCGTTCCTCTCGGATAACCCCTACCGCGTTGAGTTTTGGGGGGATACGGTCGAGTCCATCCGCAGTTTCGACGTATTCACCCAAAAGAGCGTCGGGCGGCATAAGTCGCTGGAAATCGTGCCTATGCGGGAGTTTTGCATATCCGACGCCCATATCGATTCCGCTGTTGATAAAATGTCCGCCTCCCTAAAAAGCGGCTCACTCTCCGCCGACGAGGCCGCCGTCCGCAAACTCGAACACCAGTGGAAGACGGCGGGCGACCTCGACGGGGCCGAGTGGTTCTGGCACTGGTTCGGGCTGGACTCCGCGTCCGTCCTCGACTACCTGCCGACAGACGCGGTTGTTCTGTGGGACGACATCGTCCCCGTACGGCGCAGGCTCGGCGAGGCGTTCGACAATTACGCCCGCCATTTGGAGCGCGTCCCCGAAGCCTTCGCGCCGCTGGTGTCGCCGCCGGACGCGCTGCTGTTCGACGAAAAAACCGTTGCCGAAGAACTCGCCTGCTACGACGTCGTATACGTCGATACCGTTGACGTTCCTAATGATACGGCCGTCTTCCCGGTCTCGTTCTCGACACAGCCGCCGGTGCAGCAGGAGATCGGCCATATCGTAAGCGACTTGCGGAGACACGCCGACGACGGGTACCGCTGCTTGATCGCCTGCCACAGCGCCGGCCACGCGGAGAGGATGGAGGAGCAGATAGGCGGCGACGGAGGAGATTTCGCGGAAATCGTCACCGGCGCTCTGCACGGCGGCTTTATATGCAATGATACGAAACTCTTGGTCTACTCGGAATCGCAGATATTCAACCGGCCGTACCGCGCCGTCAAGGTCAAGAAGCAGAAGGCCGGGGTTCCGCTGGGCAGTTTCGACCAGCTATCGGTGCAGGACATCGTCGTCCACGAGGAGCACGGGATCGGACGCTTCGTGGGCGTGGAGCGCGTGAAGACCGGCGACTCCGTCTCCGACTGCATGGTGCTCGTTTACGCCGACAACGCGAAGGTCTACGTGCCCATAGAGGACTTCCACAAAGTGCAGAAGTACGTGGGTAAAGAGGGTTTCGCGCCGCCGCTCTCGAAGATCGGCACTCAGGCGTGGGAGCGGCTGAAGGAGCGCACCCGCGAGAGTCTTCGCGAGATGGCTCAGGAACTCATCGATCTCTATGCCAAGCGGCAGTTTCTCGAGGGGATAACTTTCGCGCCGGACAGCGTCTGGCAAAGGGAGTTCGAGGACTCGTTCGTCTACGAGGAGACGCCCGACCAGCTCCGCGCGATCAAGGAGGTGAAGGCGGACATGGAGTCGTCGAAGCCCATGGACCGCCTGATCTGCGGCGACGTGGGCTTCGGCAAGACCGAGGTCGCTATGCGGGCGGCCTTCAAAGCGGTCATGTCCGGACACCAAGCGGCGGTGCTCGCGCCCACGACCATCCTCGCCGCGCAGCACTTCGCCACGTTCACGGAGCGGATGTCGAGCTTCCCGGTGCGCATCGAGGTGCTCAGCCGCTTTCAAAAGGGGAAAGAGGTCAAGGCGACGCTGGAAAAACTCGCTACCGGAGAGGTTGATATACTGATCGGCACGCACCGGATTTTATCCGAAGACATCAAGTTCAAAAATCTGGGTTTGCTGATAGTGGACGAGGAACAGCGCTTCGGCGTGAAACACAAGGAGTCTCTGAAACAACTGCGCTACAAAGCGGACGCGCTCTCCATGACCGCTACGCCCATCCCGCGCACGCTCCACATGTCGCTTGTCGGGGCGAGAGATTTGTCAATAATAAACACACCGCCCAGAAACAGGCTGCCCATAGAAACGGTGGTCGCCGAATACCACGACGATCTAGTCAAGAGCGCAATAGAGAACGAACTTGACAGAGGGGGGCAAATCTACTTTGTCAACAACCGCATCAGTAACATTCCGGCGTTGCAGGATAGATTGGAAATCTTAGCCCCGAAAGCAAAGACGATAAGCGCGCACGGGCAGATGGAAGAGTCGGAGCTTGAGGCGATAATGAAGGAATTCATCGCCGGGCGTTACGATATTCTTCTGTCAACCGTGATAATAGAGAACGGGCTTGATATCCCGAACGTCAACACGATCATAGTGAACCGCGCCGACACGCTGGGACTGTCGCAGCTCTACCAACTGCGGGGTCGTGTGGGACGCTCATCGGAACAAGCCTACGCCTATTTTCTGACCCCCCCGTTTAACGAGGTTAAAGAGGACTCGCTGAAGCGTTTGAGGGCGCTCGAACAATACACCGATCTCGGCAGCGGTTTCCAGATAGCGATGCGCGATTTGGAAATTCGCGGCGCGGGGAATATTCTGGGCACCCGCCAGCACGGCTTCATAGCCGCCGTGGGCTTTGAGTTATACTGCCGGTTGCTGCAAGACGCCGTGGAAGAAATAAAGGGCGGCGCGGAGAGGGAAGAGGATAAAACCGCCATGCCGGACACGCGGTTGGACGTCCCCATACAAGCCTACATTCCCACGGAATACATCTCGGACGGACAAACCCGCATCGCCGTATATCAAGAGATGTCGTCGCTTAAAACAACGGATGAGCTGTCGGAAACGGAACGCGGCCTGTCGGACAGATTCGGCGCGCTCCCGGAACCCGTGGAGGCGCTCATGCTGTTGATGCGGCTCAAAATACTGGGGAGACAAGCGGGGTGCTCGAAAATCGCAATCGCCAAAGACGGCGCACTCACGCTGTCAATAGATGGAGACCAAGACGCCGCCAAAGAGCGAATCAGGAGAATATTCGAAGCGGCGCCGCGGTACGAGTTCGAGGTAGCGTACGAGACGGAGAAGCGCGAACAGGAATCAACGCGGGGACAAGAACAGGTCGCGGCGCAAATGCAGGTACAACTCAGGACAGAGTTGACGGCGGACACGGTGCCGGGTATGGCGGTTGAGGCGGCTCAGTTGCTGGAGGGTCCGGGGGTATCGGGCCGCGGGGCAGAGGCGGTTTGACCGATACGCAAAATTTTTACAAAAATCTTGACTTTCCGCGCGCCCAATTATTATGTT
>Ga0268262_10002997_pt1 | contig 18799 bp, 10 predicted proteins | sample TergutNc150P3_FD_190354 | JGI IMG/M metagenome (GOLD analysis project Ga0268262, IMG submission 190354) | Nasutitermes corniger P3 segment gut microbial community from laboratory colony in Florida, USA - Nc150 P3 (SPAdes) (version 2) | ecosystem: Host-associated > Arthropoda: Insects >...
ATTATTTATTGCTGCTTCCGGCTCTTGTTCTTTTAACAATGGGAATTTTATTTATTTATTCATCAGGGATAACATCCGCCGGGGATCAGGTATCCGAAGAATATATACGGCAAATTATCTGGGCCGCTATAGGATTGGTACTAACGCTTGTTCTCGCCCTTGTAAATTACCGCCGCTTATATAACTTGTCATTATATATTTATTTTATATCGCTGTTACCTTTGCTTTATACTTTATTTTTCGGAAGAGTCCGCTGGCTAAAAATAGGCTCGTTTGGAATACAGGCGTCTGAGTTTGTTAAAATTACCGTTATTATTCTGCTTGCGCGTTTTCTCGCCGATACGGACAGAAACAAAGACGCTTTTTCCCGTTTTATGATTTCATGTATTATTGTTTTTATTCCAATGCTTATTGTCGTTGTTCAGCCGGATCTCGGAACGGCTCTTGTTTATCTTGCTATTCTTATAACAATGACTTTTATGTCCGGCGTGGCAATGCGTTATGTGTCATTTATGTTATTAAGCATAGCGTTTACGGGTATTTTTCTTGTTCTTCCTTTATGGCAGACATTTATTCAAAAAAAGGCCATTCCTATTTTAGCGTTATTAACAAATCCAAAAATTATTTTTATTGTATTGTTATTTATGCTGTTAATAGCCGCAATTTCGCTTTTTGGCTATATTAAATATAAAAAAAATTATTTTTACTGGATTGTTTACGCCTCGGCGATAGTTGTTTTTTCGCTTGGCGCTTCTTATGCCGGGCGTATTGTTCTAAAAGATTATCAGATTATGCGTTTGATTGTCTTTATTGATCCGAACATTGATCCGCGCGGAGCCGGATGGAACATCATTCAATCTGTAACCGCTATAGGAGCCGGAGGCCTTACGGGCAGGGGATATTTACAGGGAACTCAGAGCCATTACCGTTTCTTGCCGGAACAAAGCACCGATTTTATTTTTTCAATTTTTTCCGAAGAGTTTGGTTTTATAGGAGGGGTTGTTGTTTTTCTTCTTTTCCTCCTTATAGTTATACGCCTTCTTACAACAATGAAAATCACTACGGATCCTTTTGCGAAATATTTATGTGCGGGTCTTGCCGGTATGTTTAGTTTCCACTTTATGATCAATGTAGGCATGACAATGGGAATTATGCCCATAACGGGAATCCCGTTAATATTTATGTCCTACGGAGGTTCGGCGGTTTTCTCCGGTATGATTGGAATCGGGATAGTGATGAGTATTTACATACGAAGGTACAACCGTTAATGAGGGACAGGTACGTTGATCCTGTAACGGAACTTGGCGGAAAACTTTTAACTGTTGACAAACCCGCCCGATATACCGGCGGCGAATACGGCATAAAAATAAATAAAGAGGCGTGTTTAAAAACTCTTATCGCTTTCCCAGATCTTTATGAAATCGGAATGGGAAATCAGGCGTTAAAAATAATTTACAACCGTATGAATAATTTACAGGATATTTCCTGCGACCGGGCTTTCGCCCCCGCACCGGATTTTGAAAAACTGTTACGTGAAAACAATATACCGCTTTACGGCCTTGACACAGGAATCGCTCTTTCCTGCCTTGATCTTCTTATGTTTACGGTAGGCTACGAACTTGGGCTGGGCGGCATCCTTTTAATGTTAGATGCGTCTTTTATTCCGCTTCATTGCGAACAAAGGGGAGAAGAACACCCGATTGTAATGGCCGGGGGACCCGCCGTTTCCAACCCTGCGGCCTTTTCCCCTTTTATCGACGCATTCTGGATAGGGGAGGCGGAAGCCGGTTTTTTTGAACTTATCTTTGAACTGGCTGTAATGAAAAAGAACGGAAAGGGAAGGGGAGCGCTGTTGGAAAAAATATCTGCGCACCCCAATATTTATGTAAAAGGAAAAAAAAAGTCGTTACGTGCCATTGCGGCAAACTTTCGCGAAGATGAGGAAGCGGCGGCCGTGTTTCCTGTTCCAAGCATGAAAATCGTTCAGCATCACGGCAGCGTGGAAATTATGCGAGGATGCCCTAACGGCTGCCGTTTTTGCCTCGCAGGTTTCTGGTACAGGCCTATGCGGCAAAAAAGTTCCGCCCTTATAGAGAAGCAGGTGCGGGAAATGGTAACAAAGGGCGGCTGGCATGAAATAAGCCTTTCTTCCCTGTCCTCAGGCGATTATTGCGGCATAGACGGACTTGTTGAAAATCTTAACGCAAAATTCCGCGATACGCACGTTTCATTTCAACTTCCTTCTCTAAAAGTTTCAACTTTTTCGCTTTCGCTTTTGGAAAAAATTTCAGTTACAAGAAAGAGCGGCCTTACATTCGCCGTGGAAACGCCTAAAGATGCGTGGCAGATGTCCGTTAACAAGGAGGTTACGTTTGATTCCGTTACGGCTATACTTAACGAAGCTAAAAAACGCGGCTGGAAAACGGCAAAATTTTATTTTATGATAGGCCTTCCGCTTCAGGTTTCTGACACAAGCGAAGAAGAGGAAATCGTTAATTTTATCGCCGGTATAGGACGCAAAACCCGCATGCATTTTAACATCAATGTAGGGTTTTTTATTCCAAAACCGCACACTCCCTATCAATGGTCGCCTCAGTTGGACGCCGCTTTGGCAATGGAAAAAATGGATTTTATCAGAAGCAGGCTGAAACCTCTGGGACACAAGGTAAGCGTTTCTGATACTTTAACTTCACAAATTGAGGGGATTATAAGCATAGGGGACGAAAGGGCGGGACTGCTTTTTGAGCAAGCGTATCTTGCCGGCAGCAGGCTTGACGCCTGGAGCGAATATATCGACAGGGATAAGTGGCTTTCGCTTTTCCGGGAAAATCGGGATTTAATAGATTCCTTTCTGAAAGGAAATAATGATACATTGTATAATGAATCATGGCAGGGAATTGATCCTTGTGTTTCGGCCGGTTATATACGAGATGAAAAAGAAAAATCTGAAAAAGCGCTTCTTACTCCTTCTTGTACGGAAAAATGTTCTTTGTGCGGAGTATGCGGTAAAGAAATTAAAATTATAGAAAATACGCAAGTTTTAAGTAACGAGCCGCCTTCACCGGTAATTGATAAAAAAGATACCGATGCCGGTAATCCCGGTTTACCCGTTAACATTCAAGATGATAAGATTTACAAAAATAAAATGGACCCTGATATTTACAGGTTGATATTCAGTTTCAGTAAAACAGGAAGCGCTGTTTTTCACGGCCATCTTAGCCTTATAGAGATTTTTTCAATGGCGTTTACGCGCGCCGGTATCCCGGTAATGTATACAAAAGGTTTTAACCCGATTGCCAAGATGGAATTCGCGTCTCCGTTGTCTACGGGGATAAGCGCGCAAAACGAGACGGCTTCCGTTGATTTCCTTGAACCTTTTGAACCTGAAAGGTTTATTAATGAAATGAACTTAAAATTACCGCATGGTTTCCGTATAGAAAACGCTGAATGTTATTATATTCCGTCCGGCATGAAAAAACATTCGTTATCGTCCTTATTATGGGGTTTTGGCTATTCAAACAACGATAAAACGGATTATGTTAAAGCCGCCGATGAGAAAAAATACCGCATGGAACGCCTTAAAGAATGTGAGACGGTTTTTTCATTAAAACGTAATTATGTCCTTGCGCGTGATGTTACAGGCGGTTCAAATACCGGATATTCTTCTTATTTTGAAGCGTATAATACCCTGTATATTGGTAGACAGAATCTACATTATGATTAGTTGTGTAAGCGGTGAAAAAAGAAGGGTTTTTAAACCCAACTATGCGCACCAATACGAAAATTTAACTATTATATTAATTGTCCAGGAAGCCTGAAAATGTTGATATGCGTTGGCTTGCCGTATATAGGCGTGAACTTGACCGGGTCCATCCCTGCCGCTACTACATACATGGAAGCATAAGCGAAACCTTGTACGCCATGCGCTGATACATCGGCATTATTATTGCTGTTAGCGTTAGTAACGTTATTTAAACCATCTGTATTTTGAAAATATCTATCCGTTGGCATGGGGTTGATTAATCTAACTGAACGTTTAAGATTATAAGCTGAATTGGGAGGGATGATGGGATTGGGAGGGATGTTAACTTCCAATTCTGGATTACCGAGATATGCGGTTGGAAATTTTATTTCGATATTTACATCTACGCCGCTTTTTGTCAAAATATTATTTATATTTATCCCATCAAGCGCAAGTTCAAAATAACCTCGACTGGAAAATAAAATATTTGCGGCTATTCCCGATGTTGTACTGGTAGGATCTGTATTTGGAAAAATAGCGTTAAAATCTCTTTCAAGGTCTGGATTAATACTTCCCATTATTGAAGTATCAATTGTATTTAATATTGGTTTATCACTTATATAAATCCTGTAATAAATTATATAGTTTTGAGCATAGTAATAGGAAGATAATGACGGAAGAACTATTTCCGCCGATGTATTCGCTTGGGAGGTTATTTGCCGAACTTGCGGAAGAAAATAAATATCCTCAATGCCGCAGGTAAACAAAAACACGCTGGCGGCAAAATATACACAAAAAAGAAATATCCTCTTTTTATGTTTTATAAGTGTCACTCCTCTATGGCGATAATCCGGCTTTGGGCAAGGTTTCCCCATGTCTCCATTTTTACCCATTGCTCATTAGCCAAAATCGCGCGGTAAGCGGCAAGGGCGGCGGGAATATTGCCTCGCTGTTCATTCAGCCTGCCGATGGAAAACTGCGCTCTGGGAGCGTTGGGAAAATTAAATTTATAAGTTACGCTTTTTTCCAAAAGCTCAATCGCCTCGTCAATCTTGCCCTGATTTTCAGCGACGGCGGCGGCGTTAAATAAAGCGGCGGGAGCGAGATATGTTCTGGCGCCTGTTTTTGCGGCATTGCGCCACGCTTGTTCAGCCTGGGGCCAGTCTGCCCTGCCTGAATAAATCTGGGCGATAATCGTCCACCCTCTGGCTCCGGCATACTGCGATTTACCTTTTACAAATGTATTAAGTTTATCCAAAAGCGAGTTTACTTCGTCCTTGTAATTCTCGTCGCCAAGAAATAAACGCAATTCAGCGTATTTGTTGTTATATTCCTCTACTTCAGCGATTGCTTTCTTCTGAAAATAACTGTTCAAAGAAAAGTATATAATTACTCCCAGGAACAGGAAAATAATTATACCCATTGTTATATATATGCCTTTTCTGTTTCTTTTTATAAATTCGCTGAAATTGTCTTCCGTTTCTTTACTGTTGTTTTGCATCTCTTAAATCCTTACCTCATTATTGGCAGATACTAACTTATATTAAGCTCTTTTATCAATTTTGACAAGTAAGTGCGCTGTATGGCAAGTACCCTGGCGGTCTCCGTCTGGTTCCAGTTGTTCTCTTCCAGCACTTTACGGATAAAATTGGCCTTAAATACGTTAACGGCCGTTTTCAGGTTCCTGTCTGTAATTTGTCCCCGGATATCGGGAAAATCCCCGTGATTAATAAAAAGGTCTTCGTGGCCTATAAGCTTGTTCCTGCCTATTACACAGGCTCGTTCTATGCAATTTTGAAGCTCTCGGACATTGCCCGGCCATGAATAAGAAAGTATTGCCTGCAGGGCGTCTTGTGTAAAACCCTCAAATTGTTTTTGCGCCTGCTTTGAATAAATCCCAAGAAAAAAACGAGCCAGTTCCGGGATATCTTCCGGACGGCGGCGCAGAGGCGGAATATAAATGGGCAACACGTTAAGGCGGTAGTACAAGTCGCCGCGAAATTTCCCGGTTTGCACAAGTTCTTCAATGTCTTTGTTTGTAGCGGCAAGGATACGAGCGTCCACGGTAACGGTAATATCGGAGCCTACTTTTTCAAACTTTTTTTCTTGAATAACCCGTAAAATCTTCGCCTGAAGTGGCAGCGGTAAGTCGCCGATTTCGTCCAAAAGGATTGTGCCCTTATCCGCCAACTCAAAACGCCCCTGCCTGTTGGAAACGGCGTTTGTAAACGCTCCTTTTATATGGCCGAATAATTCGCTTTCCAGTAATCCTTCCGGAATGGCTGCGCAATTTACTTTGATAAACGGAAAAGAACTGCGGCCGCTTTTAAGATGTATTTGTTCGGCGAAAACTTCCTTCCCTACCCCGCTTTCTCCCAAAAGCAGGACAGAGGAATCCGTTTTTGCCACTCTTTCTATAATTTCCAGTTGTTCAAGAATGGCGGGGCTTTTTGCTATTAAATTCTTATACCCTTCATTCGGATTCATTTGACTGGGTATTTTTTGATTTTAAAAGAGAACCAAGCGTGTATGTTGAGTCGGAAACTTCCTCTTCCGCCATGTAACGTGACATTTCTTCCTTTTGCGCCTTCTTCTGATACCCGCGAATGGAAAAAGCGACCTTTTGTTTGTCGCCCTGAATTTCCAGCACAATGGCTTTTAATTTATCGCCTACATTGATCTTTTTTAGGGCTTCCTCGGGGTCGTCTTCCCTGTTTTCTACAAGGTTTGACTTGTGAATTAATCCTTCTATTCCGCCTGGTACGCGCAGGAAAACGCCGAAATCCGTAACGGAGGCGACCTCGCCTTCCACGGGGGAGCCGGGTTTGTAAGTTTCGCAGAATTTTTTCCAGGGGTCTTCGGAAAGCTGTTTCATGCCGAGTTTTATGTTGCGGTTAGCCGTATCAACGGAAAGAACCATAACTTCAACTTCCTGATCCACAGCGAGGGTGTTTCCGGGGTTTTTAACCTTTTTTGTCCATGACATATCATCTACATGAAGGAAACCGTCTATACCGTTCTCAAGCTCAATAAACGCTCCGGCGCTTGTGATCTTTACTACTTTGCGTTTTACCCTTGTGCCCTTCGGGTATTTCTCTTCGATGGTTTCCCACGGGTTATCTTTAACCTGCTTGAGTCCCAAAGACACCCTGCCCGCCTGAAGATCGTAGCCTAAGATCATGCACTCAACAACATCGCCGCTTTTTAAAAGGTCCTGCGGTTTTTGAATTTTCTTAATCCATGAAAATTCGGAAATGTGCGCAAGGCCTTCTATGCCTTCTTCAAGCTCGATAAACGCTCCGAAGTCTGTAAGTTTTGTAACCTTACCCTTTACAATATCGTTAACGTGGTATTTTTCCTCAAAATGAACCCACGGATCATCGGTGTAATGTTTTAGGGAAAGATTGATTCTTTTTTCTTTATTGTCTATGCGTATAACTTTTAATTTTATTTCCTGACCTTTTTTCACATAATCTTTAGGGCGTGTAACGTGCCCCCAGCTCATGTCGTTAATATGCAAGAGTCCGTCAAAACCGCCAAGGTCTATAAACGCGCCGAATGATGTGAAACTTTTTACGACGCCCGTAACATCGGAGCCGATGGGAGTATTTTCAAAAAATTCTTTGCGTTTGGTGTCATGCTCTTCTTCCATGCATTTGCGTCTGTTTACTACAATGTTTATTTTTCCGTCGGAATAAAGCCTTTCGACATAAACACGTATTTTTAAGTTAAGAAGTTTTTCCGGTTTTTCAACTTTCTGTATATCTGACTGGCTGACGGGAAGGAAGGCATGAACACCGGCGCCAAGATTTACATCGAAGCCGCCTTTTACCTGTTTTTCTATAACGCCTTCTACAACAGTATGCTCGGTAAACGCCTGCCTTAAATTTTTCCAAAAAAGTTTCGCGTCCGCTTTTTGTTTGGAAACGATTACTTCCCCGTATTTATTTTCCTTCGTGATAAGGATAACCTGTACGGTGTCTCCGACTTTCGGAATAACCTGAAATTCCTCGATTGGGATTTTGCCTTCCGATTTGCCGCCGACATCGATAAATACCTGATCCGGCGTTACTTGAATTACTTTGCCCTCGATCATTTGACCTTCTTCAAGCCGTTCAAAAGATTTAAGGGACTCTTCCTGCAACTGAGTTTGAATATTCTCAGTGTTTTTTACCGGACTCGTGTCCGATTCCACTTCCTTTTCAGCCATTTGTTTCTCTTTACCTTGCCTTTCTTTGACTATATTTATTAATTTCTCATAAACTTGAATAATGGTCAAGCCGGATGTATCCAAATATCGGACTCCGGGAGCGATTTTAAGGCTTCCCTCGGTCTTATTCTTGTCAATTTCATCACGTTTCAGGATAGCCGTTTTTATCTCATCAAGGCTGAGATTGGAAACCCCCTGATCAAAACGCCTTTTTGCCCTTGAATCGGCGGAAGCGTCAAGGTAAAAACGGTAAGGCGTATCAGGAAAGACCACGGTGGTCATATCCCTGCCCTCTACCGCAATATTCAACCCTTTTGACAAAAAACGTATTAAATCATTGACAATGTGCCTTACGGGGACAATCGCCGAAAGGGGAGCCGAATGTTTGTCAATTTCATCGGTATGAAGTAAGTCCGTAACATCCTGTCCGTCAAGGAAAACCCGGTCTTTTTGGTAGGATATTTTTGCGTTTTTGGCGAATTCTATCACTTTTTCGCTTTCGGAAATGTCGATTTTTGCCCTTATACAGCCTAAAGTAATGGCCCTGTAAAGGTTTCCCGAGTTGATATAGGTAAAATCCATCTTTTCCGCCAGTAATTTGGCGATAGTGCTTTTTCCCGAACCGGCGGGGCCGTCAATAGCGATTACCATGTTTGTTCCTCATTGTAACCCGGATATCTCCTTTTGTGTAAGTGGTCTCCATCCGCCTTCAGGCAGGTCTCCCAAAAGCACGCTTCCAATTCTTACCCTGCGGAGAACGGACGGATGTAAATGAAAATGAGAGAAAACCCGGCGTATCTCGCGGTTTTTGCCTTCGACAAGCACTATCCGCATGGTCTTGAGCCCGGTCTTTTCTGCCGTTTTCGCCTTGTAGAATACGTCCTCAATTGTTATTCCGCCGAGAAAAGCGTCTGCAGCCTCGTCCGGGATAACGCCTGTCGCCTCCACTATGTACTCTTTTTCAAGACCGCTTGAAGGATGTCCCAACCGGGCGGCAAAAGCGCCGTCGTTGGTAAAAAAGATAAGCCCGGATGATAAAAAATCCAACCGCCCAACATTGTAAAGCCGTTCTTTTTGAACGGGAAGCAAACTGAGAGCTAGCGGCCGCCCCTGCGGGTCTTCCGAACTGCAAATGTAACCGGGCGGTTTGTTCAGAGCGATATAATGTTTTTGGGTTTCAGGCAGCACGGTTTTTCCGTCCAGAAGAACGGTATCGCCCTCTTCCACTTTGGTTCCCTGCGCCTTTATTGTTACGCCGTTAACGGAAACCCGTCCCGACGCTATAATTTCTTCCGCCGCCCGCCTTGAAGCGACTCCTGCGTGAGAAAGAAAAACCTGAAGCCTAATACTGCTCCCCCTCAAGCTCAAATTTTTCTTTGTCGCTCTCTCCCAGTTTTGGAAGCTCCGATATCGAGGAAAGTCCGAATATTTTCAAGAATTCTTTTGTGGTTCCGTACATAACGGGCCGTCCCGGAATATCTTTTTTTCCCGCTTCCCGTACAAGGCCTTTTTCCAAAAGCAGGCGTATCATATTGTCCGCCGACACCCCTCGTATTTTTTCTATTTCGGGACGTGTTACAGGCTGCGTATACGCTACGATAGCCAGAGTTTCCATGGCGGCGCGTGAAATCTTTCCCTCGCTTTTTTTGCCGTAGCGTTCTTTTAAATTCTCCCAATATTTACGTTTTACCGAAATCATTATTCCGCCGCCTATATTGGTGAGTTCAAGGCCGCAAGCGGATTCGGCGTAACGCTTATTAATATTTTCAATGGCGTTTTTTACCGCCTCTTTCGACAGCCCCGATATGCGCGAGATTGTCCCTTCATCAATCGGGTCGGATTCAAGATAGAGGATCGCTTCTACAAGCGCCGCTTCGACAAGCGCTGTTTCTTTTTCCGTACTTTTCAATTTACGGCTCCGGTTACGCTTGGTTTGATTAATATATCGCCAAACAGGCGGTTTTGAAATATTACAATCATGCGCATTTTAGCGGCTTCCAGAACCGCCAGAAATGAACATACAATATCAAGCGCGCCCGTTTTTACTACAAGTTCCGTAAACCTGCATTCTCCTTTGTTTTCCAGATGTTCCATAAGAAGGGCTGTTTTTTCGTTTACGGTAATTTCTTCGTAAAGATCGATAATACGCTCGGCATCGATATTTGAGGTCATCGCTGAAAATGATTTTAACAAGTCCCAGATGTCTACCTTTTCCCATATATCGTCATCAGCGAAAGGAAGGTTATGCTGTAATCTTCGCCGCTCGATAACCCACTCGTTTTCTGTTTCTTTTTCTTCCAAAAGCTCGGAATATTTTTTATACTTTTGATATTCAATCAGGCGTTCAACAAGTTCCGCTCTCGGATCTTCGCCGTCCCCGTCCGAGTCCATTTCCACAGGCAGCAGCGTGCGGCTTTTAATATACAACAGCAGAGCCGCCATTGAATGAAAAGACGTAATGTCTTCCAAGTCCATTGTTTCGGCGCATCGCAGGTATTCGATGTATTGATCGGTTATTTGCGCTATCGGGATATCGTAAATATTTATTTCGTTTTTGCGGATCATGTACAGCAGTAGATCCAGAGGTCCTTCAAAATCACTAAGCTTAAAACTATGCGCCTGTAGTTTTTCGTCCATACGATTATATTATATCATAAATAAAAATACTTTTTCTACTATGAGTTTAAGACGGGGTTTAACAGTTTTGGTTAAACCATTATAATTAACCAAAATGGACGTATTCGTTATTTATGTTGAAAAAAAGGCGGATTTTGCGGAGGAGGCGTCCGCCGCCGCCGCCGATTTGCGCCTTGCCCTTGATATTCATGTAGAGAAAGTAAGGCTAATTAACCGCTATTTCGCGCAGGGAATTTCATCACGGGATTTTGACGCTGCGAAAGACACCATTTTCTCGGAGCCGCCCGTTGATATTGTTTATGAAGAACTGCCTGATTTACAGGGCGCGCGTGTTTTTGCCGTTGAATATTTACCCGGACAATTCGATCAGCGCGCGGATTCTTGCGCTCAGTGTATATCGCTCGCTACCGGGAAAGAAAGGCCGGTTATTCATTCCTCAAGAATTTTCGCCCTGTACGGAAATATTACGGACGATGAATTTAACAAGATTAAATACTGGCTTATAAACCCTGTAGAAAGCCGCGAGGCCTCGCTTGAAAAGCCTAAGACTCTCCTTCAAAAATACAACAAGCCTGAGAATGTTAAAAATATCGAAGGGTTTATCTCTTTTTCCAACAGCGCTCTTGATGAATTGCGCATAACAATGAATCTCGCTATGGATACGCAGGATATTCTCTTTTGTCAGGATTATTTTCGTGAAAAAGAAAAACGAGACCCAAGCGTTACGGAAATCCGCGTACTTGACACATACTGGTCGGATCATTGCCGCCACACTACTTTTTTAACGGAACTGGACGAAGTAAATATCGAGGACGAAACTTTACGTGAAAGCTACGCTAATTATCTTGAAGCAAAGACATTTACCGGCAGGGATAAAAAGCCTGTTACATTGATGGATATCGCCACAATAGGCGCGAAAACGCTGAAAAAACGAGGATTTTTGCCGGATTTGGACGAATCCGAGGAAATTAACGCCTGTTCCGTAAAAATAAAAGCGGATGTTGACGGTAAAGAGCAGGATTGGCTTTTAATGTTCAAAAACGAGACGCACAACCACCCTACCGAAATTGAACCGTTCGGAGGGGCGGCTACCTGCCTCGGCGGCGCGATACGTGACCCGCTTTCGGGACGCGCCTTTGTCTATCAGGCTATGCGTGTAACGGGGGCGGCGGACCCCCTCCAAAACGCCTCATGCGCCCTTGAGGGAAAATTGCCACAGCGCAAGATTTGCAGGACGGCGGCGGCGGGTTACAGTTCTTACGGCAACCAGATAGGGCTTGCAACAGGCCATGTCCATGAAATTTACCATCCGGGGTACGCCGCAAAACGCATGGAGATAGGCGCTGTAATAGGGGCCGCTCCCGTCGAAAATGTTATACGCGACACGCCCCTGCCAGGGGATGTTGTAATTCTTCTTGGCGGGCGCACGGGACGAGACGGTATCGGGGGAGCGACAGGCTCTTCAAAATCGCACACTTCCCTCTCTCTTGAAACCCTCGGCGCTGAGGTACAAAAAGGAAACGCGCCGGAGGAGCGCAAACTTCAAAGGCTCTTCCGCAATCCGCGGGCGGCTCGGCTTATAAAACGTTGTAACGATTTCGGCGCTGGCGGCGTGAGCGTATCGGTTGGAGAGCTTGCGGACGGGCTTTTGATCAATCTTGATAAAGTAACAAAAAAATACGAGGGGCTTGACGGCACGGAGCTTGCGATAAGCGAAAGCCAGGAAAGAATGTCCGTGGTAACAACGGAAAAAGACGCGAAAAAATTTATCGAGCTTGCAAGCGCCGAAAACCTTGAAGCGGTTGTAATTGCCGAAGTTACCAAAGAAAAACGCCTTGTAATGAAGTGGAACGGAAAAACAATCGTAAATCTTTCAAGGGATTTTCTTAACAGCAACGGTGCGGAAAAACACGCAAAGGCCCGCATTGCCTCTCTCAAGTCCGCTTCTCCAAAAACCGAACCTGACGCTGCGCAGTTGGAAAAATTTATCGCCGGCTTAAATATATGCTCGCAGAAAGGTCTTGTTGACCGTTTTGACTCAAGCATAGGAGCGGCGACCGTTATAGCGCCTTACGGCGGTAAATACCAGCTTACGCCCGCTCAAACAATGGCTGCGAAAATACCCGTCCTTAACGGCGAAACAAAAACCTGCTCTCTTATGTCATGGGGTTTTGATCCGCAGGTGTCGTCGGCAAGCCCTTACCACGGGGCGGTTTTCGCCGTTGTTTTGTCGCTCGCTAAAATTATTGCCGTCGGCGGAAGCAGAAAACGGTGTTGGCTGTCGTTTCAGGAATATTTTGAAAGGTTAAGCGATGATCCTCTAAAGTGGGGAAAACCCGTGTCCGCTCTCCTCGGCGCTCTTGACGCCCAGTTAGGGCTTGAAATAGCGGCGATAGGCGGCAAGGATTCAATGTCAGGCTCTTTCACGCTTAAGAACGGAGAGAACATTGATGTTCCGCCCACCCTTGTCTCATTCGCAGTCTCCACAGCGAAGATAGACGGCATAGTAACGCCGGAATTCAAGAGTGCCGGAAGTTATGTTTATCTTTTCAAACCACCCTGCTCTGTTTTTGAAAAAGCGGATTTTACCGCCCTTTGCGGATATTTTGACGCCGCGGAAAATTTAATCACGGGAAAATTAATCGCCGGACGAAAGATACTTTCCGTGTGGGCGGTAGGCTCAGGCGGTACTGCCGAAGCCGTCATAAAAATGTGCGCAGGTAACAGAATTGGTTTTAAGGCTGAAATACCTCTTTCCTATGAGCAAGGTTTCGGCGGCTTTATCTTTGAAACGGACATTCCTGTTCAACCTGAAAAACCGCTTGAATCATGCGTTTTATTGGGACGCACGGCGGAAGAATACACCCTTAACACAAAAACTTTTAACATACCGCTCGACAAATTGCAAAGCGACTGGGAAAAAACCCTTGAGCCTGTTTATCCGTACAATATCGGACAGAATGGAAAAACGGAAACGTTTCTTTACGACAAGGGCGTAACTATCAAGGCGAAAGGACGTATCGCAAAACCGAAGTTTATCATTCCGGTATTTCCCGGAACAAACAGCGAGTACGACACCGCATGGGCGATAGAAAAAGCCGGGGGACAGGCGCAAATATTCGTAATTAAAAACCTTACCCCCTCTTCCATCGCCGAAAGCGTTAACGCTTTTGAAAAAGCTCTGCGTTCGGCGCAAGGCATGGTTATTCCCGGAGGCTTTTCCGGCGGCGACGAGCCGGACGGCTCAGGCAAGTTTATTACGGCCTTTCTCAGAAATCCCGCCGTCTCTGCCTCCGTCATAGAACTTCTGCAAAAAAGAGACGGACTTGTATGCGGCATCTGCAACGGTTTCCAGGCTTTAATTAAGCTCGGCCTCGTACCTTACGGCGAAATCCGCGCCATGACGCAGGACTCCCCCACCCTTACTTTCAACACAATCGGGCGCCATCAGGCAGTCCTTGTAAGGACAAAAGTAACATCAAATAAATCCCCGTGGCTCTCCCGTCTTGAGCTTGGCGCTCATTACATTGTCCCGATATCCCACGGCGAAGGCCGCTTTATCGCAAGCGAGGAACAAATCCGCTCCCTTGCCGCAAACGGTCAGATAGCCACGCAGTATGTAGATTTAGACGGTTATCCTTCTCAGGACATACGTTTTAATCCTAATAATTCCAACTTCGCCGTAGAAGGCATTACCTCGCCGGATGGCAGAGTCTTCGGCAGAATGGCGCACAATGAGCGTTTCGATGACGGGCTTTTCAGGAATATTCCGGGAATAAGAAAAATGGATATTTTTGCCGGTGCCGTGGATTACTTTAGATGACTAATGCTTAAAGTGCCGTGTCCCAGTAAAGACCATCGCTATGCCGTATTTATCGCAGGCTTCTATCGACAGTTTGTCGTTAATGGAGCCGCCGGGCTGTATTATTGATTTTATTCCGGCGGCGGCGGCGGCTTCCACAATGTCGGTTTTCGGGAAAAACGCGTCGGAGGCAAGCACTCTGGCAGATTCGCTGTTTTTCCACGGGCTGTTTTCGGCTTTTAATACGGCGTCGCTTCTTTCAAGAGATTGTAACGTAGGCCAGATGCGGTTTACCTGTCCGCAGCCTATGCCTGTCGCCGCCTGATCTTTCACTATCATTATGGCGTTGGATTTTGCGAAAGTTACGGCTCTCATCCCGAAAATCATGTCGGGTATGTCACGGGCGTCCGGAGCGACCTTTGTTACCACTTCCCACTTTTCAAAGAGTTTGCGGTCGCTTTGCTGCGCCAAAAAACCGCCGTCTACCGCTACATACTCATGGGTTTCTTTGGGGGCGTTTTTCAGTTTTAAAATACGCAGGTTCTTTTTCTTTTTAAGTATTTCAAGAGCGTCAGAGTCAAAGCCGGGAGCGGCTACTATTTCCAAAAATAACTCGCCAAGTTTCTCGGCGACTTTGACATCTACAACCGTGTTGCAGGCGATGATTCCGCCGTATATCGAAATAGGGTCGCACGCGAATGTTTTGTCGTAAGCTTCAATAAGCGTGTCCCCAAGCGCAATTCCGCACGGGGTATTGTGTTTTATTGCGGCACAGCACGCTTTTTGGTCATCGTTAACCTTCGGTAATAACAGGTTAACATCATTTCTGCCTGAAGGAAGCGTCCCGTCCGCGGCAAGGCCGAAGGCGCAGGCAGCTTTCCAAGCCAAATCAAAGTCCCTGATATTGTTATAGCCAAGTTCCTTGCCGTGAAGCTGTTCCATGCCTTTAAGTACGCCTGTTGAATCCGTATGAAGATAGAGAGCGGCGGACTGGTGACCGTTTTCCCCATAACGAAGGGGCTGCCCTTTTTCAAGTGAAAGAGGAAGGTATTTGGGATACTCGTCGTCCAGAAGATAACGAGCTATCGCCGCGTCATAGGCGGAAGTTAAATCAAAAACCTTTCCGGCAAGCTGTTTTCTGAATTCGAGCGGAACATTTCCGGCTTTTAAGCCTTCGATAACCTGCGGGTAATCGGTTGGGTCTGTAAGAACGACAACATCACGGAAGTTTTTTGCGGCGGAACGGAGCATTGAAGGACCGCCTATGTCTATAAACTCGATTGTCTCCTGCAAAGTAAGCCCCGCCTGCACTTTCTCGAAAAACGGATAAAGGTTTACGCAGACAAGATCAATATAGCCAAGATTCATGTTTTTTATCGTATCGGCATGGCTTTGAATATCCCTGCGGGCAAGGATACCGGCGTGAATTGCCGGGTGCAGAGTTTTTACCCTGCCGTCAAGGCACTCGGGGAAACCTGTAATGGCGGAAACATCGGTTACGGGGATTTTATTTTCCTGTAAATACTTGGAAGTTCCTCCGGTGGAAAGTATTTCCCACCCTGAACTTGTTAAGAATGAAGCTAAATCAAGGATTCCGTCTTTATAAAATACGCTGATAAGAGCACGTTTATTAATTTTTATCCCCTCCCTTTCCTTGTGTCATAGTACAAAACAAGCATATATGCTGTCAAGAGGAGATTTACCGGTTTAAAAAGGGAAAAACGCTATTTTTTAAGTAAAAAAGCGTACAATTTTTCTATGACTTTATCAAAATCAATCGGTTTCCCGATATGATCATCCATTCCGGCAGAAAGGCAGTCTTCTATGTCTTCACGGAACGCATTCGCAGTCATGGCTACGATTGGGATGGTTTTAGCGGTTGGCGCATCCATCGACCTTATACGCCGGGTTGCCTCATAGCCGTCCATTTCGGGCATCTGCACATCCATAAAAATCAACTCGTATTTGCCGGGGGACTGGCTGAACATACGTACGGCTTCCATGCCGTTTTCCGCACAGTCTATCTCTAATTGTGTAGGTTCAAGCAGGGTAACTACGATTTCGCGGTTAATTTCCACATCTTCTACCAGTAAAATGCGCCGCCCGGCAAAAAGACCGCTAATATCCGTCTGCTTTTCTTCAATTTGCCCGCTGTTCCCTGCGGTTTGTTCATTGACGTTTTCAGCCGTTTTGCCTATCTTCGCCATGACCGTAAAGCTGAATGTAGAGCCTTTCTCAGGTTCTGATGTAATCCATATTTTTCCGCCCATCATTTCTACAATGCTTTTGGAAATCGCGAGCCCAAGTCCCGTGCCGCCGTACTTGCGAGTTGTGCTAGTCTCAGCCTGTTGAAAAGACTGAAACAGCTTTTTTTGCTGTTCTCCGCTTATGCCGATTCCTGTATCCGTTACGGAGATTTGTACTGTGCAAGTGTCATTTTCCGCCTCGATACAGCGCGCGTCAAGGGTGATCGATCCGTTTTCAGGCGTGAATTTGACCGCATTACTCAAAAGATTGGTAACAACCTGAGCCAGTCTCTGATTATCGGCTATCAGTATTTTGGGGATTTTATTATCAATGTTTAGCGTAAGTTTTTGCTTTTTTTCGTCTACTCGGAAATTGATAACCGCGGCTGTGTCTTGCAGCATCTTTTCAAAGTTGAATTCAACGGGAGACAGTTCTAGCATATTCGCTTCGATTTTTGATATATCCAGCACATCGTTAATAACGCCGAGCAGGTGCGTTGAGGCGTCTTTGATTTTATCCAACGCGTAGTCTTTGCGTTCCAAATCCTTAGCGTTTTTCCCGATTGCCGTCATGCCTGTTATAGCGTTAAGCGGCGTACGCATCTCGTGGCTCATATTTGCTATAAAGCGGCTCTTTGCCTCCGAGGCGCTCTTTGCTTCCTCGGCCTGTTTCAAGTACGATATATCCGCGAAATTTTCCAACAGAGCGGGGCGTCCGTTATATTTGATTCTTGACACCGATTTTATGACAGGAATAAATTCGCCGCCCGCTGTTCTAAATTGCCGCTCGGAATGATTTGTGGACTGGTTATGATCCAGTATAGGACAGCCTTCTTCGTGGCAAAAAAGTACTTTGCAGCTTTTGCCGACAATTTCATCCCTGTCGCCGCCGTACATACGGGTAACAATCGGGTTAATATCCATAATTTCACGGGTTTCTATGTCAACTATGACAATACCGCTTTCAACATTGTTTAATACTATTTCAAGTTGCATTTTCATAAGGTGATTTTTTTGGTAAAAAACAAAAATCAGGATTAGCGCCGCCAAAGACAGGCAGATTGCCCCGATCAGCCACGGACGCTGTTCCCGCATTGATTTTGACCGGTAATCGAAAGTCTTGCTTTCCCACCGCTTTGAAATGGTTTTTATATCAATGTACGCAAGCGCCTTGTCAACAATAGACACAAGAATATGTTCGTTTTTATTATAGGCGATAACATAATCAATGGTACTGTTAAATACGTAATTGGCTTTATAATTTGAAAATTCATAATAATGAGTCAAGGCGAAAAGGGCGTTAGTACCCGCCATAACAAGGTCTACCTCACCTTTATCCAACGCCATGAAAGCGTCATCTTGGGAATCGTACATAGTAGCGTTTACGGCTTCAGGAAACCAGTTCTGAAACATATTTGCCCATGCTGTGCTTTTAATCAGGCCGATTTTTGCGTATTGTATTTCGCTTATGCTGATATTATGAAAGTTATATCTGGATACGAGAGCGTAATTTTCCGACAGGTATATATATTTCGACCATAAATAACGGTTTAGCCGGTCCGGAGAAGGAATCAGATCGAGGCAAATAGGGGCTCCGTCGTTGAATATTTGAAAAACCTCGGCCCATGAGGCGTTCGGGGAATTAACGACATCAAAAGAAAGTCCGGTAATTTTTGTCACTTCATCAAGTACGTCGAAGGCAATGCCTTCCCACCTTTTTTCGAATTTGTTGTAATAATCAAGCGGGTAAAACCACGGAGCGGCCGTTACAGGCACAACTGAAGTTTTTTGTAAATACGCTTTTTCCTCCGCGTTTAAGCTTTTAATGAATTTGTTTCTTATGTAATCATTTTGTCCTTCATTGTACAGCTTGTTAATATGCTGAATACCGCCGTTTCTAAGAGCCTTTGTTACAACCGAAATAACGGGGGCAAGCTCATTATTTTCCGCCGCCATGCACATTGGGTTAAAAATAAGAGGATGAAAATCCTCGATAAACACATCGCCGTAAGCGTCAAACGCGGCTTCCCCAACGTTATAATTAATAAACGCGTCCGCTCCCCCGCTCTTTAGCAGTTTATACACGCTGTCGTTATCTTTGGCGGTTATAATTTCGTAAGTTCCGGGCTGAAATGTGCCGGCAGCCACTTCTATCGTTACAG
>Ga0268262_10002998_pt1 | contig 18797 bp, 15 predicted proteins | sample TergutNc150P3_FD_190354 | JGI IMG/M metagenome (GOLD analysis project Ga0268262, IMG submission 190354) | Nasutitermes corniger P3 segment gut microbial community from laboratory colony in Florida, USA - Nc150 P3 (SPAdes) (version 2) | ecosystem: Host-associated > Arthropoda: Insects >...
CCTTCACTTCTCAATTGTTGGAGAACAATCAAGCTCAAACTATGGTCAAATACGCCCTCATGCTCAAAGACAGCGCCACCCAAATCGAGCAGTTTATCACGATGATCGAACAAACAGGCAAACAAATTGACATGTCCATGCAAAACCTTGCAAACCTCAAAGATATCCACAAATCAGGCAAAAATGATGGAGGCTCAAATAGAAAGAATTTTTACCTCACGCTAAACAGACGCACGGCGAAGCCGTGTAGATAACTAATGCCGCATAGCGTAGCACCAATCAATGCCGCTGATTGTAAAAAAGCAAGGGCGCCTTTAGGTGCCCGACAGTGCGCACACGAAAAAGATAAGAATTTAGCTAAAAACCATGCAAATTTCATAAAATAACGAAAAAAGAAAAATTTTATTTTTTTTCTAAAACCTACTTGACATATCTGTATAATAAGTATAAATTCATAGTAAATACATATGTATTATATGTTTACAATCAGGAGGATAAACAAATGAAGAACAAAATCAAACTATTAACCATGCTGTCGGCGGGACTGCTGACGGCAGTATTGTTTTTGGCAGGATGCGGAAACCCAAACGAAAACAGCCTTGACTTGAACGGCTCCGACGGAAAAAACATCGGCGAAACGACTCCGGCTAAAACCCTTGTCAAAATTGAAATAACCGCCGAACCGACGAAAACCGAATACTACTTAAACGAATCCATCAACCTTGGCGGCCTTGAGGTAAAGGCCACCTATAGCGACAGCACGGTAGCGGTAATCGTTACCAGCGAACTTGAAATCACCGGTTTTGACACCTCCACGGCCGGGGAAAAAACCATTACCATTACCTACGACGGCAAGAGCGACACCTTTGCAGTTAAAGTGGAAAACATCAACCTGACCAAAATTGAAATAACCCAAGGACCGACGAAAACCGAATATTACTTAAAAGAATCCCTCAACCTTGACGGGCTTGTGGTAACTGCAACATTAAGCAACGGTACAACAGAAATACTTGATGTGGATGAACTGGAAATTACAGGTTTTGATTCGGCTGCAGCCGGAGAGAAAACCGTTACCGTTAGTTCCGCCGGAAAAACCGCAGCCTTTACGGTTACTGTGCTAAACATCACCCTGATCAGGATAGAAATAACCGCCGGACCGATAAAAACATCATACTGGCTTTTCGAACACCTCGACCTTGACGGGCTTGTGTTAACGGCAACATTGAGCAACGGTAAAACAGAAATACTTGATGTGGATGAACTGGGAATTACCGGCTTTGACTTGAACAATGCGGGGACGCAGACAATTACCGTTAGCAGCGCCGGCAAAACCGCTGCATTCTCCGTTACCGTAACAGCGAGGATTTTTACGGTGACGTTTAACAAAAACGGCGGAGACAGCGAAGCAAGCCCAAATACCAAAACGGTTACCCAACCGGCAACTGCCATTGACAAGTTGCCGACGCCGCCGACCAAAACCGGCTTTGACTTTATTGGTTGGAAGGACGAGAACGGAAACAGCTTTACCGCGGAAAGTCCGGTAATAGGTAACATTACGGTAAACGCGCAATGGCAGCAGTCGCAGCCGGTTTATCAAATTGGCGGCACCGGTCCCGGCGGCGGAAAAATTTTCTACTACAGCGAAGAAGGCTTTACCCTGACAGGTTTTGGCGCAACAAAATATCACTACCTTGAAGCGTCCCCTAATGATCTTGGTAATGCCCAATGGGGGGCAAGCGGTGATGATATAGAAGATGAGACCGGACATTCTACCGGAGATGAAATAGGGGACGGTAAGTTTAATACGCAGATACTTGTAGCCTTCCTAAACAGTGAGGGTGAAAAAGACAGAGCGGCTCAGTTGTGCGCCAACTATACCAATAATGGACTTAAAGACTGGTTCCTTCCCAGCGCTAATGAACTCGATACGCTCTTTGAAAACAGGGCCGCCGCCGGTATCACCTTACAATTAGGTTCTACTTACTACTATTGGTCTTCATCAGAGGCAGATGATGACTTTAGAGCACAAAAGGCATGGGCGGTTTATTATTCCACGAGTAATAATAGGGTTTATGGCACCGACAGGAACAGGTCAACTACCAACATAGTCCGCGCAATCCGGGCTTTTTAATTGTTTCCAGTAATAACGCCGGGTGTGTCCGTATGGACGCGCGCCGGTGTTTCATTAATAGGAGTTTTTGAATGAAAAAAATAATCGGATTGCTGTTGCTGACGGTAGTCGTGTTTCTGGCTGGATGTTCAGGCGGATTGTCTTCGGATAAAATACTAATCGGCATTGAAATAACAAAAGCGCCGGATAAAATCGAATACTTTATCGGCGCGTCCCTCGATCTTACCGGCATAGAGGTATCGGCAATTTACAGCGACAAAACAAAAGAAAGAGTCTATATAGGCGTAAAGAGCGTCAGCGGCTTTGACTCATCCGAGCCGGGCATCATAAACGTTATTGTTGCCTACAATGAGCATACTGCCGACTTTAGCGTTACGGTAAAAAACGTCGCTCTTGTCAGTATAGAAATAACAGCCGAACCGGTGAAAAAAGCATACTGGATGTATGAATTAATAGAACTTGACGGCATTGAGGTAAAGGCCGCCTACAACGACGGTTCATCGGAAATAATCGACGTAGACGAATTAACAGTCAGCGGTTTTAACAGGGCGGCGGCGGGGGAACAGCATGTTACCGTTAGTTTTGGCGGCAAGAGCGCCGCCTTTACCGTTACCGTAACAGCCAGCAAATTTACGATTTATTTTGACAAAAACGGCGGAGACAGCGAAGCCGACCCGGAGAGCAAAACCGTTACCCAGCCTGAAGAAAACGTCGGAAGCCTGCCGGCGGCGCCAGTGAAAAGCGGCGGCTATCATTTTACCGGATGGAACACGCATCAGGACGGAAGCGGAATAAACTTTACTGCGGATAGTTTAGTGACGGACAGCTATACCGTATACGCGCAATGGTTCAAACCTACGGTAACATTTAACAGCAACGGCGGAAGCGCGGTATTAAGCCAGAGTATAAACTACGGCAGTACGGCAGCCGAGCCGCCGAATCCGGTTAAAAACGCATACGCTCTCAAATTTGGAGGCTGGTATACGGACAATACAACATTTAACAATAAATGGAATTTTACTGATACGGTTACCGCCGATATAGCGTTATACGCAAAATGGTCTCCTTATGAACTTGGCGACACAGGACCGGGCGGCGGGAAAGTTTTTTATCGGGATGAAAACGGCTTTGCCCTGACAGGTTTTGGCGCGACAAAATATCACTACCTTGAAGCATCCCCTAATGATCTTGGTAATGCCGAATGGGGGGCAAGCGGTGACAATATAAAGGATAAGACCGGATATACTACCGGAGATGAAATAGGGGACGGCAAGATTAATACGCGGATCCTTGTAGATTTTCTCAACAGTGAGAAGGAAAAAGGCAGAGCGGCTCAATTGGCCGATGCCTTTACTTATAATGGACTTTCCGACTGGTTCCTTCCCAGCGCTAATGAACTCAATACGCTCTTTGAAAACAGGGCCGCCGCCGGTATCACTTTACAATTGGGTTCGTCCAGCTATTATTGGTCTTCAACGGAAGGCGATACCAGGCAAAATGCGTTGGCTTATTACTGGTCCACGACCAATAATACTATTAATTTCGCTAACAGGAACAGGCAAACTTCCAACATTGTCCGCGCAATCCGGGCTTTTTAGTTAAGGAGATTTTTTGAAATGAAAAATATAATCAGACTAACAACGGCTTTCCTTCTGGTCGTCCTGTTTTTAACAGGGTGTTCCAATGTTACAAGCCTCGGCGAAATGCCTTCGGGAAAAACCCTGGTCGGCATCAACGTAACAAAAGCGCCGGATAAAACCGCTTACTGGATGAATGAAACCCTCGACCTTGCAGGCATTAAGGTAATAGCCGCTTTCGGCGATAATTCAACTGAACTTATCGGCAGCGGCGAATTAACTTACAGCGGCTTTGACTCAGGCAAGACAGGGAAACAGGATATTACCGTTACCTATGACGATAAGAGCGACACCTTTCCGGTTACCGTAGCGGCGGGAACTTTTACGGTTACTTTTCACAAAAACGGCGGAGACAATGAAGCCAACCCGCACAGCAAAACCGTAACCCAGCCTGCGGAAAACGTCGACAGCCTGCCTGCGCCGCCAATCAAAGAACACCATACCTTCGCGGGGTGGAACACAAAAGCGGACGGAAGCGGGAGCGCCTTTGACGAAGCAAGTTTAGTAACCGGCAGCTTAAGCGTATACGCCCAATGGACAACCAATATCTACAGCGTAACATTTAACAGTAACGGAGGAAGCGCGGCGCCAACCCAAGCCGTAGAACACGATGAAAAAGCGGTTGAACCGGCAAAGCCTGTAATTAAAAACGCGTACCGCTGCAAATTTGCAGGCTGGTACACGGACAATACGACATTTAACCATAAATGGAATTTTACCGATAACCCTGTTACCGCGGATATAGTGTTATACGCAAAATGGATACCTTATGTACTTGGCGACACAGGGCCGGGCGGCGGGAAAATTTTCTACCTGATAGAAAAAGGCTTTAGCGTTACCGTTGATAAAATATCCGAAACCTGTTACTACCTTGAAGCGTCTCCCGATAATATTGATGTTGCCGAGTGGTCGAGTACCCAGGCAATACAGAATACCGAAGCGGCAATAGGAACCGGCAAGCAAAATACAAAGTTCATTGCAGACAAGCTAAACAGATTGGATTTAAAGAATTGGTTTGCGGCTCAAATTTGCGATGAATATGAGAATAACGGATTTTCCGACTGGTTCCTTCCCAGTAAAGATGAGCTTAACCAACTCTACATCAACAGAAACTATGTTAATGACATACTTCAAGATGAGTATTGGTCTTCAACGCAGTATGGTATTAGAGACAGCGCATGGTTTCAGTCTTTCTATGCTGAAGGCAATCAGGCGGTAGGTCCTTTAAGGACGGGCAAACAAGTTCGCGCCGTGAGGGTTTTCTAAAGGGAAGATGCTCTTAAATATAATACTCATAAGCGCCGGCGGACTGGGAGTCGCGCAGGATGTCCTGAAGGGTTATGCCGTCAAGGTATTTATTAATCGCTTTTTCAAGCCCTTGCCATATGGTTAAGGTTTTGCATTCTTTTACTTTATCGCATTGGATGGGGTTGTCTTCAAGGCATGAAACTGGGGACAGGCCGCCTTCGGTAATCCTTAAAATCTGGCCTACTGTGTACTTTTCCGGGTCTTTCGCGAGCATGTATCCGCCCTTGTTGCCGCGGTTGGTGCGCAGGATGTCCGGACGGCTTAAAAGGGTGACTATTTGTTCAAGATATTTCTTGGAAATGCCCTGCCTGAGTGAAATATCTTTTAAGGAAATAAACCCGTCGTTTTTATGCTCCGCCAAATCAAGAAGCATAAGGAGCGAATACCGCCCTTTTGTCGATATTTTCATATACCCTACTATACCATAGATTTAGTAGGGTATCAAGTTTGTTGTTATTTTTTATCATTAATTAAGGTATAATAAAATAATGGGGTTGTCCAAGAAGAATATTATACCACGGAGTACACGGAGTTTCACGGAGGAATATATGATATTCGTAAAAAAACTCCGTGTAACTCCGTGACCTCCGTGGTTAATTCTTACTTATTGGACACCTCCACGTCGTAAACCGCCATTGGGGGAAAGATTGTGAAAATTAGCGATATTTTGAGTACCGGGAAAGTCACCGTCTCTTGCGAATTATTCCCTCCTAAGCACGGTTCCGGGCTTGCGGGCGCCCAGAATGTTGTCCGCCTGACCGCGGCTTTGCGGCCGTCTTTTATAAGCGTCACTTATGGCGCGGGCGGGGGGACTAGCGAGCTTACGGTAGATCTTGCGGACGAAACCCAGAAGCAGGGAATACCGGCGCTGGCGCATTTAACTTGCGTTTCTTCTGACCGTAAAACGATAAAAGAAGAATTGTTAAAATTTAAAGAGAGGAATATCGAAAATATTTTAGCCCTGCGCGGTGATATTCCCGACGGACAGCCGTTCCCCACGGACGCGCAGTATCATCATGCCTGTGATTTAATGAAAGAGATTCAAAATGCGGGCGGTTTTTGCATAGGCGGCGCTTGCTATCCGGAAGGGCACCCCGAAGCGGAAAGCCATGATAAAGACATAGAAAGTTTGAAAATCAAAGTTGACTGCGGATGCAGTTTTTTAACTACGCAGATGTTTTTTGATAACAATATTTTGTATAACTTTTTGTACCGTCTCTTGCACCATAAGATTGACGTGCCTGTAATCGCAGGGATAATGCCTGTAATAAACGGACAGCAGATTGCCCGCATCTGTAAAATTTCCGGTACGGTTCTGCCTCCGCGTTTCCGCGCGATTGTGGATAAATTTTCCCATAACAGCGCTGCAATGAATCAGGCGGGAATCGCGTACGCTACAGAACAGATTATCGATCTTGTCGCGAACGATGTCCGTAATATACATATCTATACCATGAACAAACCGGATATAGCCGGAAAAATCATGGAAAATCTGTCGGAAATATTCAAGTAATATGAATACAAAAGAAGTTTTACGTTACCTTGGTTACCGAGATGAAGATGCCGACGAACAGATTATTGCGCAAATAAAACTTATCTCGGAAGAAATTACTGCCGAAGCAAACCCAAAAAATATTTTCAGCGTTTGGGACTGCAAGACAAGTCAGGATACTGTTAAGCTCGGCGAAATAGAAATTAAAAGCCTTGATCTAGCCCGCCACCTATGCGGCTGTGAAAAGGCAGTTTTGTTAGCCGCAACATTGGGAACGGGGGCGGACAATCTTTTGCGCCGCTATAACGCGCTGGACATGGAAAAAGCGCTTGTCGCCCAGGCGGTATGCACCGTCATGATAGAGGAGTACTGCGACAACGTGGTTTGCGAAGCCTCGCGAAGCGCCCTGCTGGAAGGACTGTATCCGACTTCGCGTTTCAGTCCGGGTTACGGCGATTTTGACATTGTCTGGCAGAAGGATATACTTAAATTGCTTGACTGCGAAAAACGGATCGCCCTTACCCTTACTGAAGGGTATATGCTTATCCCTTCAAAGTCGGTTACGGCTCTTGTCGGTTTCAGCAAGGGAAAGACCGGTAATTCTGAAAATAAATGCGCGCGCTGTAAAACACAGTGCGTTTACAGGCGGGTAGATTAATGGATTTCATAAAACGGCTTGAAAAAGGGCGTTTGTTTTTTGACGGCGCGACGGGGACAATGCTTCAGGATGAGCTTGCGCCGGGAGAATCCCCCGTATTATTAAACATAGAAAAGCCCGAAAGTGTGTTAAAAGTGCATAAAGAGTACGTAAAAGCGGGCTGTAATATCCTAAAAACAAATACCTTCGGCGCGAACAGGCTGGCTCTTTCAGGCTCCGGCTTTTCGGTGAATCAGGTAGTGCAGGCGGCGGTTTCGCTCGCGAAAAAAGCCTCGGATGGCAAGGACGTTTTTGTTGCGCTGGATATAGGGCCTACAGGCAGGTTGCTTGCCCCATTTGGGGATTTGGGTTTTGAAGAGGCGGTGGATATTTTCGCGGAAATGGTAAAAGCGGGGGTACAGGCCGGGGCCGACCTTGTTCTGCTTGAAACCATGACGGACACTTATGAAATTAAAGCGGCAATGCTCGCGGTAAAGGAAAACTGCGATCTTCCGCTCCTTGTAACATTTACCACGGACAATTTCGGCAGGCTCTTAAACGGCGCGGACATTCAAACGGCGGTCTGCCTTGTCGAAAGCCTCGGGGCCCGCGCCCTGGGTTTTAACTGCGGCTTCGGGCCCGCGCAGTTTAAAGCCCTGCTGCCGGCATTAACGCGCCATACAAGTATTCCTATCATTGTAAACCCCAACGCCGGGATACCCGAGAGGATAAACGGAAAAATACTGTATGAATTGCAACCCGAAGAATTCGCTTCCCAGATGGCGGAAATTGCGCGTAACGCGCGGCTTGTCGGCGGCTGCTGCGGCACTACCCCGGAGCATATCGCCGCCGCCGTGCGTGCCTGCAAAGACATCGCGCTTCCGGCAGTAACGCAAAAACATGAAACTATTGTCTGCTCTTACGGGGAAACGACGGTTTTCGGCGAAAAAATCGTTATAATAGGGGAGAGGCTTAACCCTACAGGCAAACCGCGCATGAAGAAGGCCCTTCTTGACGGAGACATGAACTTTTTATACCGCGAGGGGCTCCAACAGATTGAACACGGCGCGCGTATACTCGACGTAAATGTAGGACTGCCGGATATTGACGAAGAGGCGTTTTTAGCCAAACTTGTTTGCGGCTTGCAGAGCGTAACCAAGGCCGCGCTTCAAATTGATACCGCGAACGCGAAGGCCGCCGAACGCGCCTTAAGGATTTACAACGGCAAACCGCTTTTAAATTCGGTAAGCGGCAAAAAGGAATCCCTTGAAACAATACTTCCCCTTGTAAAAAAATACGGCGCTGCCGTCGTCGCGCTTTGCCTTGACGACAGCGGGATACCCGAAACCGTACATGGGCGGATAGAAATAGCCGAAAAAATTATCGCCGCCGCCGCCGCGCTCGGTATTCCCAAAAAGGACATAATCGTAGACGCGCTTACCCTGACGATAAGCACGGGCGCGGACAACGCAAACATTACGCTTGATACAGTGGAATACCTCAGACGCAAAATGGGTCTGCATACGGTTCTTGGCGTTTCCAATGTTTCGTTCGGGCTTCCCGGCAAAGAGAACATTAACGCGGCGTTTTTTTCCCTTGCCATGAGGGCGGGCTTAAGCGCGGGAATTGTCAATCCTATGAACAAGGCGATAATGGACGCGGCGTATGTGTATCAGGCGATAAGCGGCGCGGACGCGAATTGCGCGGATTATATCGCCCGTTTTTCAAGCCAGGAGCAGGCGGCGGCGAATTCAGCCGCGCCGGCGCAAAACGCGCAGCGGGAAGTGAGCCTGCACGACGCGATTGTGCGCGGACTTAGGGAACAAGCCGCAAAAACCGCCGGCGCCATGTGCGATAATACGCCTTCCATGGAAATAGTCAATAATCATATAATTCCCGCGCTGGATAAGACAGGCAAGGATTTTGAAAGCCAGAAGATCTTTTTACCCCAGCTTTTAATGAGCGCCGAAGCCGCGAAAGCGGCGTTTGAGGCTGTCGCGGCAAAAATGACAAAGCACGAAGCCGTTAAGCGCCAGCATGGCAAAATTTTGCTTGCGACCGTTAAAGGCGACGTGCACGATATAGGAAAAAATATCGTAAAAATACTGCTGGAAAACTATAATTTTGAGGTAATCGACTTGGGAAAGAATGTGGAGCCCGCCCTTATACTGGAGACTGTCTTAAATGAAAAAATAACCCTTGCCGGTTTAAGCGCGCTGATGACCACAACGGTAATTTACATGGAAGAAACGATAAAATTACTCAAGGAAAAAGCGCCGGATTGCCGTATTATGGTGGGCGGGGCGGTTTTGACTGAAGATTTTGCCCAAAAAATAGGGGCGGATTATTATTCAAAGGACGCGGTAAGCTCCGTCCGCTACGCTCAAGAGGTATTGGCGTAAATTCAGGCTTAGATAGTACTTTTTTTCGCAAAAATTCGGCATAATATCGTAAATTTTATGAAAGAAAAACTCGTTTTCTATTGCCATTAATTGTATATTTATATACAATTATATTAATCGGTTTTAACTTGGGGGGGGAGAAACTGAAAATATCCATATTTGCCCTGATCCTGCTTATGGCGGGGTTTCTTGTACAAATTCAAACTATCTCGGCTCAGGAAAAAGCGGTTACTGACGAAGCTCCGTTAACCACAGGCGGACAGGCTTTTCCTTTTGATGAAGATACTGAAACTCCAGCCGCCGGACAGGCTTTTCCCTTTGATGAAGATACTGATACTTCCGCCGCGCAGACAGGTTCGTCCGTATGGCCGATTATCAGAATGATACTGGTTCTCGCCCTTTGCGCCGCCGCTGTGTACGGCATAGTGTTTTTTATTAAACGTTCTTCCAAACAAACCGTTTCAAATGACCCTTTCTTAAAAATTCTTGCCACGGTTCATCTTGGCGTAAACCGTTACGCGCATGTTGTCTCCGTCGGAAACAAAGCGTGGCTTTTGGGATCAAGCGACGGCGGCGTTAACCTTATCGGCGAAGTGGAAGACAAGGAAATAATAGACGCCATGCTTTTGGAAGAATCAAAAAAGGCCGCCGAGCCGCAGGGGCGTTTCCCCGATTTTATTTCAATGCTCCGCAAACTCGGCTTGCCCGCTCAGCAACCAGGCCCTTCCGGGGCGGAAGATATTCGCAAGCGCCGCGAAAGGCTTAAGGGGCTGTGAGCATGATTAAGTTTTTTGCTTTATCATTGTTTTTTTTCTCTTTCTTCTTATTCCTTCCGGTTTCAGCTAACGCGCAGGCGCAGCCCTTGCCGCAGCCGTCGCCGCAGCCGTTTCCGGATATGGCCGTGCGGGGGACTATGAATATACCGACCCCGCCCCCTCCTCCCGTGATTCCTTTTATAGACCTGACAGTCCGCAACCCTCAGGACAGTCAGGAAGTGGCTTTTTCTTTACAGCTTTTATTATTGTTAACGGTACTGTCCCTCGCGCCCAGCATCATTATTTTAATGACAAGTTTTTTGCGCGTTTCGATTGTTCTGGATTTCATCAAACGCGCGCTTTCTTTACAGCAGGTTCCGCCCAATCAGGTAATTTTGGGAATTTCCATTTTTTTAACGGTGTTTATAATGTGGCCTACTTTTGACGAAATTTATAATAAATCGATAAAACCGCTTTCCGCGGGGGAAATTAACGTGCAGAACGCGTACCGCGAAGCGGAAACTCCGTTGAAAACTTTTATGATCAAACAAATGTGGCGCAACCGGGCAGCAGAGAGTAATATCAAGCTTTTTATGAGGATGCGCGGTATTAACCAACAACCCGCCGATATATACGACGTTCCCACTTATATAATAATTCCGGCGTTTATTCTTAATGAGCTTACAGTGGCGTTTAAAATCGGAATACTTTTATTTATTCCGTTCATAGTAATTGACATGGTAGTGGCAAGCGCCCTTATGTCCATGGGCATGATTATGCTTCCGCCCGTAATGATATCCATGCCGTTCAAACTTATTTTGTTTATTCTTGTGGACGGATGGGGGCTGTTAACGCAGCAATTGGTCCGTTCTTTCAGATAGTGAGGTTTCATGAAACTTCGTTTCATGTTCGATATAGATTGCGGCTTGCGCCGCAAAAAGTGAGGTTTCATGAAACGTTGTTTCATGTTCGATATAGATTGCGGCTTGCGCCGCATAAAGTGAGGTTAAAAGTGACTATTGGTTGGGTAAAGGCTATTTTGCAGCGGGGAGTGATTCAGGTACTTATGATCGCTTCCCCTCTTTTAATTTCCGCGCTGGTGATAGGTTTGATTGTCGCGATATTACAGGCGACAACTTCCATTCAGGAGCAGACCCTTGTTTTTGTGCCGAAAGTGGTTGTCATTCTTGTAGTTCTTGCGGTTTTGGGCGGCTGGATGTTCACATCCCTGGGAGATTACACAAGGCAGTTGTTCAATATGATTCCGAGTATGGCGAGGTAGGGGGCAAATGGTAGATAATGCCGTTCTTCAGAATATTCTTCTCTTTGGACCGGTATTTCTGCTGATTGCAGTAAGGGCCCTTGCCATGATAGAAGTCGCCCCCCTGCTTTCGTCCGAGGCTATTCCGCAGACGGCAAAAATCGCCCTTGCGGGCCTTACCGCTTTTGCCGTTATTCCCACGGCGGAAATTTTTATGGCGGCAAATTCTCCGCACGGTATAGTTACTTTACCCGGCGGCACTTTGAGCGATTTGCGCACCGAAACGTTTAACCTGCGCTTCTTCCTGCTGATCATAGGCGAAGGGATAATAGGCCTTATTTTAGGTTTTTTCCTGATGATTATTTTTTCCGCTTTCTCAACCGCAGGACAATTTTTCTCTTTGCAAATGGGCTTCGGCGCTTCTGAAACTTTTGATCCTCTGTCGCAAATTGAAAATCCGCTCATGGGCCAATACCTAAATATTGTGTCTATGCTTGTCTTTGTGGCAATCGGCGGCTTTACTATGCTTTTCGAAGGTTTCTGGCGTTCCGTGCAGTCAATTAACATTATCTATCTAATTGAAGGCAGGGAGCCTGTTGTTAAAATGATTGTTTCCGGGCTTTCGCGCCTGTTTTTGGACGCGATGATCATTTCCCTGCCAATACTGGGCACTTTATTTTTAACGTCCCTTACAACGGGGCTTATCTCCAAAGCCGCGCCGCAGATCAACATTCTTTCCGAAGGTTTCCCTATTTCAATTTCCGTCGCCTTTCTTCTTATTTTGGCTTCACTTCCATATATGGTCGACGCTTTTATCCATGTGATTAATTCAGGTTTTGATTCTATACAAACCTTGTATAAAGACATAGGCCGCCAAATAACAGCCGGAGGCGGATTATGAGCAAATTAGCAAGCTGGGAGTTAAATACAATTTATTCATCTCAGCAAATTATTCCCTGTTCCCTTAAAATCCACTTGCAGTGGTTTGCGGACGAAGAAGACGCGCCGGGCAGGACAGAAGAACCTTCCGAACATAAACTTCGCGAACTGCGGAAAGAAGGGCAGGTTGTAAAAAGCCAGGAACTTGTAAGCGCGCTGGGGCTGCTTATACCGGCTTTTCTGCTTCTGGCTTTGGCGCCTTCAATGCTGAACACATGCAAAGAGCTGATCCGCTTTTTCTTCGAGCGCGCCGTCGAACTGGATCCCACCAAGGACGCGATTATTCTGGCTGTTCTTTTACGTTATTTTGTGCGGCTTGCCGCGCCTATTATGATTGTCGCGTTTATAGCGGCGATTATTTCTAATGTCGCGCAAGTAGGTTTTTTGTTTACTACAAAGCCTATTACTCCTGATTTTTCAAAAGTGCTTCCCAAGATAGGGCAGTACTTCAGGCGTATTTTTTCCGTGGACGGTGTTTACAATTTTGTTAAATCAATAGCCAAGATGGCGATTATCGGGTTTGTGGCTTTTATTTTGATCTACTCGGAAAAAGACAAACTGCTGCGTCTTCAGGAAACAAGCATCATGATGGGGCTTACCACTGTAGGTACAATCGCCATTAAGATGCTGATCATTTCGGCTCTTTTACTGGGCGCCCTGTCGATACCGGATTTAATATTCCAGCGCTGGCGTTTCAGGGAACGCAACCGTATGACGCGGTACGAGGTAAAAGAAGAACAAAAAATGTACGAAGCGGATCCGCAGATACAGGGCAGGATACGCAGCCGTTTCCGGGAATTGTTAAGGCAGAATATCAGGACGGCGGTTCCTAAAGCGGATGTTGTAGTAACAAACCCGACCCACCTTGCCGTGGCAATTCAGTATGATCAGGGTTACATGGAAGGGCCGATGATAGTCGCCATGGGCGAGGATGAAATGGCCGCGAGGATCAGGCAGATTGCGCAGGAGAATGACGTGCCGCTGGTGGAAAACAAGCCTCTTGCGTGGGCTTTGTACCGCGATCCAAAAATTGACGTGGGGGATATTATCCCAAGGGAGTACTGGAGCACTGTAGCGCTTGTGTTAAGCAAAGTTTGGTACTTGAACGAGGAAAAAAGGCGCAGGAGAATGAGCGCGTAATGGGAGGTATAAATGGCTGACGCTGCATTAGGCACCGGGGGAACGCAGCCCCGCAGCATATCCGGCTTTTTCCGGGAAAGTGTTCCGGCGCTTGCGGTAATAATTGTTGTCGTAATGTTAATTTTACCGCTTCCGACAGTTTTACTGGACGCGCTTATGGCAATGAACCTTATGCTTTCTCTGTTAATACTGCTTATAGTCCTTTATACCCAAAAACCGACGGAATTCAGCCTTTTCCCGACTATGCTTCTTGTCGCGACCGTTTTCTCGCTTGCTTTGAACGTTTCTTCCACGCGGCTTATCTTGGCGCAAGGCACTAAATTTAACGGCAAAATGGTAAAGGCGTTTTCCAGCTTTGTAGTAGGGGTTTCGGGCAACGAAGGCCTTGTTATAGGAGTTATTGTCTTTATTATACTTATCGCGGTTCAGGTCGTCGTAATTACCAAAGGAGCGACCCGTGTCGCGGAAGTCGCGGCGCGTTTTACTTTGGACAGCATGCAGGTAAAGATGATGGCGGTAGAAACCGAGTACAGTTCCGGCTCCATCACGGAGGAAGAAGCCCAAAACAGAAAAAGGGAAATTCAAAGAGAATCTGATTTTTACGGGTCTATGGACGGAGCGAGTAAATTTATTTCGGGCAATGTTAAAATAGGAATCCTGATAACCGTAATAAACGTGCTTGGCGGAATTATTGTGGGAATGTCGCTTCATGGCGAGTCGTGGGCTATTGCGGCTAACAACTATGTAAGCCTCGCGATAGGAGACGGGCTTGTCTCCCAGTTTCCGGCGCTGTTAATTTCTACCGCGATGGGCATTGTGGTAACAAGGGCCGCCGCGTCCGGCAGTCTGCCCAAACAGATATTGGAGCAAATTTTATACAAGGGCTCAATCGTCTATTGGATCTGCGCCGCTGTTCTTTTGTTTATTTCTGTCCTGCCGGGTTTTCCGTGGTATGTTCTTATTCCCATGGCGGCTCTTGTCGCCGCCCACGCGTACAGGATAGGAAGACGGCAGAAAATAGAGGCAAGCAATAAAGAGATGATGATAAAAACCAAAGAGCGCAAAGACGAGAAAGCGGGCGAGATTTCCCCCGTTGTCCCGCTTGACGCCCTTTCGCTGGAACTTGGTTATGGGCTTGTCCCGCTTGTCGAAAAAGAAAAGGGCGCGGAACTGCTGGAAAGGGTGCAGGGCATCAGGCGCCAATGCGCCCTTGATTTGGGCCTTGTCATTCCAATGGTAAGGATAATAGACAATTCAACGCTTGAGCCGTCGGAATACTGTTTTAAAATTAAGGGAGTGGATTCGGGAAGGGGAAAAATCCGCATAGGATATTACCTTTGCATAAACCCGGGAACCGTAACAACCGAAATGCCCGGCGAAAAAACCGTGGAACCTACTTTCGGGCTTCCGGCAATCTGGATAGACCAGGACAAGCGGGACGAAGCGGAACGCTGCGGCTATACCGTAGTTGATCCGCCGTCCATAATCGCGACACATTTAACCGAAATTATCCGCAGACACGCCGCGGATATTCTGGGCTTGCAGGACACTCAGAAGATCCTGAACGAGCTTAAGAAAGAGTACCCGGCCGTTGTTGAGGAAGTTTTAAGGGACGGCAAAGGCTTAAGGATTACGGAAATACAAAAGATTCTGCACGGCCTGTTACGCGAAAGAGTTTCAATCCGCAACATGGTAACCATTCTGGAAACTATCGCCGATTACGCGCCTGTATCCAAAGGAAGCATATGGTTCCTTACGGAAAAGGCCCGTCAGGCCCTTGCCAGCCAGATTTGCAGCCAGTATGCCGACGAGGACCGCAGGCTCCGCGTTCTTACGATTGATCATTCTCTTGAGCAAAAGATCATCGAATCCAGATATGAGACCTCGTCCGGCGTTATATCCGCCATGGACCCCCTATTCCATAAAATGTGGCTTGAGGCTGTAAAGAAAGCCGTAACGGCAGTCAAGGAAAAGGGCTGGATGCCCGTTGTCATTTGTTCGGAACAGGCGCGTTTCCTTGTAAAAAATTCAACCGACCGCGAAATGCCGGATTTGGCCGTCTTGTCCAGCTCTGAAATAGTGCAGGATGTGATTCCTGAAGCGGTGGGAATGATACGTATAGAAATTAATTTAACGGAGTAACAGTTATGGAAATGTATTGTGAAAAAGGGTTAAACAGAAAAGACTGCGAATTGAAAATCATGGAAAAATACAAATGCCCTTTTCATGTCTACAGGGTAGAACCGATAAATATCGGCGGTTTTTTGGGCTTTTTTTCAAAGCCGGGCGTAAGATTATGGTTTTATTTTTCGCCTTCTTCTCATAAAAATTCGTCATGGGCAAACCAGGTGAACGAAACCGCGAACCACCCCGCAAGTTTGGAAGAAGAAAAGAAAAAGTTAATTGCCGTCGGAAAAAGTTATGAACAGCCGGCCGCAAATTTAAGTGTTGGTAATACAAGTATTGCAAATACAGGCATTGCAAATACAAGTATTGTAAATACCCGTGACGCCGCGCAGCAGCTTCTAAATACGATAAATGACTCCTTAAATGAATTAAAAGAGAAAGTTTCAGGCGGCAAAGAAGAACATCCGGCGTTTACCCGCGCCGCGGAACTTCTTAAAATGAATGATTTTTCCGAAAAGTATATAAAGAGCGTTCTTGAAAGGCTAAGGAAAGAGATGCCTCTTGAAACATTGGAAGATCCTAACGCGGTACAGGAGAAAATGCTGGAATGGATAGGGGAGAGTATCAGTATTTATAAGGAAGAAACGCCTGCCCGAAAGCCAAGGATTATGGTTCTTGTAGGGCCTACGGGCGTAGGCAAAACCACAACGATTTCCAAGCTTGCGGCGGTTTACGTGATAGGAAGGGAAGGAGTTCCCCCGGTAGAAGTGAGGATAATAACTATCGATCTTTTTCGTATAGGCGCGAAAGAACAGCTTGAAAAAACAGGCAATATTATGCAGATTCCGGTGTTAAGCGCGGATGATAAAATGGCATTAAGAAAAGAAATCGCGCTTAATTTCGAGGATACCGATCTTTTTCTGATTGACACTATAGGAAACAGCCCAAAAGACGCCGCAAAGTTAGGTGAAATGAAAGAAATTCTGGACGGCTGCGGCAAGACGGCGGAATTTCACCTGGTTATTTCGGCCGGAACAAAAACAAGCGATATAGAAAATATTTTGCGGCAATTTGAGCCTTTTAATTACAGATCCGTAATCCTTACAAAACTGGATGAGACGGAACATGTAGGCAATATAATATCCGTGCTTGCCGACAAGAAAAAGTCCGTTTCCTATATAACGGACGGGCAAAAAATTCCTCTTAATATAAATAAAGCTGCTGTAGTTCGTTTTTTAATCAATCTTGAAGGTTTCAAGGTTGACAGGGATAAAATAGAAAAGCGCTTCCCTTCCGGCGAAGCTGATCAGTTTAAGTGGAAATAATTGGGGTGATTTATGAAACTTCGTTTCATTTTCGATTTTAACGCGCGGTCAGGTGACCGCGCAAAGTAGAGGTTATTATGGAAGATCAAGCTGAAAAACTACGGGAAATAATGAAACGCAAGAAAGAAGGCACGGTTACGGCAAAAACTGCTTCTGCCGCAAAAACAACTGTTAAAAGCGCCGACAAACCCCGCATTATTACTGTTACTTCCGGCAAAGGAGGCGTCGGAAAGACAAACCTTTCCGTAAACATGGCGCTGGCGTTCGCGAGAATAGGTAAAAAGGTTATTGTCATGGACGCGGACCTGGGTCTTGCCAACGTTAACGTAATGCTCAACATGATCCCTAAATACAACCTGTACCATGTTATAAAAAAGCAAAAAACAATACGGGAAATTCTGGTGGAAACCGAGTACGGCATTTCCATCGTGGCCGGCGCTTCCGGTTTTTCGCAGATCGCGAACCTTGGCGAAGAGGACAGAAAAGATTTTATTAAAGAACTGGATTCGCTTTCCAACGCGGATATCATTATCATAGACACAAGCGCCGGAGTCTCCAGCAATGTTCTTGACTTTATCGCCGCCGCGGACGACGCGGTAATAATTACCACTCCGGAACCTACCGCGATTACCGACGCGTACGGTATTATAAAGATTATTGCTACCGAGTATGATTCCCTTAACATGGGGTTAAAACTTGTCGTTAACAGGGCGAGGGGAGCGGCGGAAGCGAAAAGCGTCGCGGACAGGATGATCAATATTTCAGGCCAGTTTTTGAATTTAAAGGTTGATTATCTCGGGTTTATTTACGATGATTCTTCAGTCCCGCACGCGGTTATCAGGCAAAAACCTTTTATGGTGGTGGATCCAAAATGCAAGGCGAGCATCTGCGTCCAGCATATTGTGGAACGCATGGACAGGAACAAACACGGGGAATCGCACGGTTTCGGGGCAATGCTCAAAAGATTTTTCGGCGGTTCGCCGGATACAATATAAAGAGGTGACAGGTGGCCGGTATTAAATGGGGAATAACTTTAGGGATAATCGCGGCGGTTATTTCTATATTGCTTGGCGCTGTTTTCGGCGTCCTCCTAAAATATATTGTTTTAAGGGCGGTAATATTTTTATTTGTTTTTTTCATGTTGGGCGTCGGCGCCCGGTTTGTTATAGACCATTATTTTCCTGAAATTTTGTATACAGAGGACGCGTCAGACTCGAAAATTTCATTTGAACAGCCGGGATCTCAGGTAAATATCACTTTAGGCGGCTCCGGCGAGTATGCGGTGCCGGAAATGTACAGAGAATCAAGAGATTCACGCGAGTTGGGCAATATAGAAGACCTTATATCCGGGAATTTTAAGGTTCGTACCTCTTATGAACCCGGTATGCCCGAGAGGGCTTCCGCCGCCCCGGAACGGGGGTCGGAAGGTATAGACCTAAAAATGGAAGATGACTATAATATGGGAGGGGATAGTTTCGGCTCAAGCTCCCAGGAATTTGCCGGTTTTCAGGAACCGGAGACTTCCAAACCCGCCGCGGCTGAGAAACCGGCTTTTACCCCGGTTTTCGGAGGCGATTCGGACGATTTAGGGGCGCTGCCGGATTTAAGTTCCATGGCGACGGCTTTTTCAACCGGCTTTGACG
>Ga0268262_10002999_pt1 | contig 18794 bp, 17 predicted proteins | sample TergutNc150P3_FD_190354 | JGI IMG/M metagenome (GOLD analysis project Ga0268262, IMG submission 190354) | Nasutitermes corniger P3 segment gut microbial community from laboratory colony in Florida, USA - Nc150 P3 (SPAdes) (version 2) | ecosystem: Host-associated > Arthropoda: Insects >...
TAAAACCTTAACCCAGTGCATAAGGCTTAATTTTTTACTATCTTTATTTGAAAAGCTCGGAGTAAGAAAACCCATTATGAAAAAAGTAGAAAAACTCCTTATAGTTGTGGCATTCCTAATATGTGCAGCATCTTTGATGCTCCCCTCTCCGGTTTTGGCAAACAACGAAGCCATCACAGACATAGACTCGCTTTTTAAAGGCAAGGAATATCAATTCCCCCCTTTGGATTCTTCCTATCGCACTAACTATAGTGAAGTTTCTGTAGAAAAAAGTTCTGGCAAAGAGCAAGAAGGAGCTTATGTTTTGCAATTTGATGCAGTAGCGAATTTTGATGCTGCCCAAGCCCGCAGAGCGAAACTGCAAGTTCAAACTGGCTACGACATACAAATGGTTTTTGACGCACCTTTCTACAAACTCCGCGGAGGATATTTCAAAAAGAAAACAGAGGCAGAAGACAAAGCCAGAGAACTTTCCTTATATAACATTTCTGCTTTCGCCGTTAAAGTAAAATAACATCTCTTTTAAAAATTTAGTGTTTTAATGAATAACTTTTCAAAATCTGGCATATTTGCTAGTTCTAAAACTTCTATTTCTTTTATCTTTTTTTCCATTTTAGTTCTATATTGCTTGCCAAGCAAAAACGCTATTCCACCGGAACTTGATGTGTTCCCAACGAACTCTATTTTGCCTTCAAATTCTTTGGGTATTAAATTGATGTTAATTAAACTCTTTGCCCGCAAATGATACCCAAAAGAGCCAGCGATCAACACCCTGTCCACTTGCTCTGGCAGCATATTTTTTGCTCTTAACAAATATTCAATGCCTGCACGAATTGCTCCCTTTGCAAGTTGCACTTGGCGTATATCTTTTTGAGTAAGAACAACATCGCCTTCCACTTGAAATGCTTTTTTCCCTTCTTGTTCTATAAGTCGCTCTGCCAAAAAAGGCGGCAACTGCGTGGCATCGGTGAATTTTCCGTTTTTGCCAATAACGTTGTGAAACACCAATTCGCCAACGATGTCAATCAAGCCACTGCCACATATACCAACAGCCTTTGCATTGCCTATTGCTTTTATGCGAATTTCGCCATCTGCAATTTCAAATTCCTCAACCGCGCCATTTCCGGCTCGCATTCCCTTGGTGATATTCATACCCTCAAAGGCAGGGCCTGCGGCAGTAGATGCAGCACAGAGTTTTCCATTTGCTCCTATTACCATTTCTCCATTTGTGCCAATATCCACAAAAAGCGTAACTCCGTTTAATTCAAACAGAGAAGAGGCTAAAATGCCAGATGTTATATCGGCACCAACATAAGCCGATATGCAAGGCGGCAAATATACCAAACCAGAGTTTGAAATGTTCAATCCCATATCCACAGCTTTTAAAATGGAAATGCCTTCAATGGCAGAGATGTAAGGATATTTTCCAAGAGCAGTCGGTTCCACCCCTGCCGCCAGATGCAACATACAGGTGTTGCCACTGAAAACCGCTTCATATATATTTTCCCTGCCCCTGCCGCTGCGTTGCTCCAAAAGTTCAAGCATTTTATTGACTTCGGCAATGAGAGCGCTCCGCATTGTTTCCAAGCCCTCTTTGTTGCTTGCAAACTTAATGCGCGAAAGCACATCCTGCGCATATACAGCCTGCGGGTTCATAGCAGAAACAGAATCTATTTCACTCCCATCGTTTAAATTCACAAGGGACAAAACCAGCGTAGTTGTTCCAATATCCAAAGATAATCCTAAATTTTTTCCCGCTGTATTTCCAGATTCCGTACATAAAATTTCCTCCCCTGCCCTTACCTCCGTTATGCCTTTTTCGGCAATATACAACTTTTCCACATTGGGGTTTAGCTCAATGTCAAAACTCTTTCCGCCAGACAAAATTTTCAGGGTATGGTTTTTCTCTTTTTCCGGCGGAAAAACACTCATATCCTCAAGCACGTGCGTTTCGCAAGCCAATACATAAGTTTTCTCTTTACCCTTTCCTGCCAATAGCACCTTGCATTTCCCGCACACACCCGCTCCATTGCAAGGCGATTCTATAACAATGCCGAGCTGCCGTGCCGATTCGAGAATGGTGGCATCTTTGCCAACCTCTATATCGCCAACACCGACAAAGCTAATGCAAGGCAAAACTACCCCTCTTTTACCGTTTGAGTCAAAGCCTTTATATTATCCAAAGAAGAAGAAGTGCTCAATCCGCAAGCTGGTGCGATAATATCTATTTTTTGCCCCACCAACCGCTTTGTTTGAACAGACACTTGCTCTGGATTTCCAAATTCAAGCATATAGGTACTTAAATTCCCCATTGTCACAAGGCTTGGATATTCCTCTTTCAACTCCCGCAAATTAACCTTTGCATCTGTGGAAATAGCTTGAGAGCGAATTTCTAGAATGTATTGCTTAACACTGCCTAAATCACCGCATATATGCACAATAACCGGAGTTCCGGTTTGTCTAATTCCCTCAATCAATTTGTTCAAATAAGCAACGGCATATTCTTTGAACATTTTTGGTCCTAGTATTTCACCGGTGGCAGTTGGGTCGCCCACTGAAATAACGGTCGCACCGCCCTCAATCAGCGACTTGGCATAGGCTATAAGAAATTCGGTTATATAGTCAAGCACCTTGTGCGAACCGTTCCTGTCTTTTCGCAATCCCTTTAAAAAGTTCATAGGATCTATAACCGATGCCGCCGTGCTTATGGGCCCAGTTAAATTGCCTATAACCGGAACATCTGCATTTTTGCGGGATAAATGCCACCCTGCTTGTACCACATTGGAAATTCGCCCTTGTTTGAGCATTTGGCTAATGTCTTTATACTCAACCAGCGAAGCATCCGCAAAGCGTTCTGCCTGAATTTTAGGTTCGCAATTAAGTGTGCCAAAATTTATCTCGCTGCCCAGCACTTCCGCTTCAACTGTCATGCAAAACGGAATTCCAAAATTTTCAAATCCGGTGTGGGTATATACATCTTCTGCAAGAGCTGCCATAAGCCTATCATCGTGGTGCGCTTCTGGGAGCGTATGCCCCGTATTGTTCATAACATCAACAATAGCAGCGTTCATCATTCCGCCTGGGCAAACTACAGGTGGGCGGTCTATATTTTTTTTCTCAAAAACTCGGAAGAGTCTTTCTTTGGGGCTAAGTGAATCCATTTAAATTCCCCCTTTTGCCCGCACTGCATCCATCATTGCGTGTATGTTGGCAAATGGCGTTTCTGTTGGTAAGCTGCAGCCAGAAGCCACAATCAAACCTTTGGGAGAATCTGCCGCTTGATTTATGCACTGTGCAACGGCTTTTTTCACATCCTCCACAGTGCCGTCTAGCATAACCTCGGATGGGCGCACATTACCCATAAGCCGCACTTTGCTTCCAACCTTTTCCTTTGCCTCTGTGAGCGAGGCTTCATTGTCAATGCTTATGCAGTCCGCTCCGGCATCTGCCATTAAATCCCATATATGACTGGTTCTTCCGCATATATGCAGAGTAACGCTCTTGCCTCTGCTGTGAATGTAATCGATAAGCCTTTTTAGGTAAGGATAAGAAAAGGTTTGAAAATGTTTTCTGCTTATAACAGTCCCCGATGACATAGGATCTGTTAGGCTTGGAGCAGCACCTTCGTCTATAATTGCTTTTGCATAATTGAGCGCGCTTTGCAGAGAAACTTCGCATAACTTGTGTACTGCTTCGGGTTTTTGAAGGGTCATGCGGGCTAATTTTTCCGTTCCCATCAAAAATGATGCTGTTGTGAAAGGACATGTGAGTGCACCCGTTACCAGAACTTCCGAACCTACATCCTCCAGAGCGCATTTGGTTGCTTCCAAAAATTGTGGCAGGCTGGAATCTTTGTGCGGATTTATGGGAACAAGGGAATCAATTTCGCTTTCGTCTTTCAATGCCGGAGTTTGCAGGTATGCCGTTTCGTCTGTTGGAATGGTGAGTTTTGCCCCCATAGCCTCTGCAATCGTGTAAAGGTCTGTGAAAATTCTTATGTTGTCGTAACCGAATAGCCTATATGCCGCAACGTGCGCTTTGGCAAGCAGTTGCCCGTTCCCTCTCAATTCACATACCTTTACGCCTATAACACGAGCGGCAGTGTTGCCTACAATGGGTACGCATGGAAGGCGGTCTATCGCTTTGCCTTGGTTATACGCCTTTGCGCGTTCTATTGGAGTCATCTGGTCTTTCATTGAACAACCCCGCACAAATCTCTTGCCAAGCGAACCGCTCCTGCCGCATTTCCAGAATATCCATCTGCGCCGATTTTTTTTGCAAAGCCAGGTGAAATAGGCCCGCCACCGATAATCACTTTAAATTTCTCTTTGAGATTTTTTTCCTTTAGAATATCCACAACTTCTCTCATTCCATCCATTGTGGTGGTCATCAGGGTGGACAATCCTATAATGTCTGCGTTTGTCTCCACCGCTTTTTCCACGAATTGCACAGGCGGTATATCCCTGCCCAAATCAATCACATCAAAACCGGACGATTCCAGCATAATTTTCACGAGATTTTTTCCTATGTCGTGAGTGTCTCCCTCAATAACGCCTAGTATAACTTTATACTTTTGCGTTTGTTCATCTGTTTTTATGTGGGGTTTCAAAACATCCAAACCCGCATACATTGCATCTGAACACATTAAAAGCTCTGGGATAAAATATTCCTCTTCTTCAAACAGGGTTCCAGCACGTTCCATACCCTTAGCGAGTCCCTTGTCAATCGCTTCATAAGCATCAAAGCCACTCGCAACTACTTCTTGCGAAAGAGATGCGGCAGTAGCATCTTCCATATTAACAACCGCATCTGATAACTTTTGATGAAAATCACTTTCAGTATTTGACATATTATCCTCTCTCAAATAAAGTTGTGGAAAGATAGCGTTCGCCTGTATCTGGCAAAAGCACGACTATGGTTTTGCCTTCGTTTTCTGGACGCTTGGCAAGCTGCGTTGCCGCATAAGCCGCCGCTCCAGACGAAATTCCAACCAACAATCCCTCGTATGCCGCCAACTTGCGCGATGTTTCAAACGCTTGCTCATTTTGAACACCGATAATTTCATCTACAATTTTAGGATTGAAAATACCTGGAACAAATCCTGCGCCAATGCCCTGAATTTTGTGAGGACCAGGTTTGCCACCAGAAAGAACTGGCGAATCTGCTGGCTCTACCGCCACAATTTTAATGCTTGGATTTTTCTCCTTTAAAACTTCGCCAACTCCAGTAATGGTTCCGCCGGTTCCCACGCCGCCCACAAAAATATCTAACCCGCCATCTATATCGTTCCATATCTCCAAAGCGGTAGTTCTGCGGTGAATTTCTGGATTGGCAGGATTTACGAACTGACCAGGAATAAAAGAATTGGGCGTTTCGGTAGCTAGTTCCTCAGCTCGTTTTATAGCTCCCTTCATGCCTTCTGAACCAGGGGTAAGCACAAGTTCTGCGCCCAAGGCTTTCAGCAAATTGCGCCGCTCCAAACTCATGGTTTCTGGCATTGTCAAAATGAGCCTATAGCCTTTGGCTGCGCATACAAATGCAAGCGCAATGCCAGTGTTTCCACTGGTAGGCTCTATAATGGTAGTTTCCTTTTTGATAAGCCCTCTCTCTTCCGCATCCGCTATCATAGCGTAACCTATGCGGTCTTTTACGCTGCCAAGCGGATTGAAATATTCCAGCTTTGCCACAATTCGGGCAGAGAGAGAGTTCTTCTGTCCGTAATTAGAAAGCTCCAGCAACGGAGTGTTTCCAATTAGCTCAGTCAAATTTTTTGCGATTACTTCCATAACGATTTTCTCCTGTTTTAAAGATTAAGTTTTTCTCCACCGCAAAAGGTATTTCTCCAATTTATCAAAGAAAAATGTGATTATAGTGACCACAATCCCAATAAAAAGAATCCCCACAATAACACGCGGATAATCGGCAAAATCCGAAAAATACTTCACATGCCAACCCATTCCGCTTGTTGCGCCTATCATCTCCGCAGAGGTTAGCAAAATAAAAGAAAAAGACAAGCCTATGGTTGCTCCAGACATAATAGCAGATATTGAACCCGGTAGTATTACACTCAACAGCATTTGCCTATCGTTGAGATTTAACATTCGCGCAGAATCCATAATTTTTTTGTCAATATCAGAAACTCCGTTCAAGGTATTTATGAAAATGGGCCAAAAGGCTCCCAAAAATATTATGAAGATGGATGCAGCTCTGAATGTTGGCAAAACCGCTATAGCATAGGGAATGTACACTATGGGCGGAATGGGTCCAAGAATTTTCGCAAAGGGTTTTGCTGCTAGTTTTAACCGTTTTTTATAGCCGAAATATAACCCCATTGGAATTGCGGTAATCAAAGCGAGACCAAAACCTCCGACGAGCAAGCCAGATGAACTTGCGAGGCCTTTTAGCAAAAAGGGCATATCATCAATGAACAATTTTATTACCACTCCAGGCGTTGGGTAGAGAAATTTATCCAGCCAAGCAAATTTAGAAGTTGCAAGTTCCCAAAGCAATAAAAATATGTAAACAACCATCAAGGCATCGCCAAGCACAATAACTTTTTCAGAGCTTTTGCCAAATATTCTTGCGCCGACAAATATTATCCAAGTTATGGAAATTAAGCCTACCAAATATGTGCTATGTGCTTTTGCAACAGAGGGCAAGGTAAACGCAAGGGCTAAAAACAGAATGAATATAAAATCTGCGATGCGAAGAAATTTTTTCATAGCACAACCTCCTCGCCGCCTATTTTGCTTGCCAAATCGTCATAGAATAGGCTCACAATTTCGTTGCGCAAATGCGCGTATTCAGCATCTTTCGTGAGCGAAATACGGTCTCTGGGGCGCGCAAAATTCACCGCTATTTCCCGCTTTACCCGCCCAGGCCCAGAAGACATAACAATAATTCTATCAGATAAAAATATGGCTTCATCAATATCGTGTGTTATAAAAACAACAGTTTTTTTCTGCTCGCCGTTATCCCACATCTTTAGCAATTTGTCTTGCAAAACAACACGTGTTTTTGAGTCCACGGCACCAAAGGGTTCGTCCATCAAAATAACATCTGTGTCCATAGCGAGAGCTTTGGCTATGGCAACTCTTTGCTGCATACCGCCAGACAATTCGGCGGGAAATTTATCTTCAAATCCTTTAAGCCCCATAGCCCCCAAATAATCTTCTGCTATGCGGGTAAGTTCTTTTTTGCTTTTAGATGGAAAAGATTGGCGCAGCGCAAAGCTGATGTTTTTCTTTGCAGACATCCAAGGGAACAAGGAATAGTGCTGAAACACCACTCCCCTATCTAAACCTGTACCGGATATTGTCTTTCCGTTCAGCAAAATCTCGCCTTCGGAGGCAGAAAGCAATCCTGTGAACAAATTGAGAATGGAACTTTTTCCACAACCGCTGGGACCTATAATACTTAAAAATTCGCCATCGCCAACGGAAAAATTCACGTTTTCCAATGCCGTTGTATTGGATTTGTTTCCGTTTGCATAATTCAAAGTTACATTTTTAACAACAAGTTTGCTCATATCCTTTCACCTCTTCATTTTTTTCCATAAGTGTTCCAAACGATTCAAAGCCTCGTTAAGAGTTTCGTTTTTCTTTGCAAAATGCAAACGTATTAAGTGCTGAACATCGGTTTTGAAAAAACTAGACCCTGGCACAGCGCCCACGCCAACTTCTCGCGCAAGTTTTTCGCAAAATGCGAGATCGCTTTCATAGCCGAATTCAGAAATATCCAACAAAACATAATAAGCACCTTCTGGTTCCGTGTGGGGAATGCCAATTTGCGCAAGCCCTTTCAAAAATAATTCCCGTTTTTCCGTATATCTCTTGAGCAACTCCACGTAGTAATCATCGCTGAACTTTAGCCCTACAATCGCAGCCTCTTGAAGCGGAGCAGCAGCTCCAACAGTTAAAAAATCGTGAACCTTTTTGGCTCTCTCCACAACTTCGGGCGGTGCAATTATATATCCGAGCCGCCAACCAGTAATGGAATATGTTTTGGAAAGAGAACTGCAAGACAAGGTTCTCTCAAACATTCCGGGTAAAGTAGCTATGTAGGTGTGTTTATGCGGTGCATAAACAATATGCTCATATACCTCATCGGTTAGAATATACACATCATATTTTTTTGCCAAATCCGCAATCACTTCCAATTCACCTGGGCTAAACACTTTGCCGCAGGGGTTAGACGGGTTACACAAAATCAAGGCTTTTGGGTGTTGTTTAAAAGCCTTTTCAAGTTCATCTGCATTGAAATTGAACTCAGGCGGATTCAACGGAACATAAATAGGTTCTGCACCGGAAAGTATGGCATCTGCACCATAGTTTTCGTAGAATGGCGAAAATACAACCACCTTATCACCTGGATCGGTCACCGTCATCATAGCTGCCATCATAGCTTCTGTACTTCCGCAAGTGACAACGATTTCACCGTTTGGGTCAATGGTTCTTCCCATAAAGCGCGATTGCTTTTCTGCCAAAGCCTCTCTGAAATTCTGCGCACCCCAAGTGATGGAATATTGGTGAGGTCCTAATGGGGATATTTCGGCCAGTCTATCCAATATTTCCTTTGGAGGGTCAAAATCGGGGAAACCCTGAGACAAATTGACTGCATTGTATTGCAGAGATACCCGCGTCATACGGCGAATAACGGAATCGGTAAATCCTGCAGTTCTTTCCGAAAGTTTTGGCATATTTCAATCACTCCTTCTATATACTAAAATTCAACTTGCGCTCATCAATCAGGCGTTTTGCTTTATGCGTAGCGCGAGGAATTGTGCCATCTGCAAGAACAGTTATTTTGCCAGGCTTAACTCCAATCCTCGTTTTGAGAGCAGCAGAAACACGGGCAGCCAATTCCTCATCGGATTCAGAACTACCCTGCTGCTTCTCAATATCCACGGCATATTGCGCAGTAAAATTCTTTTCCGACACGCGAATTATATACTCGCCTGTTATCCCGCTAAGACCGCGAATTACAAACTCCACATCGCTTGGGAAAATATTAACGCCAGACACTATGAACATATCGTCTTTTCTGCCCGTTATATAAATGCGGGTATGAGTTCTTCCGCAGGAACATTTGTTTCGGTTCACATAGCCTATGTCGCCTGTACGGAAACGAATCATCGGACGAGCGTGTTTGCGAAGCGTGGTTAATATAAGCTCGCCTTGCTCGCCATCTGGTATAGGATTGCCTGTTCTCAAATCCACTGTTTCCACCAAAATATGATCCTCGGCAATATGCAAGCCATCTTTCGCCTCGCACATTCCAGCGCAAGCACCGAATATATCTGAAATGCCGTAAAAATCAAACAGCTCCGCTTCCCACAGAGTTTCAATAGCGTTGCGGGTTGCTTCTATGCTCCCCCCCGCCTCCCCTGCCACAATAATTTTATTTATTGAGAGGTCTTTAGCTGGATCAATTCCGCTCTTTTTAGCTGTTTCGCCCAAATACCAAGCGTAAGAAGGTGTAGTCCAAATAATTGTTGGCTTGAACTCCTTAAGTATAAACAAAAGCCTATCTGAGGGAATGGTTCCCGCCCATATACATAGCGCACCCAAATTCTGCGCCCCTATCACATCAGGACCACCAACAAACAAGGTGAAATTCAAGGCGTGAACATATCTATCCGTGTTGCGCATTCCCGCCATATAGAACAAGCGGCTTTCCACATCTTGCCATTCATCAAAATCTGTTTTTGTGAAAGGGCTTAAAGTTGGAACTCCTGTTGAACCGCTGGAAGCAGATACAAAAACAACATCTGTTTCTGGCACGGCGCACATTTCGCCCAAAAGGCTGCCAACTCCCTGAGTTTCACGCTCGGTTTGCTTATCCACAAAAGGGAATTTTGCAAGATCAGCCAGCGAATTTATATCGCTTGGCAATACTTTTGCCGCATCAAATGCGCGCTTATAATGCGGCGCATTGTTATAGGCAAAATGTACAATTTCTTTCAGGCTCTCAAGCTGAAGTTTTTCCAGTTCTTCGCGGGAAAGAGTTTCTATCTGTTTGTCCCAGTATTCACTAGCACTCATTTTGTTTACCTCCGTTTTTCCATTTTGAATCCCGCAGGGATTCTATATAATCAATATCCTCATCTGTAAGGTGCTTAAATCTTCCTTGCCTTTTTATATGCGCTCTAAGACCAGAGAGATTTTTTGGTTTCATATTCAAATTGTAAGTTCCATTTTCATATTCAGCAAGCATCCATAGCCCGCAGTCCACAGCTTCTTTTGCAATCTCAACAGATTCATCCGATGCAATTCCCCAACCTGTTGGGCAGGGTGCTATCACGTGAATATATTTAGTTCCTTTTATTTCAGAAGCACGTTGCACTTTTTTCATATAGTCTGGTAGATATCCAATGCTCGCAGTTGCGGCGTATTTAATGCCGTGAGCCGCCACAATCTCAAACATATTTTTTTTAGGACGCAAATTTCCACGCACATTCCCACCCGCAGGCGTTGTGGTCGTTTTTGCTCCAAAAGGCGTTAAGGAACTTTTTTGTATTCCCGTGTTCATATAAGCCTCATTGTCATAGCAAATATAGAGTATATCATCGTCTCTATCTATTGCCCCAGAGAGTGCCTGAATTCCAATATCGGCAGTTCCGCCATCGCCTGCAAAACCCACCGCAACAAAATCCGTGATTCCTTTTGCCCTAAGCCCCGCTTCAATTCCTGTGAGCATAGAAGCTGTTCCAGCAAAGGTTGATATAATCGCGTTGTTTGCAAAACAGAGTTGCGGAAAATTAAACCCAACCGCCGACATACAACCAGCAGGAAGCACAGTAACCGCTCTTTTGCCGAGTACCTTTAAGGCAATGCGTACCGCCAAACTACCGCCGCAACCGGCACAAGCCTTATGACCATAAAAAAATTCATCTTCATTCAATGTACGGGCATTCACACTCATGTTATAGCCCCCTCTTCAATTCCTATAAAATGCACCGCAGTTTTGCCTTGGCTAAGTTTGCTGAAAATTTCCCGTATATCCTCTTCGGAAATATCCCGCCCCCCCAATCCACCTATGAAATTCAAAGATGGAATGGCAATGCCAGCTTTTTGCAGAGCGGAATTTACATTTGTATAAACAGTGCCCTCATTGCCAAAAGAAATATCTTTTTCTAGCACAGCAATTGCCTTTGAATTACGCACAATACCGACAATCTCATTGTTTGGAAAAGGTCGCATATATCTGAGGCGTAGCACCCCTACTTTCGTACCTTCATCTCTCAACTCATCTGCCACATCGCTGCATAACCCGAAAATAGAACCTAGAGTGATTAATATATAATCAGCATTATCGCAGCGATATGTTTCCACAAGCCCAGAATATTGCCTGCCGAAGAGGGGTGCAAATTTTTGTTCAGCCTCAGAGATAATTTCCATTGCGTTTAAAATGCCTATATGTTCTTTGTACTTAAATGCAAAATTATGTTCTGGTCCCGCCGAGAAAGCTATGTTTTTAGGATTTTCAAAATCAATTTTGTTATCCGTATTGTAATCTGGAAGAAAGTCTTTAACCAACTTTGGTTCTGGCACATCCACAACTTCATAAGTATGAGTTAAATGAAAGCCGTCTAAATTCACCATAAATGGCGTGGAAACTTTTGGATGCTCTGCAATATAATAGCTTAAAATTGCCAAATCAAGGCTTTCTTGTGCATCTTTTGCATAAGCCTGTATCCAGCCGCAGTCGAGCAAAGAGAGAGAATCCCTTTGGTCGCCATAGATATTCCAGGGCAATGCGGTTGAGCGATTTGCGTTCATCATCACAATGGGAAATCTCCCCCCAGATGCATAAACAAGGCACTCCGCCATATAGAGAAGCCCTTGCGAAGAAGTGGCTGTAAAGGTTCTAACTCCCGTAGCACTCGCTCCCATCGCGCAAGACAAAGCCGAATGTTCCGATTCAACGTGAATGAACTCGGATTTAAGGCTTCCATCTTCAACCATTTCAGAAAGGCGCTCAACCACTATGGTTTGAGGCGTAATTGGATAAGCGGAAATCACCTGCGGCGATGCCAATCTAATGCCATAAGCAAAGGCTTCGTTGCCAGATAGAAATTCCCTGCTCACTTTGGTTCAGCCTCCATTTTCACAGCTTTTAATTTACATATTCGTGCACATATACCGCAGCCCTTGCAAAAATCATAATCAATAGCAACAATGCCATCGCACTTGGATATTACCCCGTCTGGGCAGTGCAAATAACATTGCAGGCAGCCGGAGCATTTTTTTTCATCAATCACCGGACGTATGCTACGCCATCCTGCATTTATTGAAACTAAGTTTCTCGCTTTGTAAGCTGTGTTATCGGGATAGTCTTGCAATGTCCATTTCATGCCGCAGCCTCCTTGTATGCCGCCGCAACTACAGCCTTATTCCCATCCCACAGTTTTTGTGGCATTGTTTGCTCAATGGCAAATTCAATATCCTTAACGGAAACCAAATCGCAAAGTGCTGCCAACGCACCAAGCATAACGGTGTTTGCAACCCGCAACCCTAATATTTCGCTTGCTATTTTTGTTGCATCAAGCGTTATTATGCGAGGTTCTTTATAATTTGCTGTTGTGTTTAAAATAATTTTGCCGTTTTCTTTAAGTCCGTTTAAAGCATCTTGCGAAAACAAGGTATCGTCTAAAAAAATTATATAATCGCTTTTCTTTATCTCGCTTCTGTTGTGAAGCGGTTTGTCGCTCAATTTTGTAAAAGCACGTATAGGCGCGCCTCTTCGCTCAGGTCCAAAAGAAGGGAATGCCAGAGCAAAGAAGTTTTCGCCTTTGAATGAATAGGCTGCGCCTAAAATTCTTGCGGCAGTAAAGGCACCTTGACCGCCTCTCCCGTGCCACAAAATCTCAATCATTTTTTGAACTCTGCTTTCAGTTGCTTATAGTTTGCGTTATTTGGATCTGCTTTAAGTGCTATATCCAATGCAGCTTCAAACAGAGCAGTATTTACGTAATTTGCAACATCTATGGTCTTGTCGGTTAAATAACCAGCGGCAATCATAGCGTTCCAAAATTTAATAACGCCTTCCTTATTCGGGTCGGGACTGCTGCCTATATGAGGACCATAAGTTTCTGCATACAAAATCGCTTTGTCCACTTTCACGTATTTAGAAAGGATGTCTATAGACTCCTCTTGATTGGTTTTGTAGAAATCATAAGCCTGAATCAGAGCAACCAAGAAATTCCTATAGTCATTTTCCCTTTGCTTGAGCTTTTCCGTGACAGCAATTTGGCGGCAGCAAGGATGCCCCGTTAAATTGTTCAACTCGCCGCTATAGAATAATATTTTGAGTCCTTGGTCTTCTGCCATTTTACGGAAAGGAGTCCATACCACACCTGCATCTGCATCGCCTTTTTTCACCACTTCCAATGCCGCAGCTGGAGATTCCATTTCTTTTATGGTGATATCTTTTTTCCAATCAACACCAGCAACAGACAGAGCACTTCTAAATGCAATATCGCCAGTAGCTAAACGGACAGTGGCAATGGTTTTTCCTTTGAGATCGGTAATGGACTTTATCTGCTCTGCAATTTCCGGTTTGGCAACAAGCGCATGTCCTTCGGTCATTTGCCCGCCGAATATTGTTATATCGGCTCCCTTTTCAATGAATGTGAAAGGTGGCGCGGTTCCAAAGGAACCTGCATCCAATTTGCCTGCTATTATAGCGTTAATGCCTTCGCCGGAATTGTTGAACTGGAACAGTTCCACGTCAAGCCCGTTCTGCTTGAAGAATCCCTTTTCCTGAGCAATAAAATATAGTATATGCCCAGTGGAAGTTAAATGCCCAACGTTGAACTTGACGAGTTCCTTTTTCTTCTCTTCACAGCCCGTGAAAACACCTGCGAGCAAAACGATTGCTGCAAGTGAAGCGATAATCTTTTTCATTGTTTTCATAATCTATTCTCCTATATTAAATTATTTGAATGAGTAGTTAAATACCAACTCAAAACGGTTCAACTTTCCATCAACAACTTCGTGTTCCGTATTTCCTGCCTCAAGATAATCGGTTGCTAGATTGGCATATTCAAAGCCTATAAATACGGATTCATCCACAAAATATTTTAAATTTGCGAATATCACCGAATTTTTAATGCGTACATCAGCTTTGGTGTTATCAGGTTCTCTACCTTTGTCAATAGCTTCAACTCCATAACCGCCTGCAAGAGCAAAACCGGCAGGAAGCTTTATATTCGCGGCACCCCAGCCACCAAGTGATTGCACACCGTTTCCAGATTTGGTAAGAGCACCTGTTTGTCCAATGCTTCCAACGTTGTAATTACCGAGGTTTTGTCCGTAAAAAATTTCGCCAGAAAGATTGGCCACGCTAACTACAGGCAAGGACAAACTTGCAACACCAGACCATGAAGTTGGCGGGTCTTTATAAGTATTCGCCTTTTTTGCATCCTCTCTTGCTTTTATTGCGAGAGTATCTTCTAGAGCAACTTCTCTTGAAGCATAGTGACCGCTTAGGATAAACTCTAAATTTTGTTTTTCGCCAGCCCAAGCAGCCGGGACTTTTGCTTTAAGAGAGCCTTGGAAAGCTGGATATACAGGAGTGTTCGCATCTCTGTTATCTGTTGCAGCAGCGGCTATTTCAATTGGGCCTAAGGCTTGCGCTAAACGAATCATGGGGCGGCGTGTACCCAAAGAACCATCACCTTGCAAAGCACCTTGGTTAAGAGAGGGAGCTGTTAATGGAGCAATTAAATCTTGGGTTTGCCCAAACAACAAACTCAAACCTATGTCGTTGAATTTCACCTGACCATAGGCATGCCTTATGCGAAAACCGCCAACTCCATTGTTGTTGCGAGCTTGGGCGGCTACAAAATCAGTTTCAAATTTTCCAGAAACTTCTGCCCCGCTTTCTTTTGGTTGCCCAGCTAAATTCAAACCAAACCTAGTTTGGTTCACATTGAGCAGCAGACGTCCTTCGCCGTCTTGGGCATTTTTTAGAGCAAAATTAGACCAGTTAAGGCCACCATTTGCGCCATCTTCATATACTCCGTTGAGTTGCAAAAATCCATACAGCGAAATTTTTGTTCCGCCTATGCTTACTGCTGACTCCGCCGGTTTTGCAACGGGAGCCGGAGCGGGTTCTGGCACTGCCACAACTACGGGAGCTGGCTCTGGTACTGCTGCAACTGGAGCAGGAGCGGGTTCTGGTATCGCTGCAGCGGGAGCAGCCTCTGGCACTGCCACAACGGGGGTGGGGGCAACTTGTGCCAATGCAGTTGTGCTTGCAGCAAGCAAAACCGCAATGGATAAAGCTGCGAATGAATTGAGCGTTCTCATAAGGATTCTCCTTAGTTAAAATTAAAACATACCCATAATATAGTAAACATATCTGTTTAGTATGTTATTGAGTAGGCACTCCCCTAGGGGTCTATATAATACATATATGTTTGGTATGTATTTAATCCCAATTTATACTTGGAGGCGGGTCTTTTAGGTCTTTGTTGTTTTTTGCTTCTTCAAATTTCTTGCTTAAATACTCATCTCTATTCTTTTCTTTTTCCTTTGCTTCTGAAAATTTGGCATCCAATTCCGAGTCCTTGTTTTTTTCGCTTGCCATAAATTCTTCAAGGCTAACTTGCTTTTTGCGCTCTCTGTGAGACACAACTTCTTTGGAGAAGGTATCAACCACCAGTATCTTATCGCAACACGGGCAAATTATTTCTATGTTCTGCATAGAATAAAATTTAGAAAAATTTTCTAAGTTTATTCTAATGCCGCAAAAATACTTCAACATAGCCGGACCTTGCAATTCAAGCGATCACTATATGCTAAACCCTTTACGCAGCATCGGCAAAGAGCTTATGGATTTAATAGAACAAGGACATTATTTTGTTATTCACGCTGCAAGGCAAAGCGGTAAAACTACATTGCTCTTGGAACTTACAGACAAAATAAATGCAGAGGGCAAATACCACGCATTATATTGTTCGCTTGAATGTTTGCAGGGAGTTACAGCGGTAGAAAGAGGCATTCCGTCTATTGTAAAAAAAATAAAATCAGATCTGGAAGATTATTCTTTGCCCGGTGGTTTTGCAAAAGATGCAGACTTTGAAGACATAGACGGTTTGCTCAAAAAAGTTCTAACTTCTTATTGCCGCTCTCTGGACAAGCCTTTGGTTCTTTTCTTTGACGAAGCCGATTGCCTAAGCAACGGAACCCTGATTTCTTTTTTAAGGCAACTTAGAAACGGTTTTATTTCCAGAGCAAAAATTCCCTTTATCCATAGCCTAGCACTTGTTGGAATGCGAAACATAAGGGACTACAAAGCAAAAATCAGGGATGATAGAGAAACGCTTGGCAGTTCAAGCCCTTTTAACATAGTGAAAGAGAGTTTTTCATTATCAACTTTTACTTACAGCGAAGTTTCTGAACTTTACAGCCAGCACACTGCGACAACAGGGCAAATTTTTGAGCAACAGGCGGTGGATTATATTTTTGAGCAAACCGATGGGCAGCCTTGGCTGGTAAATGCAATAGCTTGCGAATGTATTGAAAAAATTTGCAAAAAAGATTACTCCATTCCAATAACCCAAGAGATGGCAAAAACGGCTATAAACACGCTGGTATTGAACCGTCCAACGCATTTTGACAGTTTGATGGAGAGGTTAAAGGAAGAGAGAGTTCGCAAGGTAATAGAGCCGCTTATTTTGGGCGAAAATGTTGATGTGACAACAGACGACTATTTGTATGTGCGTGATTTGGGTTTGATAAAAGAATTCAACAAAAGCGTTATTCCTTCAAACCTTATTTATTCAGAAGTGATTGTAAGATTTATAAACCAGACTGCGCAAGAAGCTATCAAAAACAGCAAACCGAACTTTACTTTGCCAAAGTATATTGTAAATAACAAAATAGACATAAACAATTTGCTTAAAGATTTTCAAGCCTTTTGGCGCGAGAACAGCGATATATGGGTGGATTTATACGAAGAAGGTTTTTATCAGTATAAAGAAGCCGCTCCTCATCTAGTGTTGCAGGCTTTTTTGCAAAGGGTGCTGAATGGCGGTGGCAATATTTCAAGGGAAATGGCTCTGGGCAAAAAACGTGCGGATATTTGCATTGAATGGGAAGGGCAAAAATACCCTATTGAGATTAAATTATTGAAAAACGAAAAGACTGTTCCAGACGGCTTGGTTCAACTTTCCGAATATATGGAGAGGTGCGGAACAAAAGAAGGCTGGCTCATTGTTTTTGACAAGAACGCAGAAAAAAGCTGGGACAATAAGCTATATGTCAAGGAACAGGGGCAGATAACAGTATTTGGGTGTTAGAAACATCCGGTTCAATTGCCATTCAGAGGTAAGAGAATTTTCTAAATTATATCCCCCATGCTAAAAAGCCTGCAATCCATTCAAGAGCATATAAAAAATGCGCCAGGTTCTTATTTGAGCCGCTTGCGCATAAAATTCACAAAAAAAAGCGGGCTTGTGCAAAATTCCAAAATACACAATGAACTGTGCCACGAAATTGCAAGCGAAGAGAGATTGCAAAAATGGATGCAAAAAAGAAACGAGCAAGAGGTTCTGGCTCTGTGTTTAATTTATTCAAGCCAGGGCAGAGGTTTGCACGAGAACGAACTGGAACGCAGTTTAGAAATGGACTATTCTTCTCGCAGTAAATTTTTATTCGAAGCAGAAAACGAAATGTTTATATGGCTTGCAAACTGTAAAATTGGACGGGTATATTACGGCTATGCAGATTTTGAAAATTTTATTTTTAGCCATTTTATTAAAAACGAAGAAACGCTTGAATCCATTGCTTGGATTTCCAACGAAAAAAAAGTGGAATTATATTTGCTATTTATAATGTCTAAAATTCAACTCGGCAAAATTTCCATTAATAAAGATTTTTCCATTAGCCATTTTTCAAAAAAACATATAACAAAAATTTTCAACAACAATAAAAACTTAGATAACTCAGCAATTGAAGAATATGTTTGCCTGCTGTTTTCCTTTTTAATTTCAGAAAAATGGATTTCAAAAAATGCAGAAAATGGAAATTTGAAATTGCTCTCCCCTGCTTATGACTTTTTGCAAAACAACGGGTTCAGGCTTTTTTCAGAATTCTTTTTTTGGTGGAAAAACGAGAGATTCCGCAACAAAAACGATTTGCCAAAACTTTTAACATTTTTTCAAAAACCTATTAACGCATTAAATGCCGCTAAATTATTTTGGGCTCATGACACTCGCTCCAGGCTGCAAAAAAACAAAACCACCATAAGCTGGCAGCATTTGCCCGTTCCGCTAAGGGAACTTTGGATGCTTGGAATTCTCAAAATGCAGGCAAGAAAAAACCATATTTTAACATTCTCCATTTCCGAATTCGGTGAAAGCATTTTATTCGCCAAAACTCCAAAAGAAACCTTATCCGAGCCAATTGTAGCGAGTAGTTCCAATTTTGAATGGCTTTTGTCGCAAAACAACGGAGCACTTAGAATTTTTCAAATGTCCTGCTTTGCAGAGGCAAAAAACGAAGAAGAGCTTTTGCGCTTTGTGCTTTCCAAGGAATCTTTTTTAGACGGTTTGCGTTCAAACCTTCCAAATTCCTTTGTTCAAGATTTTTTGCATTGGAACAAAGCTGTGCCAAATGTGGCTGGTGCCTTAAACGAATGGCTTCACATATACAATGATTCTTCCATTGACACCTTGCACATTTTGCGCATAAGAAATGCAAGCAAATTCACGGAACTCTCTGCCTATAAACCCTTTTTAGCCTGCGTGGAAGAAATAATCCCGGGCTGGGGTTTTGTTATAAAGA
>Ga0268262_10003000_pt1 | contig 18785 bp, 17 predicted proteins | sample TergutNc150P3_FD_190354 | JGI IMG/M metagenome (GOLD analysis project Ga0268262, IMG submission 190354) | Nasutitermes corniger P3 segment gut microbial community from laboratory colony in Florida, USA - Nc150 P3 (SPAdes) (version 2) | ecosystem: Host-associated > Arthropoda: Insects >...
ATTGTAAATGCCGTAGTCATATTCAATCCCAACTCGTTGAAAATATTGTCAGCGCGAACTTTTAAATCGTCATCAATACGTATATTAACCTGTGCCATTTCTTATCCTCTCTATACATTGTATATCATTTAATATACAATATATAGGATTGTATGTCAAGGGTTTTGTTAATACTTATTTCAAATATTGTGTAAAAACTTCTTTAACAGATTGATTTATCTTTTTTATTACATCTTTTGAAAGGCTGTTTATTAATGTTTTCTTGTCATCAGGCACAATATCGGCTTTGAATAGCTCATAAAGTTCTACTCCAAGACTTTCCGCAATTTTAGCCATTATATCTGGTTTTGGAAATTTTAGTCCCCTTTCAATATTACTTAAAAAAGTGATAGAAATATCCGCTTTTTCGGCTAAATCGGCTTGTGAATACTCCTTGCGGTATCTAAAAAACTTAATATTTTTACCTAATATTGCCTTTATTTCCTTTCCATTCATTAATTATCCTTTCCAATCTATCTCATTGAACTATATGATTTACCCGTTGACAAAAATCATAATGGACTATAGTATGGAACTAGACGGACTATTTATTGATAATTTGGATTTTTAGCCAAAAATCAAAAGAGTATAAATAGGCAATAAATCTTTTGGTTTTATTTAAGGAGATATATTTATGAAAAGATTATTTATTTCTATTACGTTCATTTTATGTACAACATTCTCTTTTGGGCAACAACAACTTTTTGTTTGGTCAACAGTTAGTGGCTCTAATGCTAGAGTTATTTCTATAAGTTCTGTAAAAGCAGAAGTAATGAAATTATATGATCGTCATAATTGGATGCGTTTTGAAAGTGATCTTGATGGAGAAACTATCATGGATAGAAAAGAACGTAGAAATGTCATTGTAGGTCTTTATAATTATAGTTTAGATGATCCACGTGCAGATAAGGTACTACAACAACAACGCAGGCAGATAATTACTTGGTATGATAATTATAGGAATTTTGTCTATATGCGAGATATAGGTGGTGGTATGTTAATAATATCATTTATTATGGGGGATACTGTTATGGAAGTTACATTTGGTAATGTTGATTATGGTGGATGGTATTCGACTCGATATGGTGATAATAGAAAAACATTTGAAGGGGATATTAATTGGTTGCTTAGGGATTTTCCACAAACGAGATAATAAAAATAAATTTATTTAATTTCGGAGGAGATTAATGAATATAGATGTGATAACAAATAATTTAAAACTTATTCGTTCTATGGTTTTTAACAAGAGGAATTAATTAAAAGGAGTATTTTTATGAAATATATATTTTATTGTTTGTTTTTATCTAGTTCAATTATTTCGTATTCTCAAAATGTCGAAAGAATAACTTTTACGGATATAGGAGCAGATGGCTCGCAAAGAATTACAAGAAAGGTAAATGCTGTTTTTTGTGGGTGGTTTCAGCAAGAGATGAAAAGAGAAGGTAATTTAATGGCTATATATCGCACTTTTAAGCTTTTTGATAATGAATGGTCTGATTGGGAATTAGTTGAAAGACAACCAATGCGAGGGACTACAATTAGTGACTGGTATTATGATTTTGCGAGATTATATACATTATTTCCTAATTTAGGCTCAATAGCACCACTTGGAGAAGGAATTAATGTATTAAGAATAGTATCTACACCTATAGGGCAAACAAAGCCTTTTTGGTGGAATACAGATGGTAATTCATTTTTTGTTTTTTATAAGTTATATGTTGTTGATAATTAACAACTGTTAAATGTTTTTATTTTAAAGGAATAATATGGAAATAGAATGTAAAAAATGTGGTGCAGTATACAAAATTATTGAACATGAATATCCTATGAGAGATAAAGATTTTCTAAAATGTGATTTTTGTGATTGTATTATATACAATTGGAATGGTGGAGTTTTTTATTCAAGTAAATTAATATCTGAACCAACTAAAAATTTGGAATACTTAACGTGATATATGCAGTTAAGTGTGAGAATTAATGGGAAAAATATATTATTTTAGGAGTTAATATTTATGAAATTAATTACAACAATGGAACAACTTAAAAAAAATATTGCCACTTTTGATAATTATTTAATAAAAGGGACATTTGAGCAAAAGGATTGGGCTAAAAAACGAATACTTGAAGGTATCTGTTTTGTTGCTTACTCAATAAATAATGAATTACGGTTTGCGCCAAGTAGATTTTTAGGATATGTTGATAATGAAATAGATAAACATAAATTATCTAAAACTAAAGACGGTAGAAAAACCAATCCAGCGATAAGTATAATATTGGGTTGCAAACCAATTCTTGATGAGAAATTATTAAAAAAATATTTAGACTATTGTGGAAAAATAGGAATTGAGAAACGGAATTATGGTTCTCGTGGATTTGTTAGAAAGTTTTGGGGGAAAATATTGTAAAAATATATAAAGTAATATATTGACTAACATAGCATGAAGAAAAACTTTAATACAACTTCTTCCTATCCCTTATCCAATATTCACAAAAAATTAAATTAAACGATAATGTAATGCTCCATAACGGTATATACAAAATTTCATTAATATCCCTGAATATAAGCCAATATTTTAAATACAATAATGACAGTAAATCTATATTTTCTATTCATATAAATATTATACCGTAATTTATATCTTTGTCAAGTCATTTTTATTATACGACATTATTTATATTTAATATGTTTCTATATAATTTGATACGCGCCGACCGAAAAGACCGTCTTTTGCAAGTTACACATAGAGTTCCGGTTGTATGCGCCGTTTTACCTTATTGTATCTCCGTATTCAATTCTTTTCACAATATCATTTTCAAAGAAGAAAAATACATACCTGCCATTAATAAAATATTTTAATACGTCCGGATTATCAGAATAAACATGATCCACAGGCAGTGACAATATTGCCTCTTTTGATGAACCGATAAAATGATCAAAATAAGTTGTACCTGATTTTTTGTCAATAATAATTTTTTTTAATGGATCTGAGGTATATCTTGAATGCATAAGATCATAATAAAAAATTATCGTATAATTATCTGTGGTAACAGTATACTCTTTTCCCCAAAAAGCTATTTCATATCCATGAATATACAATTCTTCTATTTCTCTTTCTTTAATGTTATAACCTTTATTTTTATACTCATCAAACAATAAAATAATGCCTTTGTAAAAATTCTTATTGAAGAATATTATTTCTTTTTGTTTATCAATATACATTTCCAATAAAGTTATAAATACGGTCATTTTCATTTTAACGGCTGTTATATCGCCGGTTAAATAATTTATCCAATCATAATTAGTTTTATTTTCAGGTCCAACATCCGATACATAAGTATTAATGATGTGTTCCATATTAAAATTCTTATCATTGGCTATTTGCATTTCAGAAATAACGTCTATAAATAATTTATATCCTTCTGAATATCCTTCTATTGATTTTATGGTATCTGTATTATACATATTATAAAAATTGCTGGTATCCATATCGCCAATTCCTAAAGAATACGCATAATTCATAACAAATAAAGCAAAAAAACAGGTAAATATTTTCTTCAATTAAGTTTCCTCCATAATAACTAATATTAAACGACATTTTTTTATTTGTCAATAGAAATATAAATTAAACAGTAAATTGGCGAATAACGTTCAAGCGCTCGGCGCGCCCAATTGCGGTTTTTTGCAGCCTTCCAACCTTGCAGATTGACGGCCGAAGACGGCGAAGCGTTTACCGGTTTGTTATGCGCAAGGTTTACATTTTTTATGTTATTTATAAAAATTTCTTAATATATCAATTAAATTACCATAATCCTCTATATTATCAATTAAGAATAGTTATTTTTGTCTTCTTTAATTCTGTATTCAGCCATAAATTATTTTGTTACCTTTATCGCTTTTCCCCAATCACAAATTTCATTTCCGTCCCATGAAAAATATTTTCCCGTTAAAGTGTGAACAGGCCGGATTGTCTTTACCCGTTTTTCAACGCTTGTATTTTCATCGCATAAATATTCATCGGCAAGCATGTTTCTTATTTTACAAAAAAATACTTCACTATTTTTAAAAACTATGGATTGATCGACTTCTAATTCAAAAATAAAAGGACTTTTTGTAAAAACAGGAACGTCAAGAACTTGCCCTTTTTCAGTTTCAATTTCAACATTCATTTTGTCATTGTCATAACCGGGTTTGCTGCCAAAATAATCCGCAATGGGCAGTATTTCTTCCGTAACAAGATTAGCGGAAAAAACTTTATTTTTCCGTATAAGGTCTTTTGTCAATTTATTTTCTCCGATGCACGCCATTACTCCCACTTCTTTGTCCCAATAAAAACTTAACCAGCCAAATAAACCAAAATTTGGAGTATTGTCATTTTTATATGTGCCATACAAAAACAGTGATTGCGGGCAAAATTTATTTGATATCGGGATAGATTTTTTCATTTTTAGTCGCTCCTATTAATCAAACTTTATTTAAAAAAAAGCGGTTGTGCAACAGAAAAAAATGCGTTATTATTTATTTAGGAGGCCGATTATGGTTAAATTGTCAGAGAGAAGCCGAAAGGTTTTAAGGAGAATTTATCAGGGATTGGGAGCGGCAACCATTTCGCTTTTGTTCCAAGCCTGCTATGGGATGCCTATGGATACTCAGGTTATGTATGGAATGCCCCCCGACGCGGGAGATGATGTTTCTCTTCGTGGATTGGTTAGTTCTGCCGCAGATGCGCCGATTCCCGGTATAAAAGTTTCAGTAAGGGGTATAAAACCTTTTGTTTTTACAGATAATTGGGGCGCTTTTACTATTACTGTACCGAAGCAGGATTTGTATTTATTACAATTTAAAGATGTTGACGGACCGGAAAATGGTTTTTATAAAACTTTGGAAAAAATGATTCTTCTAAACGATAAAGACACTCCCTTGAATATCAAGTTAGACGAGGCAAATGAGGAATAGGTTTACCCAGTTTATTACCCGTAGTTTTATAAAAAATGAAACCGCCCTGCATGAGTTAACGTACCTGTTTTGGGAATGTACGCGGCGTTGCAGTTTAAAATGCCTCCATTGCGGTTCCGACTGCGTTATGGACTCAAAATATCCCGATATGCCTTTTGATGATTTTCTAAAAGCCATTCTGCCGTTGAAAGACGTATACAAGCCAAACACCATAACGGTGGCGATAACAGGCGGGGAGCCGGTCTTGCGGAAAGATTTGCCGGAGTGCGGCAGAAAACTGCGGGAGAACGGATTCCGCTGGGGAATTGTGACTAACGGGTACGATTACAACTCCGATATTCACAGCAGGCTGCTTGGAGCGGGCATGGGTTCCGTCACTTTAAGCCTTGACGGACTTGAGCAGACGCACAACTGGCTGCGCGGCAGCGATAAAAGTTTTTCCAGGGCGGTAAAGGCGCTGGAATTGATTACCTCTTATGACCGCCTGAATTACGACGTGGTTACCTGCGTGAATCAAAAAAATATTGACGAACTTGAGGAACTTAGGATTTTTTTAATTTCACACAAAGTTAAAGCATGGCGGCTGTTTACCATTTCGCCAATCGGCAGAGCGGCTGACAACGGTTTGTTGCAGCTAACGCCGGAGCAGCTCAAACGTCTAATGGATTTTATTGTAAGTTCGCGTAACGATAAGCGCATGGCGGTGACATTCAGCTGCGAAGCGTGGCTTGGCGATTACGAATTGGAAGCCCGCGATACGTATTTTTTCTGCCGCGCCGGCATACAGATAGCGTCCGTACTGATAGACGGCTCCATATCGGCGTGTCCGAATATTAACCGGGACTTTATACAGGGAAATATCTATCATGATAATTTTGTTGACGTGTGGAACAACCGCTTTAAAATAATGCGTGACAGAACATGGACAAAAACAGGGATATGCCTGAATTGCAGGGATTATAAAAATTGCCTCGGCGGCGCAATGCACCTATGGAATGAAAAAAAGGACGGTATATTGACATGTATACATCAAAAATTGGAATCTGTCAGGTAGTGAATGCGTTTACTTGACGGTATATATATTATTTTGTTATTATAGTCCAATGAAAATAAAATTATTAACCGCTTGTATTTGCCTGTACGCTTTTTTCAGTTTCCCGCTTTTTGCGCAAACTTATAATTCTGTATCTCTGGAAAATCAGGTGTACTATATTCTGGAGCAAGCGGAGACAAGAGGCTTATGCAATCCGTTGTCGGGAATCAGGCCTTATACAAAAAGCGTTATTATTACGGCGATTAATGAAATTCTAAATTCAGAGAAATCTGAAATGTTAAAAAAAACTGAAATTGAAATTCTGGAACAATATCTCGCGGCGTTTTCAAAACCAAAAATCGGAATGGACTGGCGCAGGGGCGCATGGCATGGTGAAACTAAAATGGGCAATAACGACATTGAGCTTTCCGCCAATGTGGGCGTAAGCGCCGATATCGAAGGATCAGCCGGGTTTTACTCCGATGACATTTATTACGGTACAGATACATGGATACAAGCCTATGTGAACGGCGATTTGGGCAGCCATGTTTCTTACGAATTTATTTTTAACGGCGGTCTGATAAGGGCTCCGCGTAATGGGCTTGGTAAATATAATACTTACTATGAAACTTTTAATAACGATCAAAATCCTGAATTTGAGAACAGGAAAATTGACGTTTACAGCGAGCCTTTGACGCACTTTCCATATACATATAAAAAGCGATGGGACGGCTCGATCTATTTTTTTAATAGCCTGTCGGAATTTGAAAAATGGCCTGATGACTTTGCGGGCGGTTATAGTTTACCCGCGGAATTAACCGCGTCATTTTTAGAAAACAAATTAATTATGCGCATAGGACGAATAACGCATGACTGGAGTTCTACTTCTTTTGGCAGCAGCCTTGCTTTTAACCAAATGGCCCGTCCCTTTCTGGGAATTGAATGCGAGTTTTCTCCCGTTACATGGTTTGGAATCTCTTCTCTAACCGGAGTACTTGAATATTTCAATAAAGAAGATATTTATATTTCTCCCATGACAAATCAAAACGCTTTTTCAATAACAATGCTGCAATTCAGGTACAAAAATTATTTTTTCCTTGATTTTATAGACGCTGTTATATGGCCGAAACGTTTTGAGTTAGGGTATATTTCACCTGTCACAAACAGTTTCTTTTATCAAAACAATATTGGAAAATTTGATAATATGGCGATTACGATTAATCTTAAACTCCAATATCCCGGTCTGGGAAATCTTTGGTTTTCACTCTTTATTGATGAAATGAATTTAACTACCGATTTGTTAACGCTTGACCGTCAAATGTTTGCAATACAGGGAGGAATAAATCTGCCGCTGCCATTCCTGCCTTTTACATCATTAAAATTGAGTTATACCAAAATAAACCCGTACACGTATACGCATCATCGCAATTATGAACCCTGGTACGGCGATCTTAGAATGGAAAAATCATATACCAACAACGGCGTAGCCTTGGGTTATTACCTTCCGCCAAACTCCGATGAAATACTGGTACGGTTTCAAACTATGCCTGTAAAAAATGTTACCGCGCATTTGCAATACCAAATGATTCGGCACGGCGCCGATTTTGGTCCAAATGCCGTTGATGGAAGTAATTTGCTGTCGGAACTTGATCCGGATAGAGATTCCAATCCCCCTGTTCTTAAAAGGTTTTTTCTTCAGGATGGCGCATATCAATGGAGCCATATTGTAAAAATAGGGGTCGAATGGAATCTTAGCAGGCTGCCTGTTTCATTTTACGGCGAGGCCGGAACGGTCATTTCGTATTTTACCGATATAGCGGAGAAAGCAAATATTACCGGCGCCGCGCATCCCTCTTCAATAGTTGATACTCCTTATTATCCTAAATCTACCGGTTATATTGTTACCTTGGGTTTTAAGATTTATCCGCGATAGCAAATATAAATAAAAAATAACAAATAAAAAATATTACAATAATATAATTTATTGCAAGAAGTATACATTATCCGGTATAATGGATTACAGGAGAATATTTTAATGGCGGCTGAAATTATAAATAATAAATGCCCGGCGTGCGGAGCTTCCCTTAATTTTTCAGGGAGTTCCGCTCCAAAGTTCTGTGAACACTGCGGCGTAAAATTGGATATTTCCACGGTCAAACAACAGGATTTGACAGACGGGTCAAACGCGAATAGTAAACAAGCGGCGGACAAAAATAAATTGTGGATTGCGACAGGCAAAGAGCCTGTTTACATGCTTTCAAAAATGGTAAACAGGCACGGACTTGTAGCAGGGGCTACCGGCACCGGTAAAACCGTATCTATAAAAGTTTTATCGGAAGCGTTCAGCGACATAGGCGTCCCTGTTTTTCTGGCCGACATCAAAGGGGATGTTTCGGGACTTTGCAGGAAGGGCGAGCCCAATAAAAATGTCGAAGAATGGGTCAAGAGCATGAACATCGGCGATTTCGCGTATACGGATTATCCCGTGCGTTTTTTTGACGTGTACGGTAAAAACGGGATTCCTGTGCGCACGACAATATCCGACATGGGGCCTCTTCTTCTTGCTCGTATCCTCGGCCTGAATGAAACGCAAAGCGGCATTTTACAGATAATATTCAAGATTGCCGACGACAACAACCTGTTGCTGATCGATTTAAAGGATCTGCGGGCAATGGTTCAGTTTGCGGGCGACAACGCGAAGGATTTATCGTCTACATACGGCAATATCTCGACGCAAAGCGTTGGCACAATTCAGCGAAATCTTTTAACGCTGGCTTCAAACGGAGGGGATATTTTCTTCGGAGAACCTGCTCTTGATCTGCGCGATTGGCTTGGCTGCGATAATTCAGGGCGCGGCTTTATCAATATTCTGGATTGCGTGAAACTTTTTCAAAGCCCGTTGCTCTATTCGACATTTTTGTTGTGGATGCTTTCAGGGCTTTACGAGATGATGCCTGAGGTAGGCGATCTTGAGAAGCCAAAGATTGTGTTCTTTTTTGACGAGGCGCACATTTTGTTTAACGAAGCGCCGAAGCCCCTTCTGCAAAAAGTAGAGCAGGTGGCGCGCCTTATCCGTTCCAAAGGCGTTGGCATTTATTTTATTACGCAGTCGCCGTCCGATATTCCTGATACCGTATTATCACAATTAGGAAATAAAATCCAGCATGCGTTACGTGCATACACGCCAAATGATCAAAAAGCGTTAAAAGCCGCGGCGGCTTCATTCCGCTCCAATCCTGAATTTTCCAGTGAAAAAGTTTTAGGCGAACTTTCCACCGGTGAAGCGCTCATATCAGTACTTGACGAAAAAGGCGCTCCGAAGATCGTACAACGCGCATTTATGCTGCCGCCAAAGAGTTTTATCGGCCCCGCCGAACCGGAGCGCATAAGCGCCCTTATCAAAAGCTGCCCGCTGTACTCAAAATACGGCAACGCGATTGACCGCGAATCCGCGTATGAAGTATTGCAGGAGCAAAAAAAGCAGGCTGAGGCCAAGCAGCAGAAACAGCAGCCCGCCGCAGTGCGGCAAGCCCAAACAGCAAAAGCGCCAAGAACGACAAGCGCGAGAAAAACAAGCAGTCCTGTAAACAAGGCTCTCTCAAGCGCGATGACGCAGATCGGCAGAGCAGCGGGAAAAGCCCTGGTACGCGGTTTATTCGGTAATATGAAATTTTAATATTAAAGTATTTGCAAAAGACCTCACGCAAAGGCGCAGAGGCGCAGAGGACGCGAAGCTCCTGTCCGATATATTTTCGTAATAAAAGACATATTATCCTTAAAACAAAGAGCATGAGGGTATAACGTTAATATTTCGAACAACAACTTTGCGTCCTTTGCGCCTCCGCGCCTCTGCGAGAGAAAATTTGAGAATAATGTTTTAGATGTTATTGACTAATATTTTAAATCAAAAGCTTGTTTAAAATTAATCTCAATTTGCATTTCCAAGTCTTTTTCATTAATTAAATTCCCTGATTCGCCGCGAAGATTTGCCGCTGTTTTAAGTATTAAAGGTAAGTCTGCCCATGAGGAATATTTCTCACCTCTTCTCGGTTGAAAGGGAGCGTCGGTTTCCGTTAGGAGTCTTTCTGCGGGGAGCGAAGAACAGCATTGAATTGCCTGTTTGTGGTTGAGCGTAATTGTATTCCCGAATGAAAAATATGCGTTAATACCGCGGCGCAGGAGAGAACGCGCTTCTTCAAGAGTGCCGGGCCATGAGTGGAAAATAACGGCCTTACACTTTGATAAAGTTTTTGCGGCTGGAAAAATTTTATGCATGGCGCGGCGTACGTGAAGGATTACCGGCAGATTATAATTTGTTGCAATTTCCAAATGCGCCGCAAACAGAGCGTCCTGTATTTTTTCAGTTTCCTTGAACGCCGCATTGTAAAGATCAAAGCCAAATTCACCTAACGCGGCTATTCTGCCCGCTACCGCGAGATTTTGCATGGTTTCAAGGCTGCCGGTTAATTCAGAATCTGTAAATAGATTGCCGTTTTCTTTTTTTATGGCGGGCAGTTGGGGGTGAATGCCGAAGCAGAGTAACAATGGCGCGGCGTTTCCCGCGGCGGCGTTATGCGACAATGCTTCGTTATGAGTAAATTCTTCCATGTTATAAGAACTTGCCGCCGCATAAACTCCCAATCTGCGGCGTTCCTGTTCCATTTGCGGGAAAAGAGGGGAAAGGTCGAAGGGGTGGCAATGAGCGTCTGTCAGCACATTACAAACCAAAAATCGCTTTGGCGAATAAAAAGTAAATTATTAACGATAAGGCGTCTACGATAGTGGTAATAAGCGGGGCCGCCATGACGGCAGGGTCAATTTTTAGGCACTTTGCAACTAACGGTAACACGCATCCTACGGTTTTTGCGATAAGAATCGTGCAGCATACGGACAGGGTAACTGTGACGCATAACATAAGATTATGCCCGTTCATAATAAAAATGCGTATGAAGTTGACCGTCCCAAGAGCCAGACCGCATATTAATCCTACGCGCACTTCCTTCCATATAACGCGTATAACGTCTTTTGGGCTGATTTCACCTATCGCCATACCGCGGATGATCAGGGTTGAAGACTGGGAGCCCGCGTTGCCTCCAGTGTCCATGAGCATCGGGATAAAAGCGACAAGGATAGGCAGGGCCGCAAGTCCGTTTTCAAAATCGGAAATGATCATGCCGGTTATGGTCGCGGAAAGCATCAATATTAAAAGCCAGAGAATGCGGTTTCTGGCAAGGCGGAAAACTCCCGTTTTAAGATACGGATCGTCAGACGGGGCAAGGGCGTTCATCTTTTCGATGTCTTCCGTGCTTTCCTCGACGATAACGTCTACAATGTCGTCTACCGTTATAATGCCCACAAGCCTCTGCTCCTTGTCGACAACGGGCATCGCTAAAAGTGAGTATTTTTTAAATTGCTCTGCAATGGCTTCCTGATCATCTGTCGTATGCGCAAAAACAAGATTTGTATCCATTATATCGCCGATGCGCTCATGCGGTTTGGCGAGTAAAAGCGTTTTCGCGGAAATACCGCCTACAAGAAGGCGGTCCCTTCGTATCACATAACAGTTGTAAATTGTCTCTTTATTTAAGCCCGTACTGCGGATAGTGTCAAAAGCCTCGCGCACTGTGGCGTCTTCGCGAAGGTCGATATATTCCGTAGTCATAATACTGCCTGCGGAATCATCGGGGTACTGTAAAAAATAGTTGATTAGTTTTCTTTTTTCAGGCTGTACGTTTTTAAGTACGCGGTTGACCACGTTGGCGGGCATTTCCTCAATAAAGTCTACCGCGTCGTCCACGAAAAGTTTGTTCATTATTTCGCCGATTTCCGCATCGGTAAGAGCCTCGACAATAATCTGCTGACGGTCGCTGTCCATGTAGGCAAATACGTCCGACGCGATTGCCTTGGGCAGGATTCTGAACAACTGGATAACTATTTCTCTGTCTAATTCATCAAAAATTTCTGCAATATCAACTGTATTTATGTCGGAGAGCAGAGGTTTCAGTTTTAAAATATCAATTGAACCTTCTTTAATTAATTCTAAAATTTCATCTTTGTTCATAATGGCATCCTTTTAAAAAATATTAGGACACCGGACAGAAAGCGTAATGTATACGCTTTTTAACGGCAGGAAACGGGATTGGCCGGCAAGCCCGCGGTATCGTTTTTACAACCGTAAGGGTCGCTGTCCGTGTCACCGGTATTACGCAAACTCACCAATAGCCTCCTGTTTATAAATTTTAATATTTTTCAATAATGTTATTTTAGTAAATTATCAACTTTTGTCAACACGGGAACCAAATAAAAAATAGGATTTTTCCCTCTTCCTTTATTATTTTTTATTTGTTATTTATTATTTGCCTCCAGTACTAGCCAATAATTGTCAGCCTTTATATAATATTTTCATGTTACCAAAATTAATTAAATATGTTCTTTGCGAGACGCCGCAGTCTCAGAAAGTGGAGATTTCAGGGTGGGTCAGGACAAAGAGGGATATGAAGAATCTCGTTTTTGTGGAAGTAAACGACGGTTCCTGCTTTGCGGGTATTCAGTGTACATTTGACAGGGGGGCGGGAATTAACGCTCAGACGGAAACAGCCCTTGCATCTCTTTCTACCGGCGCTTCCGTTAAAATTAACGGAAAATTAATACCTTCTCCCGCCTCAGGGCAGGCGGTGGAAATTGCCGCCTTGTCTTTGCATGTTTTGGGAGACGCCCCCGCTGAAACTTCCGGTAACATTCAGGCTTACCCGCTTCAAAAGAAGCGCCACTCACTGGAATTTCTTCGCGATATTGCGCACCTTCGCCCGCGTACAAATACTTTTGGAGCGGTAGCGCGTCTTAGAAGCCGGTTGGCGTTCGCGATTCACAGGTATTTTCAGGAGAGGGATTTTAATTACCTGCACACGCCGGTTATCACTGCCGGGGATTGCGAAGGCGCGGGAGCGATGTTTCAGGTTACGACGCTTGATCTTGAAGCTCTTGCCAAACAATCCGCTAACGGACGCGCGGGGGCGGTAGATTACTCCAAAGATTTTTTTGGCAAGAAAACATTTTTAACGGTCTCAGGCCAGCTTGAAGCTGAAACCTACGCTACGGCCGTTTCGCGCGTTTATACTTTCGGCCCCACTTTCCGCGCGGAAAATTCCAATACCGTCCGCCACCTTGCGGAATTCTGGATGGTAGAGCCTGAAGTCGCTTTTGCGGAATTAAAAGACGATATGGCGTTAGCTGAAGATTTTTTAAAGTTTGTTTTTAACGCCGCGCTGAACGAATGTACCGACGAACTTGCGTTTTTTGACGCCCATATCGAGAAGGGAATAATTGAAAACCTGCGGCAGGTAGCGGACGCTAAGTTTTCACATATCACCTATACGGACGCCGTTAAAGAACTGGAAAAGGCGGTTGCTTCAAAGAGCGATCTTTTTGAATTTAAACCGGGCTGGGGCTGTGATTTGCAAAGCGAGCATGAAAGGTTCTTAACTGAAAAAATAGCCTGCGGCCCTGTAATTGTCACTGATTATCCGAAAGAAATAAAAGCTTTTTATATGAAATTAAACGACGATGGCAGGACAGTGCGCGCAATGGACGTGCTTGTCCCGCGATTAGGTGAAATTATAGGCGGCTCGCAGCGCGAAGATAATCTTGAGAAACTTGTCAGCCGCATGGACGAACTCGGCTTAAAACAGGAAGATTATCACTGGTATCTTGACCTTCGCCGTTACGGTTCCGTGCCTCATTCGGGATTTGGTCTTGGTTTTGAACGCCTTATTCAGTATGTTTCCGGCATGGCGAATATCCGCGATGTTATTCCCTACCCTCGCGCGGTAGGACAGGCTGAGTTTTAATTAGAGAAAATATTACTGCATGAAAAAGTTTTTTTTCTGTTTTTTATTGGTTTTATTTCTGCCTTTATGCGCGTCGGCGCAAATTTATCAGGCGCAATCCGCGCTTATTCCGATAATTGAGACCGCGCCGGAAATTATTTCGCGGGCGGCGGTATTGATTGACGCGCATACGGGTACTGTGCTTTATTCAAAAAACCCTGACGATGAAATTCCTCCGGCCTCGCTTACAAAATTGATGACAATGCATCTTGTTATGAAAGAAATAGAGGAGGGCAGGGCTTCCTATGATGAGATAGTTCCCATAACGGTTGAAAGTTGGGCGCAAAACCAGCCTTACCGTTCCAGTTTGATGTTTCTGGAACCGGGGCAGATTGTCACATTGCGGGAAATATTACTCGGTCTTGCGGTTGTTTCGGGTAACGACGCGGCTGTAGCGGCGGCATTGCGCCTGGCGCCCACCGTAAATGAATTTGCCGATAAAATGACAACCGAAGCGCGGCGTATGGGGTTAAAAGTTACGCGATTTATTGATTCTTCGGGTATCTCCGAGAACAATATGACAACCGCTGCGGAGTTTGCCTCTTTTTGCCGTCAGTATTTAATGATGCATCCGCAGAGCCTTACGAATTTTCATTCTGTTCCCGAATTTGCGTATCCGATGGCGGCTAACGTAAGGGAAAAAAACCGGGGTAATCCGCGGACAATCGTTCAGGAAAATCGCAATACGCTGTTAAAAATCTTTCCCGGCGTTGACGGTTTTAAAACGGGATTTATTGACGAATCAGGATACAATATCGCTCTTACCGCGCAAAGAAACAAAACGCGCTTTATATGCGTCATCCTTGGCGCTCCAAACACACGAGGCGGCACAAGTATTCGTGATAAAGACGGAATAGATCTTCTTACATGGGCGTTTGACAATTTTAAAACAGTCTACCTTGATGACATAAAAACAGAAAACGCCAAATTATGGAAAGGCAGGGCGAACAAAGTGGAACTTGCTTTTGAAAACTTAACTGACTTTACATCTCCCGTTAATCGCGCATATAATCTTCAATACACAACTATAATTGACAAAAAACTAACCGCCCCGCTCCCCGCCGGCTCTCCCGCGGGATATTTTATAATCTCCGACGATCAAGGCGAACTAAACCGCGTGCAATTAGTAACCGCCATTGACGAAAAAAAAGGAAACATCTTTAAAAGAGTGTGGCACTCTATTATGCTTTTGTTTGTTAAAAATTAGAAAATTTTCAGAAAGATCTCTCGCAGAGGCGCAAAGGCGCAGAGGTCGCAAAGTTGTTGTTTGAAATATTATCGTTATACCTTCGTGCTCCTTGTTTTAAAGATAATATATCTTGTATAACTAAAATCTATCGGACAGGAGCTTCGCGTCCTCTGCGCCTTTGCGCCTCTGCGTGAGGTTTTTTGTAAATATTTAGTCTTTACATAGTATTAGAAAAGCCCTGAAATTTTTCCATTGCTGTCAATGTCAATTTTTTCAGCAGACGGAACAGGGGGCAATCCCGGCATTGTCATTATTTCGCCTGTTAGGGCTACTATAAAGCCGGCGCCGGCGGATATTTTTACATCTCTCACTGTTAAACGCCATCCTTTGGGGGCGCCGAGAAGAGTGGCGTCATCTGAAAAACTGTATTGGGTCTTTGCCATGCAGATTGGGACTTTATCCAGGCCCATTTTTTCAATTTGGTTTATCTGTTTCTGTGCGTTATGCAAAATGACAACGCTGTCGGCGTGATATATTTTTTTTGCGATTGTTTCAATTTTTTCATTAATGGAAAGATTAACGTCGTAGGAAAATTCAAAATTGTTAGGCTGTTCGCATAGGCGCGCTACTTCTTCCGCAAGTTTAACTCCGCCTTCGCCCCCCTTTGCCCAAACTTCGGAAATGGCGGCGTTCACGCCTAACGCTTTGCACTTGTTTTCTACTAACTCCAATTCAGCCTTTGTATCTTTGGAAAAGGCGTTAATGGCGACTACTACGGGGAGCTTATAAACATTTTTTATATTTTCCACATGCTGTAAAAGATTAGGAAGTCCGTTTTCAAGCGCGGTAAGATTTTCATTTTCAAGTTCGGACTTTTTTACCCCGCCGTGTGATTTAAGGGCGCGGACGGTTGCGACTACAATTACCGCGGATGGTTTTAATCCCGCAAAACGGCATTTAATGTCGAGGAATTTTTCCGCGCCCAAATCCGCGCCAAAACCGGCTTCGGTAACAACATAATCGGCGCATTTAAGAGCAAGACATGTAGCCATGATTGAATTGCAGCCGTGCGCGATATTCGCGAAGGGGCCGCCGTGAATAAAAGCGGGAGTTCCTTCCATTGTTTGCACAAGATTTGGTTTTAAAGCGTCTTTCAGAAGAGCCGCCATTGCGCCTTGCGCGTTAAGTTGCGCGGCTGTTACGGGTTTTTCGTCAGCCTGTTTTCCGTAAGTGTAACCTACGATTATACGCCCCAATTTTGCTTTTAAATCGTCGATGCTCTCGGCAAGACAGAGAATCGCCATTACTTCTGATGCGGCTGTTATGTCAAATCCGTCCTCGCGCGGGAAACCGTTTATCTTCCCTCCAAGACCGTCCGTAATAAAACGAAGCTGGCGGTCGTTCATGTCGATACATCTGCGCCAGACAACTTTTCGCGGATCAATGTTAAGTTCGTTGCCCTGAAAAATATGGTTGTCTATCATTGCGGCTAAAAGATTATTCACGGCGGCGATGGCGTGGAAGTCGCCTGTAAAATGCAGATTGATGTCTTCCATTGGAATGACCTGCGCCCAGCCGCCGCCCGCGGCTCCGCCTTTAACGCCGAATATGGGTCCGAGCGAAGGTTCTCTAAGAGCGACCATAGTTTTTTTTCCGATTCGCGAAAGGCTGTCCGCGACTCCTACCGTCGTGGTTGTTTTGCCCTCTCCGGCGGGAGTGGGATTAATAGCCGTAACAAGAATTAATTTACCGTCTTTTTTATCTTTATTAATCTGAAGAAAACTGTAATTTACTTTTGCTTTGTATTTTCCGTAATATTCAATATACTCGTCGGGAATGCCCGCTTTTTTTGCCACGTCTTTTATATGGAGCGCGTGTTCGGGAAATACTGATTGGGCAATTTCGATATCTGTGCCTGAGAATTTTTTTAAGTCTGCCATTTATTGATAATGTAACAGTTATAAAAAAATGTCAATGCGTGAAACATCACGAAAGCGTTTTACGGTTGTTTTTTTTCCGTAAATTAGGGATAATAAAAATATGATAAGAACAGTACTAGGTTTTGGATATTTAGCTTTTGCCCTGCTTGTTTTATTGCCGTTAGCGATTGCCGTAATGATATTAAGCCTGTTTGGATTAAAAAAACAAATAACGCATATTGTTTACCGTCTTGCGCAAGTATGGGCGCTGTCATTACTTCCTATCGCGGGACATACGACAGTTAAAGGCAGAGAGAATATTCCTAAAAAAGGCGGCGTTTGTTTTGTAAGTAACCACTGTGGTTTTTTCGATATTATTTTATTGCTTGCCTTTTGCGGACGGCCGTTTGGTTTTATTGCAAAAAAAGAATTACTCTATGTGCCGTTTTTAAACGTGTGGATTTTCATACTTGGAGGCCTCTTTATCGATAGGGGTAATGTCAGAAACGCAATCAAGACAATAAACAAGGGCGTGCAGCGAATAAAATCAGGCGGCAGTATGATAATTTTTCCCGAAGGACACCGTTCCAAAGGCAGGGGGCTTCTTCCCTTTCATCCCGGCTCTCTTAAACTTGCCACCCAGGCCAATGCCGTGATTGTTCCTGTCGCTATTGAGGGCAGTTACGATGTCTTTGAAAGAAATTACCGCGTTGTCAGTTCCTTGACAAAAATCGCGTTTTTGGAACCTATTGATACGGCAAACATCCCTTTAGAGGACCGCAAACAAATACTATGCGACAGGATTTACTCGGCAATTAAGGAGGAATTAGGCGAGTAGGGCGGCATTAGCTGAAAAAAATTGCCGCAAACCGCATGAACAGAAAAAGAAACTAATGCAAATAGTTGAGGGCATATTTTGAAGGAAACTTACCAGGAAAAAAATTTCAAAGAAGCGTTGGGCTTTCCCGGTTTTACAGAAGTTACTTTTAGTTACCAAAAAAATCTACTGCTAATAAACGGGCATTTAAAAACCATATTCAAAGACCGGGCTGATTCAGGAAACTGCCTAAATGCTTATTTCCAAAGTTCAGAATATCGTAAAGCTTGCCATAATGGTAAAAATATCGGGGACATAAAATTACTCAAGACAGATGATATTGAACAAATGCTGCATGAAGAAGAACAATATTCCGCATTAATAGAAGACCTTACAAAATGCCGTCAAAAGTTTTTAGCGGCTTCCGGCGAAGAAAGAAATAAATGTATATGTGAATTAGCGTCAATACTCGGCATTCTTCCTGAAAAAGAAAAAAAAACTCTTTTTTCATGGATTATTCAACGAGAAGGCATAACAATACAGGAACAAGAACAGTTAAATAGGAAAATTGTAGAATACGCAGGACCTTTTGGTATAGCCGCGGACAGATTGGCAAGGCTCTTTATACCAGGATTGCTTTTAACATTTCCAAGTGTTGGCAGCGTCATGACGCAGCAGAGGGGGAAGTATTATTACCGTGGTGAAAACGCTTTATATAAATCATCAAAAGCGAGCCTTTTTCGAAATAAAAATACACTGCCGGATGAATTAAAAATAATTTTAGTTAAATTACGCTTTGATGAATGCGGATTTTTTTTAGATCAGTTTGATGTTGTAAAAAAATGGGGCTACGGCGCCGTAAATTATATGGCATTAATGCAGCATTACGGGTTACAGACACAAATGATAGACATTACAGGCGATCTGAAAACGGCTCTGTTTTTTGCT
>Ga0268262_10003001_pt1 | contig 18784 bp, 16 predicted proteins | sample TergutNc150P3_FD_190354 | JGI IMG/M metagenome (GOLD analysis project Ga0268262, IMG submission 190354) | Nasutitermes corniger P3 segment gut microbial community from laboratory colony in Florida, USA - Nc150 P3 (SPAdes) (version 2) | ecosystem: Host-associated > Arthropoda: Insects >...
TATGTCAAGAGAAAGGTATGCATATATTGAGAAGTAAATAACCCATGAATTACTGGCATTTTTGCTGTTTTGAGGCTGCTTGTAAGCGTAACTTCTGTCTACGCTAATTTAAGACTGAAATTTAGGTTATTAAATGGAAAATGATAAATTTGCAATGAGAAATGCCGCTGTAAGCGCCGATCACCACTCCCGTGGAACAAAGCCCTCCGGTACGTCTACCTTCATGGTGTCCCCCGACTGTTCCAGTACATACAGCCCGGCATCAAGCGTTAATTTTTTCACCTCTTGCGGGAATATTGCCCCGGCTATAGCGCCTAGTATTATCCTGGAGTCATGGTGTTTGTTCCTGTGTTCCCGCAGTATTTCCAGCCGCTTCGTGTGGTGTTCAACATCCCGTTCCACAGGTCTTGTCTTTACCTCTATCGCAACTACATAGTCGTCATTTTCCAGAAGTAAATCCACTTCGGTTTTTACTTTCCCGTTTTCGTCCAAGATTCTTTGACCACCTGGCGATACGCTGTGAAAATGATACCCCAATTCGTTGAAGCGCTTGACAATACCTGGAGCAACCATGTGTTCGGCCAGTTCCCCAAACCTGCGGTGTAATCCGCCAATTTGCCTGCTGGTTTGTTTTACCACACGTTCGGTTTTTTTATGCTCTTCGGCAAGCTCCTTCAAGCTTGCCCAGACATCTTCGAAGGTAATGCCCCTGGGAACCGGTATTGTTGTTTTAGCCACTTTTCTTCTCCATAATCATTGTAGCCCTTTTTAAAAGCTTTTCATATATATGGCACGGAAATGAAAAATGCTTCTAGTTTTGTTATAAGTGTCATTGCGGCCTCAAAGCCGATAGCTTACCTAAAATCCCCCGCGTAACGTATCTCGTCGCAGTATTCGCAACGGTAAGTCCTGCGCTCAGGATCCTCCAGGTGAAAAATATGAGGAATATATTTTTCCGTGGAAGTAATGCAGCGGGGATTCTTGCAGACGATCACGTTTTCAACTTTCTCAGGAAGTTTAAGCCTTCTTTTCTCCTTTATCTTTTCATCCTTGATGATTTTCACGGTGATGTTGGGATCAATAAGGCCCAGAAGATCAAAGTTGATGGAAATAATTTCGTCGATCTTGATAAGGTCTTTTTTCCCCATTTTGTTGGAGGTGGCATTTACAACAAAAGCCACGGTATAAGACGCTTTATCCAGGCCCAACCAGTTGAATATACGTATCCCCTGGCCTGCCTTTATATGATCAATTACAATTCCGTTTTGTATCTTTTCAATGTTAAGCATCTTTCCCCCTATGCCGATAAAACAGACGACAGTAACGCCATCCTTACATACATTCCGTATTTTGCCTGCTTAAAATACATAGCCCTTGGATCATCATCAAGCTCAAGATCAATTTCGTTTACCCTTGGAAGAGGATGAAGGATCATCATATCCCTCTTTGCTGTCGCCATTTTATCCACATTCAAAATATAACTGTCCTTCAGGCGCAAATAATCTTCTTCGTTAAAAAACCTTTCCCTTTGAACCCTGGTCATGTAAAGAATATCCAAATCTCCCATCACCTCTTCAAGGTTATCGGTCTCCGTAAATGAAACATTGTTTTTTTTCAGCGCCTGCGTCTTCAGAAAATCGGGGATTTTTAATTCATTTGGCGAAATAAAGATCATTTTTATCCCCTCGTACCTGCTAAGGGTATCTGCCAGCGAGTGGACCGTTCTGCCGAATTTTAAATCCCCGCAAAACCCGACTGTCAGATTTCCGATTTTTCCCCTGAGCTGGCGAATGGTAAGCAGATCCGTCAATGTCTGGGTCGGATGGTGATGGCCCCCGTCCCCGGCGTTGATCACCGGGATTTTCGTATCCTTGGTATAACTGGTCGCCAAAAGAGCCGCCCCCTCCTTTGGATTGCGCATAACAATTACGTCAGCGTAACACGCCACTGTCCTTATCGTGTCCGCCAGACATTCTCCTTTTGCAACAGAACTGGAGCCTGGTTCCGCAAAGCCCAGGCAGCTCCCGCCCAGGCGCAGCATGGCCGCCTCAAAAGAAAGCCTGGTTCGCGTGCTTGGCTCAAAGAAAAGAGTTGCCAGAATGTTACCCCGGCACTGTTCCCGAAACTGAGACGGGTCATTTTCAATTTCCTCGGCCCGCTTAAATAATTCCTCCATCTCTTCCTTTGAAAAATCAAGAGGCTTAATTAAATTTCGTCCCTTCAGCATAGTCCCTCCCTTTACAAAAAAAGCCGCCCCAACGGGCGGCTTAAAAAAATACCTACAGCAATGTCATTACCTTTATCGGGCATTTACTAACACAGGCCCCGCAACCGGTACATTTCGCATTATCAACAACAGGTATGCCGTTTGCCATTCTTATACATTTCTCCGGACAATTCTTTACGCAAAGCTCACATTTAATACAGCCGTTTTTGCAGTTTTTGGCTACCATTGCCTTGTTGACATTCAAATTGGAACATTGAGGACGCGAGCCTTTTAAATCTCTGGGAATTACCCAGATGATGTGCTGAGGACATTCATTCGCGCAGGCCCTGCAACCGGTACAGCGTTCGCTGTCAATATGGGGCAGGCCGTCTTCGCCCATTGAGATAGCGCCAAATTTGCATACCCTTGTACAGTCGCCAAAACCCTGGCAGCCCCAGGTACAGCGCTTGATGCTTCCGGTGGAAATTCTCGCGGCCCTGCAGCTCTTTACGCCTATGTACTCCCCTTTTACCAGCGCCTTTTCATGGGTACCCCGGCAGGCCAGCATCGCGACCATGGGCTTTACGTCGGCGTTACCTCCGACCAGACTCGCGATTTTTTCCGCTACAGCCTGGCCGCCGACGGTACAGCTGTTTATCCCGGCCTCGCCCTTTGCTACCGAAGCGGCGTATGCGTCGCAGCCGGGGAATCCGCAAGCGCCGCAGTTGGCGCCAGGAAGCGCCGCGCGGATTTGGCTTTTAATCGGATCTTCCTCAATGGCAAAAAATTCTTTAAAAAAACCCAGGGCCAAACCCAGAATAAAAGCAATGGCTAGCGAGAGCAGGGCGGTTGTTAAAACAATACTCATCGCGGCCCCCTACTTTACCAAACCTGAGAAACCCGCGAAGGCAAGCGAAAGCAGGCAAGCGCACACAAAAAGTATGGGCGTCCCTTTAAGAAATGCCGGAATCGGGCTTGTCCTGAGCCTCCGCCTGAGTCCAGCCAAAAGCAGCATGGAAAGAAGAAAGCCAAGGGCAATGCCAATGGCGTAAGCCAAAGATTCGGCAAAATTATACCCCTTGGAAATATTGTCCAGGGTTACAGCCAGAATGGCGCAGTTGGTCGTAATTAAGGCAAGGTAAATACCCATGGCATTGTACAGGGCGGGCGCGGATTTTTTGAGGTAAAACTCCACCAGTTGAACCAACGACGCGATAACCAGAATAAAAACCAACAACTGCAAAAATACCAGTCCCAGGGGTTCCAGAATGAACTTATAAACCGGCCAGGTAACGCAGGTCGCAAGCACCGTAACAAACGTAACCGCCAGACCCATTCCTATGGATTTGTCCTCGTCGGTACTCATCCCGATAAAGGGACAGAGGGCTATAAACCGCATCAAAACCACGTTATCAATTAAAAAAGCGCTGATGAATATTTTAAAAAGGTTCATGAAGGGCTCCCTTCGCTTTTTAGCTTTGATTTTATAAAGAGGTTAAGGCTGATAAACAACGCAAACACCAAAAAGCCCCCCGGAGGCATAATAAAAAAGAGTATAGGCACATAACTGTCGGGCAGAACCTGGGCGCCCAGGATTGTACCGGAACCAAGCAGTTCCCGAATAAGAGAAATGCCAAGTAGCACCCAGGTATAGCCCAGCCCCATGCCAAAAGAGTCGGCTATGGCATCCGGAAGCGGCACTTTGGACGCAAAGCCCTCTACCCTGCCCATGATGATGCAGTTGACAACGATAAGGGGGATGAACACTCCCATCGCTTTGGAAAGATCGGGGAACCACGCCTTTAACACATAATCAATCACCGTGGTAAACGCGGCAATGACAATAATGAAAACCGGAATGCGGATTGAATCGGGGATCAGTTTTCGAAAAGTGCTAATGACCACTTCCGACATGAGCAGGACAAAGGTCATGGAAAGCCCCATGCCGATCCCGTTGGCTACTTCCGTAGTAACCGCAAGGGAAGAACAAAGCCCTATCATCAATATTAAAAGGGGATTCTCACGGAAAATGCCGTTGACAAAAATTTTACCCAGATGCTTTATCGTGTTTTTCACCGCTTGCCTCCGGCAAACCAGGCTAAAGCGGCTTCGCCCGCCGCCTTGACCGACGCCGCCACAGCCCGGCTTGTTATAGTGGCGGCGGTAATAGCTACCACATCGCTTTTCGGCACAAAGGGATCGCTCACGGCTTTTCCCGCAAACTGATCGTAAAAATGAATCCCCTTTGCCCTATCCACATAGTATGTGCTTGAAGCCGCGTTTGCCCCAAGCCCCGGAGTATCGCTGTGTTCCAGGATTTTTACGGCTCTTATTTTGCCGTTAGTGCCGACACCAACCAGTATTTTGATCGCCCCGTTGTAACTGGCCCTGGAAGTCCTCAGGACCGCGCCAATGACTTCCCCGTTTTTATAAGCCGCGAAGGTTCCGTCTTCTTCGATGGTTACAGTCGGGTCGCCACTTTTTAAACCGGAAATCGCTTTAAATTCGTCCGCCTCACTAAACAACTCGCTTAACGACGCTTCCAGGTCGGCGCGCTGCCGCTGGGCAATGACTTTCTCCGTACCGGCGTAAACAAAGGCAAGGCCTACACAAGCCGCGACGGCGTAGAGGGCCAGGACAACGCCTAGTTTCAGCATCCCCGCAAAACCGCCTTTTTTTTCGCTCATTTTCCCCCTCCAGCTTCAGTTTTTTTTGCTTTTTGGGGTTTCACATAACCGTACTTTTTCTGGATCAGCTTATTAAGGAAAGGAGTAACGGCGTTCATTATAAGGATGGCGTAAGTAACGCCTTCGGGGTAATTTCCCCATTGGCGGATAAGGGCAATTATCAGCCCAGCGCCAAAACCGAAAATTAGCTTTCCACTGGCGGTTATGGGGGCGGTAACATAATCGGTGGCCATGAATACCGCGCCGAAAAGCAGACCACCCGACAAAACCGCAAAGAGGGGATCCCTGCCAAACAGGAAAGAAAAGACAAAGAACGAGGCGGTCATGGAAACAGGAACCCGCCAGTCAATGGTTTTCGTCACAAGAAGAAAAACAAATCCAACCAGGATAAGCAGTATGGAAGTTTCTCCGATACACCCTAAATGCGTACCCAGAAAGAAGCTTCCAATAGTTGACCAGTAATCGCTGCTTCCGGCTAAGCCCGCGGAAGCAAGACCCGCGCCCACATCAGCAACGGTACCGCCCAGTTTGATGATGCCAAGCGGGGTAGCGCCGGTTACAGCATCCGCAGCATAAATGCCGGTGACATTAACACCGAAGAACGCTCTGGGCACTGACCAGGTTGTTGCCGCTGCCGGAAAACTCAAAACCAAAAACGCCCTGCCTACCAGGGCCGGATTAAAAACATTTGCCCCAAGGCCGCCAAAAAATTCCTTGCCTACAACGATGGCAAAAACAGCTCCAAGGGCCGGCATCCAGAGGGGCATACCCGGAGGCAAAACCAGCGCAACGAGCAGTCCCGTTACAGCCGCGGAAAGATCAGAATTGCGTATGTCCTGGCGGGTGGCTTTTCTGAACAGGGCTTCCGCGATTTCCGCAGACGCCACAGAAACAAGGATGGTTAAAAGCGCTGGAAGGCCGAAAAGAACAACGCCGAAAACAGTAACCGGCGCAAGAGCCAAAAGAACCATGCCCATTAAAATTCCGGTGTTTACAGGAGTACCAATATGCGGACTGGAAGAGATGTAAATCAGGGGCTTCCCCTTAGGAGCCTGTTGGGCTCCAGCGCTGTCTGGCACAAAATCCTCCTTATGATGACGGCGGTGCAGGCTGGAAAGGCGCGGCTTTGGCTTCGGCGGCTTTTCTCGCCGTTTCCTGCGCCTCTTTGGTCAGCTGCTGTAAATTTCTCAGCGCCTGCTTGCCTGCCCTGAAGCGCTGGGTAAGTTTTATCGAGGCCGGGCACACATAAGAACAGCTCCCGCACTCTATACAGTCCAAAAGGCCGGTATTTACCGCCTCGTCCAAATCGCCCGCGTTCAAAGCGATATTCACCACCACAGGCGAAAGCCGCATGGCACAGTTACGGATGCAACGCCCGCAGCGTATGCATACCCTCTCCTCATGAACTGAAATTTCCTCCTGGGTCATCAGAATAATGCCGGAGGTGTTTTTCTGAATCGGCGCGTCAGGCGCAGGAACCGCCGTTCCCATCATAGGCCCGCCAAAAATAACCTTTTTGAGACGCTCATAATCAATGTCAATAAATTCTTTTGGCAGATCCGTCAATATAGTCCCAACCGGAACCCTGATGTTTTTGGGGGTTTTGCAGGCTCCGCCGCTCACCGTAAGTTCCCTGTCGATGAGGGGTTTGCCCAGTGTAAAAGCCTCGGCAATGGCTACAAGGGTACCCGCGTTTGACACCACGCAACCGGCATCCATGGGGAGGCCGCCGGAAGGCACTTCCCTGCCGGTCAGCGCGGTAATGAGCATCTTTTCGCCGCCCTGCGGGTAAAGCGTTCTGCAAAGCCCTACCTTTATGTCCCCAGGGTAATTAAGCTGGCTTACTTCCTTTTCTATTATGGGGATAAGGCTTGCCCTGTTATCTTCCATCCCAATGATCGCCCTGTTTACCCCAAGAACCTTCATTACAATGGCAACGCCTTTTACAAGAACACCGGGCTTTTCGGAAATCACCGCCTCATCGGTGGTAAGGTAAGGTTCACATTCCGCCGCGTTGGCGATCACTATATCAATTTTTTTATTGGGCGGAGGCGACAGTTTTACATGCGCGGGAAAACCAGCCCCCCCCATGCCGACAATCCCCGCTTCCCGGATACGCCGGAAGGCTTCTTCCTTTGCGCATGTAAAAGGATCCAGAGGCGGCATGAACAAATCTTCTTCCTGAGCGGCTGATAGGTCCGCTTCTATTACTACGCAGAAGCCCTCACTATTGTTGGATTGAGGCCTGGGCTCGATTTTCTTTACCACTCCGCTTATTGAAGCGTGGACGGGCACCGTCATGGGACCGGGAGCCATTCCGTCCGCAATAACCTGCCCCCGCCTGACCCTATCCCCGACGCTTACCAAGGCTTTGTTGGGCGCGCCAAAATGCTGGTTTATAGGAATAACAACCTGTTTTGGCAAAGGTGCCTGTTCAATCGCTTTGCCCTCTGTTGCATGTTTTCGGGTATTGAGCTTTAACCCTCGTTTAAAGGTACTTACAGTCATCAAATAATGATAATAACGTTTTTCGACTAAAAAAACAAGGAGTGGTTTTAAAGTTTCCCAAAAAAGGGGTCTACCCTTTATTCTCTGGTAAAGAGGGGATAGCCGTTAAGAAATAGGACATTGTCTATTATAACGTAGGAAATATGCTCGCCAAGAAGAATCCGGTTCCCCCTGATTCTATAGGTATAAGGCTCCAACCTGTTTATCGAGGTATAAATACAATACGTCATATTAACGAACTCAATAGTATCCTTGTTTTTTGAAAAGGTTCCGGTAGCAACCCATTTGGTACCGATGATATTTTCCGGTACTATGCCAACCGATACGGATGAAGCGTTATCTAAGACAGACTCTGATTCCATAAATTGCGCCATGATTCCCCCAGTAAAATATTTAGATTATGGTTATTTAGTATGCTTATTATAGAACATACAAAAATTTGCTGTCGGAGGCAACAAATTTATTAAATGCGGTGGCATTTGACAGCCCTATTGACATCAAAACAGCTATTCATTAGTCTAATTCTACCCTGAACCGACGCTTCTTTCTGCGTCGGCTCACCTTGGAGCGGTGCGAGAGCGGCCGAATCGGGCTCCCTGCTAAGGAGTTGTGCCCCGAAAGGGTACCGGGGGTTCGAATCCCCCCTGCTCCGTACTAAAAACGCGTAGCGTTTTTAGTTAGGGAGTTTCGTGCTATCCCTACGGGATAGCTTAGCGAAACTCCACACATTAAAGTTAATTGGGGGATTCGAAACGGAGCGTTTCTGGGAAAATATCAAGGCGGCAGCCTTGTGACCAGTAAAGCCGACGCAGGACGCGTCGGGAAACGCGAAGGCGGGGGTGGAAGGAGCAAACAGGACGTTTGCGACTGGAACCCCGAATCCCCCCTGCTCCGTTGAAATCGTAATTCTATCATCGTAATTACATTAGGAGCGGTGTATACGGCTACCTATAGGTAGCCTTGATTTAGGACGGCGATAGGTTTTCCTGCGCCGGCTCGCGTTACATTTTTAGAGAACAGCCCTTAACGGGCTGCCTTATTGGAGCAGCGCAGACGGCAACCTAAAGGTTGCCTCGATTTATAGTTGGCGATAGGTTTCCCTGCGCTGGCTCGTGTTACTTTTGTTTGTTAAACGACCTTGAGGTCGCTTACATGGAGCGGTGTCCGAGTGGTTGAAGGAGGCGGTCTTGAAAACCGTTGTGCCGCAAGGTACCGGGGGTTCGAATCCCCCCTGCTCCGAACACAATGAGGAGTTTTACACAGTAAAACTCCTTGTAATAATGTTTAAGGGGGATTCGAAACGGAGCGTTTCTGGGAAAAATATCAAGGCGTTAGCCTTGTGACCAGTAAGACCGACGCAGGACGCGCCGGGAAACGCGAAGGCGGGGGTGGAAGGAGCAAACAGGACGTTTGCGACTGGAACCCCGAATCCCCCCTGCTCCGGACTAAAAACGCTATGCGTTTTTAGTAAAGGAGTTTTGTGAAGCAAAACTCCACACATTGAAGGCAAATGGGGGATTCGAAACACGCCAAGGGAGGCACGCGAGACATCGAGCGTGTTTTTGAATAGATGTAACACGGCGTGGGGCTAGGTAAAAATATCACCTTTTGAGTAATATTTTATGCCCCAAGTGAGGAGCAAACGGCCCGAAGGGACGTATGCCGAACACCGGAAGGAGAATCCCCCCTGCTCCAGAAGCAAACTTGCTAAAGCTAAACTCTTGTGTTACCTTTAGCGCACTGAGGTTGTAGCTCAGCTGGATAGAGCAGCAGATTGCGGATCTGCAGGTCGCACGTTCGAATCGTGTCAGCCTCATATTGTAAGTATTTATTTTTGGGCGGATGTGGGACTGCTTTTTAAAGCTGCCCAAAGAAATACCTGTTACGCCCATTCTGCTTTGATTTATAGAGCATCTCGTCAGCTTTTTTTACAAAATCATCTGCGGTATGTGTATACGCCGCTTTGCCGGTTGTTGCCCCGATGGATATGGTAAGGCAATTGGCAGCGTCGTTTTGTTCATGCGGTATATTGCAGTTCCGTATATTTTCAAGCAGTTTTTCCGCGATCAATCGTGCGCCGTACCCATCGGTATTGGGCAGGACAAGGACAAATTCTTCTCCGCCATATCTGGCAATAAAATCATCCGCCCTTGTTATGCTCCGGAAAAGCGTCTGGGCGACAATTTTAAGGCATTTATCGCCTTCGACATGGCCGTATGTATCATTGTATCGCTTAAAAAAGTCAATGTCGATCATCAGCAGGCTTAATAAGCTGCCTGAGCGGGATAAGGAGCTAATAATATGCTCCATGTTTTTATCAAAGAACCGCCTGTTATAAATGCCGGTAAGCGCGTCATACTCCACTTCGTTGCGAATGAAAGTGTTTGCGAACAAAAATGCCGCCGAGCGCAGCATTTCAATTACATCTTCTTCAAAAGAACGTTCATTTCTGGTATCGGCGAAAAGCGCAAACCCCCAAAAAACATTTTTGATATGTATCGGTATAACGGCGACCGAAAGGATTCCAAACGATTGGAGTACGGCGGCCTCGGGTACGGACATCAACCTTGATGGGCCGTTTAAGGAGTTTCCATCCGCCAAATGGCTTTCCCAATTCGGCATGAGCTTCAAATAGGGCACGTCAGCGAACATCAATTCAAGCAATTCTGCGCTACCCCCGGAATTCATACCCCAACGGTAAACTTGTGACATATGGAAACCGTCGGGCTCTATGTGATTACGGTAAAGAACCAGCCTGTCAATTTCAACCATGTCGGCAATCAGACACATACTTGCCACCATCGTATCTTTCTTCTCCTCGTTTTCGGATAAAAAAATCAAGAAAACCTTGTTTAGCGTGTCCGCCATCTTTTCGCGTCGCCTGAGCGCTTCCATCGCCTGATTGGCGCTTACGGTTTTCTCCGCTCTGATAATCGTACTTACACACATACGCGCGGTTGAGCGTAGCATAGCCACACAATCCTTGTCGAAATCCCTTTCCCTGGTATTGTCCTGGCAGGTGACAACGCCCCAAAACTTGCCTTCGGTAAAAACCGGCACTATCAAAATAGACATAACACCGTGCGGGCTTAAAAACTCATCTTCATCTTCCTTTAACTCGCTGCGCTTGAGGCTTATGCAGGAGTCATCTGACATCATTGAAACCCAACGCGCAACTGCTGTGGTTACAGGCAATTCTCTCAGAGCATCGTCAGTTGGAGCCGTCCCGCCTATAATCCTGTCCCAGCGATATTTTTCCCCACAGAGCATGGCGTCTCTATTCGAAATACGGAATACTATAATCCGATCCAAACCCGCCGCAGCCGCAATCGGCCATAAGCCGTTTGACAGTATATCGTCAACCTTTTTTTCGGTATAGGAAATAAAAATTTCAAGCGACTTATTTAAGGCGTTGGAATAAAGCTCACGGCGCTCATTTGCATCAAGCCCCTCGTACAGCCGATTAGCATCAGGCAACTGATTGTTTCCCTTTTTCTTCGTGTGCAACATCCAACAAAAGTAAAAAAGTACCACAAATTAAAGTATTTTCGCAGTAATGAAATTACTGCCAGGTTACACTCTACATGTGGTTTTATTAATTACACTCTATTTGGTGTTTGAAAAAATGTCAATCCAACAGCATTGTATTTAAATAGTAGCTAAAAGGGTGGATTAATGGGTGGAAAAGAACTGAGGGCATTATTTGGTAAAAATGTCAGGTTTTATCGAAACCGCCGGAACTGGTCTCAAGCGAATTTAGCTGAATATGCCAATATCTCGATTAATTTCCTGGGCGATATAGAACGGGGAAATAAATGGCCGCACCCTGAAACATTGACAAAGCTGGCGGATGCCCTGGAAATAAGGGTGTTTGAGTTATTTTTGGAAGAAAATAACGAGCCTAATCTGAAGACTAAAAAATTGATGAACCGCTTTATAAAAGATGTTTCCTTAACTATAAATAAAGCTCTATCCCTTTCTGTAAATCAATCTATCGAACATGTCCGTAAACAGTACGGGCTGGTATAACTAATAACCCCGCCCTTCCTTTTCTTCAAAGCTGCTCAAAGAAATATCTGTTACGCCCATTCTGCTTTGATTTATAGAGCATCTCGTCAGCCTTTCTTACAAAATCATCCGTGCTATATGTATGCGCCGCCTTGCCGGTTGTTGCCCCGATGGAAATGGTGAGGCAGTTTGCGGCGTCGTTTTGTTCATGCGGTATATTGCAGTTCCGTATATTTTCAAGCAGTTTTTCCGCGATTAATCGTGCGCCGTGCCCATCGGTATTGGGCAGGACGAGGACAAATTCTTCCCCACCATACCTGGCAACAAAATCGTCCACTCTTGTTATGCTCTGGGAAAGCGTCTGAGCGACAATTTTAAGGCATTTGTCGCCTTCGACATGGCCGTAAGTATCGTTATACCGCTTAAAGAAGTCAATGTCGATCATCAGCAGGCTTAATAAACTGCCAGAGCGGGATAGGGAGCTTATAATGCGCTTCATGTTTGCATCAAAAAACCGCCTGTTATGAATGCCTGTAAGCGCGTCATAATCCACTTCGGCGCGAATGAAAGCGTTCGCAAACAAAAATGACGCCGAACGCAGCATCTCAATGATATCATCCTCAAAATAGCGTTCGCTTTTGGTGTCGCCGAAAAGCGCGAAGCCCCAAAAAACATTGTTGATATGTATCGGTATAACGGCGGCTGTCAGAACCCCAAACGCATGAAGCGCGGCGGCTGCCATCTCAGACAGCAGTCTTGACGGACTGTTTATATGGTTTCCGGAAGACAAATGTTCTTCCCAATCCGGAACCAACCGCACGTAAGGTACGTTAACGAAAACGTCAGTCACTTCGGTACTGCCCCCGGAACTCCTGTCCCAACGGTAAACTTCAGACGCATGCAAAATGTCAGCCACTATGTGATTGCGGCAAAGAATCAGCCTGTCAATTTCTGCCATGTCGGCAATCAGGCGCACGCCTCTCGCCATCGTATCTTCGATTTTATTCTCATTTTCAGATAAAAAGATCAAAGAAACCTTGTTTAGCATGTCCGATATTTTTTTGCGGCGCCTGAGCGCTTCTACAGCCTGCTCGGCGTTCCTGGTTTTTTCAGCCCTGATTATTGTACTGACGCAAATACGTGCGGCCGATCGCAGCATAGCGATACAATCCTCATCGAAATCCCTTTCCTTGGTATTGTCCTGGCAGGAGATAACGCCCCAAAACTTGCCTTCGGTAAAAACCGGCACAATCAAAATCGACATAACGCCATACTGGCTAAAAAATGCGGCTTCGTCTTCTTTGAACTCGCTGCGCTTGAGGCTTATGCAGGAGTCATCCGACATCATTGAAACCCAGCGCGCAATTGCCGTGGTTACAGGCAATTCTTTCAGAGCAGGGTCAATTGGAGCCGTCCCGCCTATAATCCTGTCCCAGCGGTATTCTTCTCCGCAGAGCATGGCGTCTCTATTTGAGATGCGGAACACGATAACCCTATCCAGGCCCGCTACAGTCGCAATCGGCCATATGCCGTTGGACAATATGTCGTCAACCTCTTTCTCAGTATAGGAAACAAATATTTCAAGTGATTTATTTAATGCGTTGGCATAAAGCTCGCGGCGCTCGTTTGTATCAAGCCCCTCATACAGACGGTTAGCGTCAGGCAATTTATAGTTTCTCCATTGTTTTTAGAATTATGTATTATCATTATGTTGATAATTATATTGATATGATAGCACAATTTACATATAATCACAACGGATAATCACAGCGGAGCATTGGATGATAATCGTAAAATTTGGCGGAACTTCAGTCGGATCCCCCGAAGGGATTGAGCAGGCAATCGGTATTCTTAAAGACGAGAAACACAGGGGAAGAACCGGCGTTGCGGTTGTTTCCGCGCTTTCAAAGATTACAGACACACTAATCGAGATGAGCCGTCTGGCAGCTTCGGGGGATGAAGGCTATAAGGGCATTGCCGCAAACGTAAAAAAACGGCACGAAGAAGTAGCGGCGGCTTTCCTGACCGGAAACGAACTTGAAAAAACCAAAGAAACCCTTTCTACGATGGTTTCAGAACTTTTAAGAATTCTTGACGGCGTCGCGGTTATCCGCGAATCATCAAGGCGGACACTGGACTTGGTGATGAGTTTTGGCGAAAGGCTTTCGGCCTTTTTATTCGCGAAAATACTTACAGAGCGCGGAATTCCCGCAAATTTTCTTGACGCGCGTCCTCTTGTTAAAACGGATAACAACTTTGGAAAAGCCCGCTTTATTCCTGACGAAACTTACCCGGCCATTTGCGCGTTTTTTAACTCGCTTGGCGGCGGCGCAAAGCCCGTACAGGTTGCCACGGGTTTTATAGGCAGTGCCAGGGACAATTCGGTTACCACCCTGGGCAGAGGCGGATCGGATCTTAGCGCCGCTATTTTTGCCGCGGCGCTGGAAGCGGAAGAGCTGGAAATATGGACAGATGTGGACGGGATTTTAACGGCGGATCCCAGGCAGGTTCAAAACGCGTTCAGGATCGACAGCATCTCCTATATTGAAGCCATTGAATTGTCGCATTTCGGGGCCAAGGTTATCTATCCTCCCACCGTCAGGCCGGCGCTGGAAAAGGGAATACCAATCAAAATCAAAAACACCTTTAACCCTTCCAGCCCCGGAACCGTTGTCATAAAGGACGCGGAGGAAGGAGATTTTCCTATCCGCGGCATTAGTTCCATAAGCGGCATCGCCCTGGTTTGCGTCGAAGGCTCCGGCATGGCTGGGGTTACGGGTTTCTCTGCCAGGTTATTCGGCGCGTTGGCCAGGCGGGGGATCAACATCATTTTGATCTCCCAAAGTTCCAGTGAATATTCAATCTGCTTTGCCGTATTGCCCTCTGATGCCGAAGCCGCAAGCGACGCCATTAGAGAAGAGTATGCCCAGGAAATAACCGTGGGAACCATCGAAGAGCCAACTATCGAAAAGGATCTTTCCATTGTCGCCGTGGTGGGCGCAAAAATGAAAAAGATCTCCGGCATTTCGGGCAAATTTTTTCACGCGCTGGGAAGAAACGGCATTAACGTGGTGGCTATTGCCCAGGGCTCTTCGGAAATGAATATTTCCACGGTGATAGCGCGGCAGGACGAGACAAAAGCCCTTAACGCAATCCACGAAGCTTTTTTCCTTTCAGGAGTCCGCTCTGTAAATCTTTTCCTTTTGGGAACAGGCTTAATCGGTGGAACCCTGCTGGATCAAATAGCGGCGCACAAAGAAATCCTGGCTAAAGAGTACAGAATAAAAATCAACCTTGCGGGCGTTGGGGATTTTGGCCGTATGGTTCTGCGGCCTGAAGGGCTGGATCCAAAAACCGCAAAAGCCCTTTTAAAGGACGAAGCCGAAAAAAAAGACATTGCCTCCGCTCTGGATCTTGCCGCTTTTGTTTCGGCAATGAAAGCGATGAACCTTCCCAACACCTGTTTCTGCGACTGTACGGCAAGCGACGAGGTAGCCGGCTTGTACGCGGATATACTGCAATCTTCCATTCCCGTAGTCACTCCCAACAAGAGGGCCAATTCGGGTTCACTTGATTATTACAAGACCCTTACGGGATTTTCCAGAACAAGGGGCATTCCCTATCTGTACGAAACCACCGTCTGCGCTGGCCTTCCGGTAATATCGACCCTAAGGGATCTCTTTCTTTCCGGGGACAAGGTAAGGCGCATTGAGGCGGTGCTTTCCGGAACCTTGAGCTATATCTTCAACAATTTTGACGGCTCCAAATCTTTCTCCGCCCTGCTTAGGGAAGCAAAGAACAAAGGTTTTACCGAGCCTGACCCAAGGGACGACCTAAACGCAATGGACGCCGCGCGGAAGGCTGTTATTCTGGCGCGGGAATGCGGCTTAAACATGGAATTTTCAGCGGTTGAAATCGAGCCCATCCTTCCTCGCGCCTGCTTTGAAGCGGACGGGGTGGAGGCTTTCTTCAAAGAACTGGAAAAATCCGACGCTGATTTTGAAAAGCGCCGCCGTTCAGCCGCCGACGAAGGAAAATCCCTACGTTACGTAGCGGTGATCGAAAACGGCTGCGCGAAATTATCCCTTCGCAAGGAGCAGGCGGGCAGTCCTTTCCTCACCCTGACCGACGCGGATAACATTGTCGTAATAACCACCGATCGCTATTCCACCCTCCCAATGGTGATAAAAGGCCCCGGAGCGGGCGCACAGGTTACCGCCGGGGGAGTTTTCGCGGACATAGTGCGCATAGCAAGAACTTTGGTATAAGGGAACTCCTGAAAACCCTAATTTGTCCGCTGTGTTAATCAAACAACACCTTGTAAAAATCATGCGAAGGAAAGCGGGCTATGGTAGTAAAGTAAGGCTGGTCCGGGAAAGCCGCCCATTCATTCTGAATGGTCGGTTTCCCTCATTCCAGCCTTACATAACCGGAACAGCCCGCTTTCCTTCGCAAACTCAATACCGATAATTATTTCATAATTCAGCGACAAATTAGTCTTTTCCAAAAGTAGAAATTCTGCATCACACCAAGCCAAAATTATTTTGCCCGCTTTGGCGGGGTGAAATGCAAAACATTACTGAATGTAAAACCTATTTTATTCGGATAAATCTTGGCTTGTCTGAAGTCGCCGCGCAAGGCCCTGCCGTGGGCGCACGGCGTGCGAGAAAAATGGCCACGTCAAAACGTGCGTAAATGAAGGCCACGACCGTCTAGCCCGCGGCAGGGCCTTGCGCGGCGGCTTCGAGCTTATGGGTTTATTCGTGTAAATTATTGTTTTTAGAAATTACTATAAAATCGAAGCGTCCTGCATCCCCGTGCAGTATAGTAAGCGTGAAAGCTCATTTCTATTTTCTTCTCCTTGTGTTGGCCATTTTCCCAAGCTTTGGGAAAGACATCCCGGAAAAACCCTTGTTCACCTGGGATCTGCTTTGGACCGGAAATTATTACAGCGGGACAAAAACCGCAGACGAAGATTGTTCCTCAGCAGAGGGTCTTTTTTCCGGGGGAACCCTCTACAACCAGGGGAACCTTAACGTCGGCATACCAAGGCTTGATCTGTCGCTTCGCCTTCTGGCGACTGACAAGCGGCTTGTGCCCCTTGTCGATGACGATCAAAAGGCGGGGTTTAACCCAGGTTTTGGACTTTACCATCTTGAAAGCTCTTCCAGAATCCTTTACGGCGTCCTAAGCGAATACGGGCTTTCCGCACGATTAAACAACGTCTGGCTTCGGGGCATTCCGTTTATGGAATCAAGAAGCCAGTCAACCAGGGATCTTAAAGCAGAGCCTTCTGCCAAGGACGAAAGCGAAGCCTACTTGTACCTTGGCCTGCCCCGCAACGTCCTGCCGGGCATTGACGCCTTTGCCACCGTTGCAATGGACAAAGAACTGAATCTCGCTTTTTCAGGCGGGCTGGGCATGGAAAAAAACGAAAGGGAAATCCGGCTTGAGGGGTTTTACACCGGAAAGAAGCTCCCACAAAGAAAAGCCTCCAGCTGGTTTTCTGCCTCCCCTCCCCTGCCCGAACGGGATTTTGATATTTACGCGCTGGGCTTCATTTTCAATTCGCCTATTGTGGCTTTTGGCACAGACTGGGCCTGGTCGCAAACGTACGCCTGGGGAGAAGGGCTCTACGGGAACTTCGCCATCAGGCTGGGAAATAAGCCCTGGCGCTTTTCCCTGGCGGGCGACGGGGCTGGAGGCCGTTTCGCCGACAGAAGCGGCGCGACAGCCGGAACGGGCTTCAGGCTCGCCGCCAAAGGCGAACGCTTCTGGCCCCGATCAGGACTTCTGCGTTTTAGCGGCGACATACGCTCGGCTGGCATCGGGGAAAGTTTTAGCCGGGGCAGCGCTTCGGTTTATTACAGACCGTCCGCCCCAACCGCCACAGAAAAAAGAAACTCCCCTTCTTTTTTCCGTTTCACGCGAGCCTCCCTAAACGTTGCCAGAGACGCAAGAAAACCCGGAAAAACAGCCGACTCGATAAGCGCCCTTGCCGGTTTTAACCTTGGCCCATTCACCAGTGCTTTTTCCTTTTCATTTCACAGCCTTTCATTTCTTGGAGAGGAAAACCTGTTCCAATTCCCCGCCTTTGAAAACTTCGATTCCTTCAAAGTTTCAGGGGAACTTGGCTGGAAACCGCCAAAACTCCGCATCGGTGCCATCGATTTAAAAACCAGGCTTGGCTGTACCATAAAGGCGGGAAAAGACCCTCTCTGGGAATTTTCACTTAACAGTTCGATCAAACCTGGTAAATGGGGCAGAATCGGCCTGAAAATCGCATCCACGGACTTCCCGGACAAGTGGAACTTTACTTTGAGCTGGAGATTTGAGGGGAAATTGCCTTGAGGACAGGCAGGCATTTATTTTCCAGGAATCTTTACATTGAGAAAGGTGTATTATAAGATGAAGATAAGGCACAAGAACCGGGTAAAAAAGAGCACGCTTCGTTTCTTTTTTTTCAATCTTGGTAAACTTGTTCTTGACATCATGAAGTTAAGTTTTGGAAGCCTTGTGCTTGGAACCATTATCAGAGGAGATTTTTCACAGTCAACTTTGATGGTTTCGGGAATAATCGCTTCAGGAGCTGGAGCATTTCTCGGGATTATTTTTTTAATGCTCGGCAAAGAGGAGTAAAATGCGACAAGCGGTATACATGATCTGGGGTCTTTTGGGGCCATTAATGTTAGCAGGTATAATTGGAATAATTTATATGCTTTACCTCGATAAAAAAGAACACAAAAGGAGGCGTAGGAGACAGTAGAACCTGATCGTCTTACCTAATGTAAAATAACAAAATCGTTTGACAATAATACGGTAACGCAGTTATACTAAAAAAAACAATGAATTTAATAAAATTCTACATTAATTTTTAACGGCAAAGGCGCTGTAAACCAATATACTGGATCTATATATCCATTGGTTTGGTTTATTGCGTTTTTTTTTATTTTATAGGTTTATAGGCGCGTTGCGCCTAATCCGGTATTACGGAAGTTTAGGAGGAGAGTTTGATGAAAAAGTATTTTGTGATTCTTATGGCGGCAGTTTTGCTTGTCGGCCCCGTGTTCATGGTAAGCGCGGGTGGGAGCGGAGAACAGAAAAGCTCAGGCAGCGGGGAGGTAAACCGCTCTGCCTACTTTATTACCGTTCTTACGGGCCCCACGAGCGGTATTTACTACCCCATTGGCGGAGCGTTTAACAGTTACCTTACTAAGCTTGGCTATAAGTCTTCCGCTACCGCCACCAGCGCTTCGGTTGAGAATATCAACTATATCCTCACCGGTCAGGGCGAACTGGCGATAGCTATGAGTGACGCGGTTATTCAGGCTATTAATGGAACCGGCCAGTATCAGGGGAAACCCCCGGCGAAGGA
>Ga0268262_10003002_pt1 | contig 18779 bp, 15 predicted proteins | sample TergutNc150P3_FD_190354 | JGI IMG/M metagenome (GOLD analysis project Ga0268262, IMG submission 190354) | Nasutitermes corniger P3 segment gut microbial community from laboratory colony in Florida, USA - Nc150 P3 (SPAdes) (version 2) | ecosystem: Host-associated > Arthropoda: Insects >...
CACATTGCCGCGTTGGCGCGGCAGGTATGGCGCTATGCGTTCAAACTGCTCTGATGTTATGTCCATGAACACTTTGTGTCACATTTTTCATTCATCTGTCAATTAGTGTGAACAGACTCTAAATACAATCTTCAATTCACAAATTCCTCAAACATCAGCTTATAAACAGCTGCGTCGGAATTGGTTCGGCATGGTTGTCTTTTTATTCAATGGCGCAAAGAATGCGCTCATTTACTAAAGGAGTGTTCATGAAAACACCACATAAACTTTCTGGCTTCATCGCCGCTGCAGTACTGGTTGTAATGACCGGTTGCGTAATGGCCACCACCATTGGCGGCACTGCCGACAGACACGGGCTGTTTGGAGGTTACTCCGCGGCTGATAACGTCACTGGGGGTAGTACCGAGTTAGCATCATACACCGTTGTTTTAGGTCTGTTTGATACGGGACACGCCGACTACGCCGCCAAAGTCAAGGCCGCCAAAGCCCAAGGCAAAGTGGTCACAACGAAAAGTGTATGGTTCATATTAGCTACCAAAACCACTGCATACGCCAAGTAAGCAGCCACATTTTTTGGAGGTAATTATGAAAAGACAAATGTGGCGCTCGTTCTCTGCGATTCTGCTACCGGTTGCGTTACTGATCTCGCCCGCTTACATCAGCGCTGGAGACAAGGCCACGTTCAAGCTGGCCTCCGTGAGGATAGCCGCTGGGCATAATCATTGGCTGGCCATCAAACCGGATGGTAGTCTCTGGGCCTGGGGAGACAATGACAGCGGCAAGCTCGGCGACGGCACAACCACAGAACGATACGACCCCGTCCGTCTGGAGGCAAAGTCGGATTGGGTCGCCGTCTCAGTAGGCGGTAATCATTCCGTAGCACTTAAGGCAGATGGTAGCCTTTGGACTTGGGGGTCGAATAACTGCGGTCAGTTAGGCTATGACACTAAACGTGATGATGCATTCGGCATACTTGTGTCAAAGCCCCAGCTCACTCCCTTGCGTGTGGGCGCAGATTCAAACTGGATCGCCATCTCAGCCGGTCGGAACCACACAATGGCACTGAGGTCGGACGGCAGTCTCTGGGCTTGGGGATTGAATGATAGAGGCCAGCTTGGCGATGGTACCACCACATTACGCGAAACACCAGTCCGCGTGGGCGAGGATTCAGACTGGACCGCTGTCTCGGCTTGCATTGATTACACTGCGGCGCTGAAAGCGGACGGTAGCCTATGGGCCTGGGGATCGAATGACTGTGGGCAGCTTGGCGATGGTACTGACACAGGGCGAAACACCCCCGTCCGTGTGGGCGAGGATTCAAACTGGGCCGCTGTTTCAGCCGGCTGGGAATACACTGTGGCACTGAAAGCGGACGGCAGCCTCTGGAGCTGGGGGAAAAATCAGCAGGGACAGCTTGGGTATGACACCGAACGCGAATTCGGCATGAGAAAATCCCAGCAAACCCCCCTCCGGGTTGGTGCTGAAACGAGCTGGGTCACTATCTCGGCTGGCTTTGACCACACTATGGCGCTGGAAACCGATGGCAGCCTCTGGGGTTGGGGATCGAATGTAGGTGGTCAGTTGGATGGCCAAATCAGCGATGACAAGTCCGGTCCCTTGCCTTCCCGCATAGGCGCTGAGTCGAACTGGACCGCCGTATCGGCCGGTGTCAGTCGCACTATGGCACTGAAAGCGGACGGCAGCCTCTGGGCTTGGGGGGATCCAGATCCTTACTTCAAGAACGCCAGCCGAGCCAAAACAGCTAAAATCATGGCGGCCAGTGGCACATCGGCGCCAAAACAGGCAGAGGTTCCAAAGCAGGGAACGACATCAAAGCAGGTGACTGCGGCGACAAAGAAAAAGTAACACCCACGTCCGCATGGTGCGGGATGGGCAATCACAGTTGTAACCACATGGCTCAAGGAGGCCTTAAATGAAAAGACGTATGAATATTGCGGGGGTGTTACTGGGTCCCGCGTTAACAATCGCTCTGGCGTTCACCGGCTGCGGCGTGTCCAGCCCGTCCGATGTTACCAGAAAGTTCATCGCCGCAGTCGAAAAGGGCGACACGGCGGCGTTAGAGAAATACGCCACGCCCGAAACCGCCTCGCTGTTTAACGTGTTAATGGAGATGGACAAGAAAATGGGCGGCAAGGGCGACATGAAAGAGTTCGTGAAAGGCGGCGGCATCGTGTCAACCGAGGAAGTGATAAACGGCGACAAAGCCGTGGTAACGGTCAAGTTCAAGGACGGATCAACGGACAAGTGTGATCTGATCAAGGTGGATGGCAAGTGGAAATTGATCGTGAAAAAGTGAGCAAATTGTAAAACATCTGTTTTGCAACTTCAGCGGACTTGACGGGCCGTAGCAGTAGAAAATAAATCTGAGTACTACAAAGTTGTGCCCAGATTCATGCCCAGCGCTGACGAAAATGCTGTTTTGATTCCAATTCCAAATAGAATCAGCACTGATTTTATTTGGAATTGGAATGCGCGACACGGACGTCGCGCCCGAAATGCGAAGCATTTCGTGAGGCAAGGCGAGCCGCGCCTCGCCGTAGCCGAATAATTCAAAATTGCATGGACGCAATTTTGAATTAAAAATGGAATGAAATTACCTTAAAGGAGGAAAAAATGGGGAAGAGGGTATCGGCAAAATTAATCAGTGGCGGGTTGACGCTGGCACTCACGGCCTGTTTCATTGGCGACATCGAAGAAAAAAGCACGTCTGCGGTGGTGTTTGCCGCTGGCTACGATAGTTCTGGCAGAGCAACGGTGTGGAAGGACAACGCCGTGTTTTGGCGGATGGAAGGTCAGGGGGGAGCATTCTATTCTGTCTGCATGTCCGGGAATACTGTCTATGCGGTTGGCCAAACCCCCAATGGTCGTCCGTTCTACTGGAAGAGTACCGAAGGCAACACATTCCATTATATCGGCAGCGGCCAAGGCTATGCGACTTCCGTCTGTGTGGCCGGAGGTCAGATGTACGTGACCGGCTGGGATGTGTCGGGGGGCAAGGTGTGGAGGGATGGGGTAATTCAGTATGACCTTGGCTCCGATGCCAGCCCTTGGGCCATAAGCGTCCCTGGCTCCGGTAATTCAGTCTATGTAGCGGGGTGGAATGACTACAGCGGTTGCGTCTGGTTGAACGGCGAGTTGATAAACCACATGGATGGCGTAAACGCCGCGTTCTATTCCGTGGATGTATCCAGCGGAGCTTTCTATGCCGCTGGAGAGTTCGAACGTCGTCCTGTATGGAAAAAGGCCGGTGACTCCATCATACATACACTGGGTTCCGGCGTAGGCATGGCCACCTCGTTGCAATTGTCAGGCGATTACCTCCACATAGTCGGTCACGATGGCGGGAACGGCAAGGTGTGGAGGGGTTTGGCGCAAGGTACAGCCATGTCCGCGCTTTTCGACTTGGGTGTAGGGGCGAGGCCCGAGTCCGTGTTCGTTTTAGGCGGCGATGTGTACTCAGGCGGTTGGAGGGATGGCGGCAAGGTCTGGAAGAACAACATCACGCTCCACAACTTCGGCGCTGACAGCGATGTCTATTCCATATTTGTTGTGTCGCAGTGACCTCCCGTGTGTAAGGATTGGAACACGTTGACCTCTGCCTGGCGCTACAGCGCGGCCAAAGCAATTCATGGCTAACGCCAAACTACGTTCCTTTTGAACACAGCTTGGCGTTGCTTGCTGTAATTCCAATTCCAAATAGAATCGGCACTGATTCTATTTGGAACTGGAATGCGCGACACGGACGTCGCGCCCGAAATGCGAAGCATTTCGTGAGGCAGAACGAAGCTGAAATATGCAATCGGACGAAAAATTGGAGGAAGCTGACGCTTCTGCAAAGCCCAACGGAGCGGCCTTGTGTATCCGATGGAACATCGGATACCAAGAGGGCGAGCTGCGCATCAAAGTAGCCGAATAATTCAAAATTGCATGGACGCGATTTTGAATTAGAAATGGAATCAGTACCAAAATCTTGAGCGAGTCCGTTAGGTTGTAAAGGAATGCCGCTTTGAAATTATTCCAAGTGACAAAACCACATAACCGCAAATACTATGTGCTGATAGCCATCGTCATTCTCATGGCTTTGCTCACATCGCTCTTAGTTTGTGTATTTAAGCCTAGAGGCAAGGCCGTGCTGGAAGAGCAGGCTGACGCGCCGCTTGGGATGTTTGCATTGCCGTCCCCTCTGCTGATGGCATTGCGTGACGGCGACATCATTTGCCGCCTTGGAGACAGGCTCTGGTCTCAGTGGTTCATGGATGTCTCAATTTCGGATAAACGCTATTCGCATCTGGGCGTAGTGCGCGTTACCAACGGCCGCACAACCGTCATACATTCGGAAGGAACCATATCGCCAGGGAAAGATGGGGTCAAAGAAGAATACATTGAGGATTTCATCAAAATTGCCAGGGCGGTGGGGGTTTATAGGGCGAAAGGTCTGGATGGGAGCCTCATATCAAGAACGGCGGCAGAATACCTTGGTGTTCCATTCGACTGGCACTTCGACATGGAGGATGGATCGAAGCTGTACTGCACTGAACTGCTGTACATTATCTTCAGACGCCTTGCGCCGGAACTTAAGTTGGACACGATTAATATTGAGTCTTTGAACAAAAAGGTCATTCCACTAGAAGCTATCTCAAATTCTGATCAATTTGAGGAAATATATTGTATTGCCGTAGAAAACGAATAGGCAGAGTCGAATATTTGTTTTAGCGAATGGATACCAAGAGGAATTCCTTGCCACATATTGTTTATAGGTAGGCTTTGACAACTGTCAATTAGCAATACAAACGAAAATTGTTATATGGCTTTGTTCGCTATATAATTAGACTCGTGCGGAGAGACACTATGAAGTTGTCATTAGCTATGATTGTCAAAGATGAGGCCCAAAATCTGGGACAATGCCTTGATTCCGTGAAAGATCTAGTTGATGAGATGATTGTCGTTGATACCGGTTCTGTTGATAAAACCATGGAAATAGCGGCATCTTATGGTGCGCGTGTCGAGCGGTTCAGTTGGACGGGAAATTTTGCCGAAGCGAGAAACAAATCCCTCTCTATGTGTACCGGTGATTGGATATTAGTGCTTGACGCAGATGAGATGTTAAACACTGAAGAACACCAAGCCATCAGGCAGGCCATACTAGCTCCAGGTATCATGGGCTACAAGCTATGTATTCGGAATTATCTAAACAGTGGTTCGCTCTTTGGTCCTGGCGGAACCGCGAAACTGAATGATGGAGCTTTTGAGCCATCCGCGTATTGCAGCCACTACATAGTTCAGCATGGCCTGCGTTTGTTCCGCAGACAGGATTCACCACTTTACATCGGGCGCGTACATGAGTCGGTGGAGCAGTGGTTTAAAGAACATGGTCACACTGCGCCGCTATTGAATGCCGCTATCCATCATTTCGGTAAAATTGACTCGCAGCGCGATTTAGCCAAACAGCCCATATATTTGGATTTGGCAAAGCGGGAGGCGGCGGATAACCCGGACGACCCTATAGCACACGGCAATGTGATGCAAGAAGCCCTTATCCTGGAGGACTGGCCGACTGTTTTGGAATCCGCTCGGACATATTTAAAGCTGAAAGGACATGCGCCCGTGTTGGTGTATCTTGGAGGCGCCAAGGCGCTGATTTCAACCGGAAAACCTGATGAAGCCCTTGATTTTCTAGCGCCAATTGATAATGACGCCGCCCATGACCCCGCTGTATTGGAATTGAAAGCCGAAGCACTGCAAGAAATAGGTAATCTTCAGGAAGCTGTTGATACCTGTCTGCTCTCCATTGACACTGATCCGAACTATACGGCATCTTTTATCCGCTTAGCCAAAATTTTGGAGTATGACGGAGACACGGAGAGCGCGCGCCGAGTATTGGAAGCGGGCCTTGATCAAAATCCGCAGGATCAAAAGCTGTGGGAATTTCTTGTTGGTCATTCCGCAAAGCACAAAGACGCCAGAGTCGCTCAAGACGCATGGCACGCCATAAAGGCGGTGCCGAAAGGCGGACAAGGCATCTGGCACTTGCTCGTGGCGCAAGTGTTGAATGACCAGGGAGACTTGGAAGAAGCCGTGCATGTCCTTGATTTAGGACTTGATGCCTTTCCTGACAACTCAGAAATAATGGAAATGCACAAAAAAGTCACGGGTGGTGGCCGGAAATAACTTTTTTGTTTTTTGTGGGGTAATCATGTTAGACAGTCTGCAATCAGATTTAAAAGCATCAATGTTGGCAAAAGACTCCGCTCGGACATTGGTGCTGCGCTCTGCCATAACCGCATACCGCAACGAGGCTGTAGCCAAGGGCATGGGACCTCAGGGGGTACTCTCTGACGCTGAAGCATTGGCTGTTCTCAAGCGACTTATTAAGTCAAGAGAAGACAGCGTTGAGCAATTCACAAAAGCCGGCCGCTCCGATAAGGCCGAGCAAGAGGCAGCTGAAATTGGAATATTAAAAACCTACCTGCCGGCAATGTTAGAGGGCGAGGCATTAGAGAACGCTGTCAAAGCCGCAATAGCCGAAACAGGCGCACAGACCAAGAAAGACACTGGCAAGGTTATGAAAGCACTGCAAGTCACACACGGCGGCAATTACGATGGCAAGACGGCGAATCAGATAGTTCAGAGCATCTTGTCATGACGGAAATCTGAACCAAACCGGATATAAAATGAAACAAAGCCGAGCACTTATTCACACATTGAGAGAAGTACCCAAAGACGCGGATGTAATAAGTCAGCAATTAATGATGCGCGCCGGTATGATCCTCAAACTGGCGGCGGGGATATACGATTATCTGCCATTAGCGTATCGCAGTATCCAAAAGCTCCAGCAGATAGTCAGGGAAGAACTGGAAAAAGACGGCTGTCAGGAGTTGCTGATGCCTGCCGTTCAGCCCGCAGAACTATGGCAGGAATCAGGCCGCTGGCAATTTTACGGCAAAGAGCTGTTGCGTTTTAAGGATAGAAAAGACGGAGGTTTTTGCCTTGGCCCCACGCACGAAGAGGTTATAACCGATATAGTACGCCGAACCATCAAAAGCTACAAACAATTACCGATAAATCTGTTTCAGTTTCAGGGTAAATTCCGCGATGAAATCAGGCCCCGCTTTGGCTTGATGCGCTGCCGCGAATTTATCATGAAAGACGGCTATTCATTTCATATAAATAACGAAGACGCCGACCGCGAATATTGGGCAATGTTCAACGCCTACAAACGGATATTTAGCCGTCTCGGGGTCAAATTCAGGCCCGTGGAAGCCGACAGCGGCGCAATAGGCGGCTCATTTACACATGAATTTCACGTCCTGGCTGGTTCGGGTGAGGACGCTATTTTGTCATGCGATTCCTGCGATTACACCAGCAACATAGAAAAAACAGAAGCTCCGCAGCTTCCCTGGCCTTACCCGCAAGAAGCGGAACTTCCGCTGATGAAGGCCCATTTCTCAACGCCCGGCATTATTGCAATGGAAGAACAGGCCCGCGCTTTCAAAGACGAAAAACACGATGGCCTGCCCTTGGATCATGCCAGCAAATTTTATCTTTGCCGCGCTATAAAAGGCGAAAATACCTGGGACATAGGTCTGGTGATACGTAGTGATCATGAACCAAATTTAGTCAAATTCCGCAATTTATTAATTTCCGATTCCATAGAATTAGTGCCGGTTGAGGAAGCTGAAAAGCTATCCGGCACCAAGTCAGGCTTCATCGGCCCGGTTGAATTGGATGTTCCAATGTACGTTGACAGAAGCCTTGAGGGTGCGTACAACCTGACTTGCGGCGCGAATAAAGCCGACTGTCACCACTTTGGATTCAAGCCCGACAGAGACCTAAAACAGTTCAAAGGCTTTTTTGATTTGAGGATGGCAATAGAGGGCGATGCCTGCCCCCGTTGTAAAAGAGGACGATTCCAAGCATTTCGTGGCATAGAAATTGGACAGGTGTTTAAATTAGGTACAAAGTACTCCGCTTCAATGGGCTGCACATACTTAGATGCGGACGGCAAGGCAATCCCCATGGTTATGGGGTGTTATGGCCTCGGCGTCACTCGTACTATTTCAGCCATTATTGAGCAAAATCACGATGCGGACGGCATTATCTGGCCCTGGCCCGTAGCCCCTTATCATGTTCACTTGCTATGCCTTGACCCGGGCAATAGTGAAATATTAAGCGTGGCTGAAAGACTGGAAAAAACCCTGGAATCCAGCGGGATAGAAGTGCTTTTGGATGACCGCGAGGGCTTAACAGCGGGCGTCAGATTCAAGGACGCCGACCTGTTGGGCTTTCCATTGAGAGTCGTAGTGGGCGCTAAGGGCTTAAAAGACGGCCATGTAGAACTGCGCGACCGCAGAACTAAGGAAATGCTGAAAATCAAACCAGAAGAACTCTTAAATGCCGTTAAAGAAATGCGGGAGCGTATTATGAAAGAATTGGAAAAAACAAAAGGGCGTTGACGTTTCGGCCAAATGCTCCGGTCGTGTACAAAATGTCGTGCCTACAAGATCATCGGCAATTTCAGACCCTTTTCTTTAGCCGTTACCTTAGCCAGTTCGTAACCCGCATCTGCATGACGCATTACACCGGTACCACAATCGTTCCATAGCACCCTTGCCAGACGCTTGGCCGCCGCATCCGTACCATCGGCGACAATGACCATACCCGCATGCTGGCTGTAACCCATGCCAACTCCGCCGCCGTGGTGGAAGCTGACCCAAGTTGCCCCACCCGCGACATTAAGCATCGCATTCAGTAGCGGCCAGTCGGAGACAGCGTCTGTGCCGTCCATCATGCTCTCAGTCTCGCGGTTTGGACTGGCAACGCTGCCTGTGTCCAAATGGTCACGGCCAATGACAATGGGAGCTTTTAATTCGCCGGACTTGACCATATCGTTGAACGCTAAACCGGCCAGGTGGCGCTCACCAAGGCCCAGCCAACATATACGGGCTGGCAATCCCTGGAAATTAATGCGTTCGCGCGCCATATCCAACCAGCGATGAACGTGCTTATTCTGTGGGAAGAGTTCTTTTATTTTGGCGTCCGTCCTGTAAATATCCTCATGATCGCCGCTCAGGGCCGCCCAGCGGAAAGGCCCTTTGCCCTCGCAGAACAGCGGCCTGATGTAAGCGGGAACAAAACCCGGGAAGTCAAATGCGTTGGCAACGCCGTTATCCTTAGCGGCCTGACGGATATTATTCCCGTAATCCACAACCGCGCTGCCCATTGCCTTGAAGTCCAGCATCGCCTGAACATGTACAGCGCATGACTTGCCCGCCGCAACCACAATTTCGGCGTGTTTGGCCGGGTCGTTCTGTGCGGTTTTCCATTGCTCTACACTCCATCCAATAGGCAAATAGCCGTGCACCAAATCATGTGCGCTGGTCTGATCTGTAACTATGTCTGGCTTGTTGACAGCACCTGACTTGACGCGTTTCAGCAGTTCCGGCAGTAATTCAGCGGCGTTGCCCAACAGAGCTATAGAAACAGCATCACTATTGGCAGTATGTTTTTTGATGAGTTCAATGGCGTGATCTAAATTTTCAGCCTGGACGTCAACATAGCGTGTGCGTAACCGAAAATCAATGCTGGTCTGCTGGCATTCAATGTTCAAGCTCACGGCCCCTGCAAAAGTGGCCGCCAATGGCTGAGCGCCGCCCATGCCGCCAAGGCCGGCAGTCAAAATCCACCTGCCGCCCAAGTCACCGCCAAAGTGCTGTCTGCCGGCCTCGGCGAAAGTCTCATAAGTTCCCTGCACAATGCCCTGTGCGCCGATATAAATCCAGCTTCCAGCCGTCATCTGCCCGTACATAAACAGACCACGTCGATCCAATTCATTAAAATGCTCCCAATCGGCCCAGCGGGGCACAAGGTTGGAATTAGCTATTAAAACTCGCGGACTGTCAGGCGTACTTTTCCAGACGCCAACGGGCTTGCCGGACTGAATCAGGAGGGTTTCATCCTCCTCCAGAACTCTCAGGCACTCCAATATCTTGTCAAAACAAACCCAATTCCTCGCTGCGCGTCCAATCCCGCCATAGACGACTAAACTTTGGGGATTCTCCGCCACGTCAGGATCCAGGTTGTTTTGAATCATGCGGTACGCGGCCTCTGTAAGCCAGTTTTTGCAATGAAGTTCAGTGCCACGCGGGGCATGAATTACACGGCTCTCATCTCTACGGGAATCTGCAACGGACAATTGAACCTCCAAATCAGAATATTACGCCTCGGAACATGATTATTATAACAATTTTCGCTTGTGTAGCTTGCTTAATGGTGGGCGTGACTCTCGCAATACGCAGCCAGGATTTGCTTGTCAAACCCTGGCATAGTAGTTCAGCCTATTAAAAAGCTGAACTGCTGCATCAGCGTGATGCCCGTTATCATATAGTCGTTTGGCTTGAGGGAAGCAATGTTTTCCGCAAGCTAAACCGGCGGAGCCGCCAGACTGCGATGCAAGCGTAACGAGCGTCCAAAGGACGAGAGTGGAGCGGGTAGCGCAGTCGTATCTCCAGGTTCTTGTATAGCTTCACAAGCTAATCTACTATAAATCTTGAGGTGTGACCTTGACACAGATTTTTGCTTCTATTGAGGACGCCATACAAGCTATTCGCCAGGGAAAAATGCTCGTTGTTGTTGATGATGAGGACAGGGAAAACGAAGGTGATCTAACTATTGCCGCCCAATACGCCACACCCGAAGCCATCGCCTTTATGGCCGCCAATGGCCGCGGCCTGATATGTACCGCTTTGGAGGGCGATTTGCTGGATCGCCTGCATATTCCACAAATGGTCAAAGATAATTCCAGCCCCTATGAAACGGCGTTTTGTGTGTCCGTTGAAGCCAGGGAAGGTACCACCACCGGCATAAGCGCTCATGATAGAGCCAGAACAGTGCAGGCTCTGATATCAGAACACGCTAAACCAAGCGACTTTGTAATGCCGGGTCATACCTTTCCTTTGCGCGCACGTCCTGGCGGAGTTTTGACCAGAACAGGCCAGACTGAAGCCTCCGTTGACCTGGCCAGACTTGCCGGTCTGCACCCAAGCGGCGTTATATGTGAAATCATGAAAGACGATGGCTCAATGGCGCGAGTACCGGATCTCATTGAATTTTGCAGATTGCGCAATCTGCTCATGATCACCGTAGCCGACCTTGTGGCTTACAGACTGCAAAAAGACCCCATTGTTAAAGCCGTGGAAACGCATACAAAAGAAACACAGTGGGGGCGGATAACAGTCCATAAATTTCAAAATATTCTGGATAAAACCTTCCACTTGGCATTTCAAATCGGAAACCTGACCGGGCAAGTTCCATTGGTCAGAGTTCATGTCGAAACGCTGCCGGACGACCTGGACGGTTTTGGCGCAATAGACAACTCCCCCTTTTACGCGTCCATGTCCGCCATACAAAAAGACGGCTGTGGCGTATTGGTTTTTCTCAGCCATCAAAGCTCAGACAGTTCGGAATCCGCGTTAGACCCGGCTCTCAGAGAAGTCGGCATCGGCTCGCAAATACTTGGGCAGCTCGGCATAACCCAAATGAGGCTGCTCTCGCGTCAAGAGAAGAAATACATCGGCATTAAAGGTTTTGGCCTGGACATAGTCGCCCACATACCGCTGTAGCGCATTCCGTTTTTCAGGCATATTGAATAACCGGCGCCGATTTACTGTTCTATAGCCAATTCACTGGCTCCACATTATAATTAAGCACTAACCACTAACCACCAGCACATCTGTATCAATCTAATCCTCTTTACTATGTCTGCCGCCTGGTATGTTATAACCGGCTTCTCTGTATTCATTAATTTTGTTGCGAACCGTTCGCAGGGCGATATTGAGCTGTTGGGCGCAGCGTGTGCGGTTGCCGTCCACTGCCGCCAGTGTTGAGAGCAGCCAGAATCGTTCCAGATCGGGCAGTGGCATTCCCAGTGGAATAGTAACCGGAGCGCCCAGCGCGGTGTCAGTGAGTGGTTCTGTCAAATTAGCCATTTGATAAGGGCTTTGAGTAGTACCGGCTGGCTCGGTAATGAATGCGGGCGGCTTATGCGTACCAGCGATAGTGCCTGTACCGATTGAAAAATTATCAGGCGGTGATAATGGTTCCGCATGTATGCGGTTATCGGATTTGACACTGGCGTCGCTTGAAAAACGCATAGGCACTGACATTGGTTCTGTAATCGTGGCTTGGATTGGCTGGATTGAGTCGTTGTCAGTATTTGCGGCGTTTTCTTGTATGCCGCTCACAGCTTCGGTTCCCAAGAGCCATTCCAGGTCAACGGCCTTCAGGCTCGTCCCGTTGTTCAGGACAACGCAGCGCTGTATAGCGTTTTCTAATTCACGAATATTACCGGGCCAGGGATGCAGTTCCAGCGCCGCAAAAAAACTTGGCGACAAGTACGGCGCCGTGCGATCGTTCTCTCGGCTGTAGCGTTCTACAAAATGCGCGGACAAAAGGCGCAGGTCTCCTTTGCGCTCGCGCAGGGGTGGCAGTCTGAGCGGTATTACGTTCAAGCGATAGTATAGGTCTTCTCTGAATCTTCCTTCTTTGGCCTCTTGGGCTAAATCTCGGTTTGTTAGGGCAATTATGCGGACATCTACGGTAATCGGCTTTGTCCCGCCAAGCCTGTCAATCACGCGCTCCTGAATAGCTCGGAGGAGCTTGCCCTGCAGGGCGAGGGGCAATTCGCCTATTTCATCCAAAACCAGGGTTCCGCCCTCGGCTTGTTCAAAGCGGCCCACTTTAGATGTTGTAGCGCCGGTGAAAGCGCCGCGCTCATATCCGAACAATTCGGATTCCAAAAGGTTCTCAGGTATTGCGGCGCAATTAATAGCTACAAATGGGCCTTTGCGGCGCGGGCTGGCGGAGTGTATCAACTTGGCGAACAGTTCTTTGCCTGTTCCGCTTTCTGCCTGTATCAGTATAGTCGCTCGGCTGTCTGCTGCGCGCCTGGCCAAAACAAGTGTTTCGGCCAGTGTCTCGTCTTGGGTGAGTATCACCGGTGCTTCAGCGGCTTCTTTAGCCTTTAGTTTTTCGTCTGCTCTGAGGGATTTTTCGACGGCGTTTACTAACTCGCCCGGGCTGAAGGGTTTGGACAGATAGTCAAAGGCTCCCAGGCGCATAGCTTCCCTGGCCGTGTCTAGACTTCCAAAAGCCGTCACCAGAAGTACCGGCAGAGCCGGATCAAGAGCCTTGAGCCTGGCGGTGAGCTGAAGTCCATCAATGCCTGTCATGCGAAGGTCTGTTACCACAGCGTCAAAAGCTCCGGGTCTTGTCATTTTCAGGGCGTCTTCACCGCTCCTGGCCTGCTCGCATACAAACCCCGCTCTCTTCAGGCTGAGCGCCATGCCCTCTCTCATTCCAGGATCATCGTCAACAATCAGTACTCTCAGGGGATTGGGCATTCAATTTCCATTTCTTACATCGTGCGCTATTATTATCGCAGAAGCAGCCTCCGAAAGCACTTCAACAGACCACAAAAACAGAGCGTAGCCTGCTTTTAGGTCTGTTGAGAATAATGAATCATCCTTACAATGCTTTCTTGCGGGTCTCCACAATTTTTTCAGCCTCGCGGCCTTCCAGCTCCTGCAAGTGGTCAAATTCCCAGGTAAAGAAGCCAACGCCCATTGTCTGAGAACGGATTTCAATGATTAGGTCATTCATTTCGCTCTGAGGCAGGTAGGCGTCAACAACATCCCAGTTTGGCCAATCCGGTTTGGCGTCAAAACCCAGAATCTGACCGGCCCTGTGCCCCGTGACAAGGCGCTGGGCTTTGCTTGTGTGTTCATTGGGAACGCTTATATGTACTTTTAGGATTGGTTCCAGCAGGACAGGTGAACACTTTAAGAGACCTTCCTGCATACCAATGCGGGCGGCGGTTTTGAAAGCCATATCGGATGAGTCCACATCGTGATAGCTACCGAAGAATAGCTCTACAGAAATGTCAACAACGGGAAAGCCAAACGGCCCCTGCCTACAATAGTCCCGCATACCTTCTTCAACAGCCGGTATGTAGTTGCGTGGAACAACACCGCCGACAATTGAATCAATGAACTCAATGCCGCTACCTCGCGGCAATGGCTTAATGCGAAAGTGAACATCGCCGTATTGGCCATGCCCGCCTGATTGCCGCTTATGTTTACCTTGCACTTCACAATTTTTATTTATTGTTTCACGGTAGGGGACAAGTGGTTTTTCAGAAGCCACTTCCACGTTGTATTTGTTCTTTAGACGATTTACCGCGTTTTTGAGGTGGATTTCGCCCATACCCCATAAAACGCGTTCCTGGGTTTCAAGGTTTTGTTCCAAACGATAGCTGAGGTCTTCCTCAAGGAGTTTGCCCAGCGCGGCGGACAACTTGACCTCTTCGCCGCTCTTGGCTGCTTTAAGGCTGAAAGGCATCACCGGCTGGGGCGGCTCTGGAAATGGAACCGCAATAACGGCAGGGGCTGAACTGAGACAATCACCCGTTTTGATTGGATCCATTCTGCCAAGAGCCACGACTTCGCCGGGTGTGCCCTTTGTGATCTTTTCCTGTTTGGAACCAAATATTTTATTTAGACCAGAGACCCTGACGCCTGCAAGAGTGCTGCTGTCAACCAGTTCGCCTTTCCAGATTCTGACATAATTTTGCTTGCCGATGTGCTGGGCGTGGACAGTTTTCCAGACTTGAGCCAGTATGTCTCCCTCTGGAACCAGATTGTTTCTCTTCATCGTCTCCGGGTATTCGGGAGTCTCGTGGCGCAGCAATTTCAGCAGCCTCAACATACCGCCGCATCTTTCGGCGCTTCCAAACAGAACGGGAACTATATCCCCATCTTTGAATCCCTTGGCAAGTGTCGTGTATATTTCCTCTAAACTGGGTAACTCTTCCGCCAGAAGTTTTTCCATGAGCGCGTCATCTAGGCCGCAAACGGCTTCAAGCATTTCCTGACGATTGATAATAACGTCCTCTTTGATTGCGCCCGGAATCTCAACGAGTACATCGTTATGTGTGCTTGAATTATAGTGGAAAGCCCGTTCAAGAGCCAAGTCAACATAGCCTTTTAACACATCGCCTTCCGTGAGCGGATACATGCGCTGCACCAGGGGCTTGCCTGACCAGGCCGAAAGCGCTTCTAACGTGGCTTTCAGATTTGCTGGAGCATCCGGGGAATCCATCTTGTTTACGAATATGGCCCTTGGAATTTTATTAGCTTCCAGATAGCGCAAAACGGAGGCCGCCATCATCGCGCGGTTTGGATCGGCTTCCACCACAACTACAGCGGCATCGGCAATGGCTAAAGGCCCGGCATACTCCTGTTGAAACTCAACTGATCCAGGACAATCAATAAAAGTCCATGACTCCCCCGCAAAACTGGTAGAGGCCAGATTTGCTTCAATACCCATCTGACGTTCACGGGCTTCTGGTGAGGAATCGCCAACCGTGTTACCTTCCTTAATAGACCCTTTGCGGTTTATTGCCCCGCAATTGAGCAGTATCCCCTCTAAAACAGAAGTCTTGCCGGACATAAAAGGGCCAACAATGGCCGCCACTCGGGGTGCAGAAAGTGTCTTAGGCACGTCATTCCTCCAAAAACGGTGGACCACTGTCCAAAGGTCGTTTTAACTGTTGAAACATTTTACACACGAGCGGCTTGTTCGGGTCATCCAACTTTGAAAAAAAATAAAATGCGAATGACCTGTTCAGCAATTACAGAGCGCGCCCTGTTTTTCTGGTTTGTTGTCCGTAACTGTTTAGCGTTTATTACTTGGAGCCATTTGCAAACGACCGGAGCAGTCTCTGGCGCAAAATATTGCCAGCAAACAAGTTGCGAAATACAGCCAGAGACAGCGGAAAGTCGGGAGCAGACGTGCAGCGGGGTTTTGCAATTACACCCTTGGTTTCGTTTTTTTTACGACAGGCGCTTTTGCAACGGGCTTTTTGGCTGCGGTTTTTAATCCAATGACCTTTGTATTTGTGATGACCACAGGCTCAACCGGTCTGTCGCCCGGAAGTGTTTTAACGTCACGGATTTTGTCAATAGTTTCCATGCCTTCAACCACGTATCCGAAAACGCAATATCCCGCGCCATCTCTGCTTGGGTAATCCAAAGAAACATTGTCAACCACATTGATAAAAAACTGGCTTGTTGCGCTGTCTGGGTTCGGTGTGCGCGCCATTGCAATAGAGCCTCTGATATTTTGCAGCCCCATCTCAAATGCGCGCTTTGCCTCATTCACTACGGGGCTTTTGGTTGCTTTTTGTTCTCCGCTGACGGTATGACCGCCACCCTGAACCATAAATGTACCGATCACGCGGTGAAATGTGGTTCCATTATAGAAACCAGACTTGGCGTAACCAATGAAATTCTCAACTGTCTTTGGCGCTGCGTTGGGATTCAGCTCAACCGTGAAAGAGCCTAAATTCGTTGTGAATTGTACTTTGGGCTTTGGTTCCGCGTCTTGTGTTTGTCCAAAAAGGGCAAGTGCGGCAAAAATAGAGAGCAAAGGGCGAAAGTACATGAAAACTCCTAAAAATCATTCAGTATTGATTGTGCCTTAAATGAGCATAAGGTGTACACATAATGTCTGAAATGATTGATGATCTGATTGATTCCAATTTCAGATAGAATCAGCCATGATTCTATCTGAAATTGGAATGCGCGACAGGACGTCGCGCCTCGCCGCCGCCGAATAATTCAAAATTGCATGGACGCAATTTTGAATTAGAAATGGAATGAGCGCCGAAAGAACATGGAAACAAAAACATATTTGGTTGAGGCATGATGTCCCGCACTTTGTTATCACCTGGAATCTATTTGGTTCACAAACCCATTGGTTTGAGCAGCTTTGACATGGTACGGCACTTTAAGCGCATAGCCGTTCAGTCAGGTCAACGGAAATGGACGCTTGGGCATGGTGGTACACTAGACCCATTTGCCAGGGGTCTGTTGCTAATCCTTTCGGGACAAGCGACCAGACTGATGGAATACATCCATCCGCTGCCGAAAGTCTATGATGCGGATATCGAGTGGGGGTCAGAGACAGACACAGGCGATTACTTGGGGCGTATTGTTTCTGAAGGCGATCCAAGTCATGTTTCCGAGGAAATGTTGAATACAGCCGTTAATAGATTTTTGGGATGGTCTGAACAAGTGCCTCCGGCGACCAGCGCAAAAAAAATCGGCGGCGAGGCCGCTTATAAAAAGGCACATAGAGGTGAGAGCGTGACCCTGCCGCCATCAAGAGTCTATTTACACAGCGCGGCCTGGTTATCGCATGATCTGCCTAATAGGAGCAAGTTGAGGATCACGTGCCGAGGTGGTTATTACGTGCGCAGTCTTGCAAGGGATATCGGACGCGAACTCGGCTGTGGCGCTCACCTTTCGGGGCTTCTCAGGACATCCATCGGGCCTTGGTTTGATCCCGGCAAGGACGGACAATCGCATGTCGCAGGTGCGGATACACTTCCGTGGTGCCGCGTCCGAACATTGAGTGAGACAGAGGCCGACCATTTGGCGCATGGCAGGCCGATAGAAATCGGTGAAATATCCGGCGCGGCCTATTCATTCCCAACTGGCTTTCCAGACACCTGTGCTCCCATAGCCGCTATCTTTGAATCCAAATTAATAGCACTTTTGAAGGAACGCGAAAGCCTTCTGTGGACAACGGCGAATCTGCGCGGGGGGTTGTAATTCCATTTTTAATTCAGAATTGCGTACATGCGATTTTGAATTATTCGGCTGCTTTGATGCATGACGTCCGTGATTGAGCATTAAATAACTTCCTGGGTAAGCCCCAGGCTCTGCCTGGGGACTCACAGAGTTTGACAATTACGGGAATATAAGAAAGCCTCCTATTGGTGAACCGGTCAGAGTTCTAAAGATTAGGAGTCTAAATGTCAAGTGACGAGAGCAGATGAGGGTCATATTCTGTGTAGAGCATGTCCACATGTTGATAGAGATTCCACCGAAGTATTCTGTGGCGCAGGTTGTGGGATTCATCAAGGGTAAGAACGCAATAGCGATAGCGCGGAATTTTTTGGGGAGGAGGCAGAATTATACAGGTCAGGGTTTTTGGGCACGTGGCTACTATGTGTCAACTGTGGACCGCGACGAAGTTCAGGTCAGGAATTACATCCAGCAACAGGAAAAAGAGGATCAAAGGTTGGAGCAATTGTTCAAAGAGCAAGGGCCGCCTTTAGGCGGCGCATGTTCAAACCGCTTTGAGCGGTTCACAAACTCAAGCCTCCGGCTCTGCCGGAGGTCTATGACTATTTAGAGCCAGACCATAAATTACAGACAAAAGCACAAGCGTACTAAAAAATCTGCTAGGTATAAACGATAAAAAAGCATTACATATTCTTGAATATCGTAGAACCTCGGAAAGAATAAGAACTCTGAAACAAAAACATCCTAAAATCAAAAACATTGAAGACATTCTGAGAATACATAAATATTTATTCGACGAATTATATGAATGGGCAGGAGAATTACGAGAAGTAGAAATAAACAATGGAACAAAATTTTTTCCAAGATCACATTTTGATCGAGCAATTTCATACTTGAATAGCCAAATATCCAAATACAAAACACTTGATAAAAACGAAAAACAAAAATTAGACTCTGTTCACACCAATTGACAGATGAATAAAAAATGTGACACAATGTGTTCATGGACATAACATCAGAGCAGTTTGAGCGCATAGCCCCATACCTGCCGCGCCAACGCGGCAATGTGAGCATGAGCAATCACCAAGTGGTGAACGCGATTCTGTATATCAC
>Ga0268262_10003003_pt1 | contig 18775 bp, 16 predicted proteins | sample TergutNc150P3_FD_190354 | JGI IMG/M metagenome (GOLD analysis project Ga0268262, IMG submission 190354) | Nasutitermes corniger P3 segment gut microbial community from laboratory colony in Florida, USA - Nc150 P3 (SPAdes) (version 2) | ecosystem: Host-associated > Arthropoda: Insects >...
TTTTTTACTTCACAGGTGAATAAATAACGGTAAATGTTTTCTTTGGACTTACCTGTCATATTGTTATATTCTTTCAGCCTTCTTTTTAAATCGTTAGTAATACCGATTTTGCATTTTGAAGGTTCCAGCGATGCCTGAACAATATAAATGTATTGTTTTGACTTGCTTTTTTCCAAATTTAGCTCCCTGCGACGTTTTTGGGCATATTACTACCATAATTTAACCCAAAACAACCTAATAAGGTGTAATAATACACCTAAAAATATATTTTAACAATATAAAAAGGTGTAGATAATCACAAAATATGGTTGATAGGGAAAATATGGAAAATAAGACGAAAATAACTGCCCAAATAAGGCATATAGCGGAGCGTTTAAGGGAGGAGCGGGAAAAGTTGATGATTTCCCAGATGGATTTATCCTTAAAAGCTGGATTATCCCAAAATCAAGTTAATTATATAGAAACAGGAAAAAGAACACCGAATTTATATACGCTTTTGAGTATTTGCAACGCATTAAAAATCAACCCTGCGGTTCTTTTTGAAAAACAAGACAAAGAGCAAAAAGAAGCTAGAGAAACAGTTATTAATCTGGTATCACGATTTATGTAACCCCCCGATCTCCTTTGTGTCCTTCTCTTTCTCCGTGTCCTTTGTGTGATTCTTCTTCGATATAATATTTAACCCCTCTTATGCTATACTACCCCCATGTCCCTGAACTGGAAGGAAATCAACCTAATCCTCGAAGAACTTGCTCTTGAAGGGGCGCAAATTCAAAGCGCCGTGCAGAGCGCATTTGACGTGATTATTTTGCGTCTGCATAAAAAAGGGGAGACAAAGCAGGTGCTTGTTTCGTTAAGCTCAGGCGCTTGCAGAATGCACGAGACTTTTCGCGCCGTTCCTAAAAGCGAAAAACCTCTGCGCTTTGCTCAATTTTTGTCGTCAAAAATAGTGAACGGCTGGATAACGGAAGCGGCGCAGATAGGGGATAACCGTATTGTGCGGTTAATCGTAAAAAGAACGATTAGCGCCGAGGACGGTAAAGATACGCAAGAAACCGCTATTTTCAAACTGTACATCCGTCTTTGGTCAAACGCGGCGAATTTTATCGTTACCGATGAAAACGGCGTTGTGTTGGACGCCATGCGCCGCCTTCCGAAGCGCGGCGAGGTTACAGGCGGAAATTATATCCCTGAAAATATCGAGGCAAAGAACGATAAACCTGTCCGTGAGTTTGATATTCGCGCGCTCCCCGGCGAAGGTTCCTTCAATAAAAAAGTAGATGAGTTTTACGCCGCGCAGGGAGGAACCCTCTCTCTTGAAGCGTTAAGAGAACAGGCAAGGAAAACCTGCGAAGGCAGTATGGGCAGAATCAGCGCGGCGCTTGATCGTCTGCGTGAAAAAGAAGCGTCTTTCGCCGATTCGCACCGATTAAAAACTTACGGCGATATTATTCTTTCCAACATAGCGAATATTAATATTAACGATAAATGGCTGGAAACAGAGTATGAAGGCGAAAATATACGCATTGAGCTTGAGCCGCGCGTAAACCCATCGGCACAGGCGCAGAAATACTATGAAAAGTACCGCAAGGTGAAGAGCGGGCTTGCCGATGTTCAACGCGAAATTGAAAGCGGGGAGAGAGAGCTTAAAGAAGTAACTGAAAGACTGGAACACCTGTTAGGTGAAACTAATCCGTTAATACTGGCAAAATTGCTTAAAACGGGCGTTTCCGCGCCTAAAGCGGCTTCTGGCAAAAAAGAAAAAGCGCGTCCGGGGCTTGCGTTCAAGCGCGGCGATTGGCTTATCATTGTGGGCAGGGACGCGGTCGAAAACGACGAGCTTTTGCGCCGCCATGTAAAGGGCAACGATATGTGGCTCCACGCAAGGGATTATCACGGCTCCTATGTGTTTATAAAACAAAGGGCGGGAAAATCTGTTCCGCTTGAGATACTGCTTGACGCAGGCTGTCTTGCGATTTTTTATTCAAAGGGCAGAAATAACGGCGAAGGCGATTTGTTCTATACTCAGGTAAAATATTTAAGACGCGCCAAGAATGCTCCAAAGGGACTGGTTATTCCTACTCAGGAAAAAAATCTACATGTTAAGGTTGAAGAAGAACGCCTTCGCTCTCTTGAAAACTGTAAGGTTCTATAGTAAAATGAGTCATGGCCAAGGTAACAAAAACCGTAAAAAGAACAACGGTGAAAAAATCAGGTAAAAAATCCGCTGAATTAAACAACCTTGCGGCGGAATTAAAATCCCTAATTCCCAAATTGGACGAAGAAGGTTTGGCTTTCCTTGTTAAACAAGCCCATGTCCACCTTTACAACATGCAGGTTGACGCTCTTAATCAGACTATGATAAAGGACGAACAGCGTAAAAGTAAAACCGCCGAAAAGCCTAAAAAAGTATTAAAAGCCGACGGTCATTTCGATATAAAAATCTCCGAAACAGGAGCAGGGTATCATATTAAAGCGAGTAATACATGGGTTTCTTTTACTACAAAAGAAGTGACTACCATGGTAAAAATCGTTAAAGGTGAAGGTTCTAACCTTGAAATAAGAGAAAGACTCTATAATTGGCTTTCAGGTGAAAGAGCCGACTTCCTAAGTACCGCTTCAATTGCCGATAAATTCGACGGAAAATTGACAGCTCTCATAAACCTTTTGAATGAGAATTTCAAGCTAAAAAATTAATTTTTTTAATTTTTATTTTTCCGGTTTTTCCTTGCATACTGCTCCGGCAAACACTAGAGTTAATATATATGGAAGCTTTGCTCGCCCAAAGACGGCGGATTCGCACTCCGGTCGGAGCCGGAATGTTTTACCCCGAAGAAAAGAAAGAAATACTCGATTATTTAGGCTCTTTTGGGCTCGAAGAGGGTAATGGCGGACAGGCAAAGGCGATTATCGCTCCGCATGGGGCATGGAACTATTCCGGCTCTTTAGCCGCAAAGGCTTTTTTCTCGGCTATGGGCAGAAGCGCCAATATCAAACGGGTGGTCATTTTAGGTCCGATTCATGATAAGCGTGAAAAAGGGCTTTTTTTGTCGAATTCTCACTCTTTTGACACCCCTTTAGGCAGTATCCCCGTAGACAGGGAAATCTCCGAAGAATTGGAATTCCACAGTAAATTTTTTGAAATCAATGATATTCCCCACCTTAGCGAACATTCCATCGAAATTCTGCTGCCTTTTGTTAAATATTGCTTCCCCGAAGCGTCAATTGTCCCTATTTTGATGGGTCAGCCCAAGGCACAGTACATTTACGACCTTGCGAAAGCGCTAAAAGCCGTAATTGCGCCTGTTTTGGACGAAACTTTGATAGTAGTTTCCAGTAATATGTCCAGCGATACCGACCAAAAGACGGCAAAAATCTTAGCCGAAGAGGTTTTGCAGCTTTTTTCCGAGAAAAAATCGCCCGATCTTGCATCCGCCATCTTAGACGGACGCCTAAACGCCTGCGGCGGAGCGCTTGCGGCAGGTCTTTTTGAAAGCGGCTTGCTGGACGAGACCTGCACCTGCTCCGTAGCCGACAAAATGGTCAGCGCTGTAAGCGCGGAAAACAACACGGTCTTTTACAGCGAGCTATCTTATATATAATATAATGTCGATAAATAAATATGCGCAAGATTTATCTTCTATTAATTGCCTTATTGGTAATAACCTGTAAAACCACGCCCAAACCCACCCTTCCCGAAATAGAATTTTTAGAACCCAAATTTGAAGTTACGTCGATTTATATAATTCAAGCCGATCTTGTCGTTACCGAATTTGAAGCGGTTATTAAAATTGACAACCCCAATAATTTTGCGGCGGATCTTTCATCGATAAAATACGAATTATACGGCAATAATCATTTTTGGTCGGACGGCGTTGCCGATAATATTTTTCGTATTCCCGCAAATTGTTCAAGCGAAACTAAATTCCGTTTTAAGATGAATTTTATCAATACAAGCAGAAAACTTTTAGACGATGTTATCAACATGAGGCAGGTTAATTATCGATTTAAAGGGCAAGCGGAAGTAAAGCCCGATGTTCCCAAAGCCGCCGTTTTCAATGTCCAGTTTGATTGTTCGGGTTTTTCTGATGTAAAAAGAAAAGCCACGGATTAGCTTTACTAATGTTACCCCCTTTCCCCACTTGTAAAAAATAACGAAAAACTTCACTATATATAGATAACGTGAACTTTTTTAAGAAATTAACAGAGAATTTATTTCCCCAGCGAAAAAAAAAGATAATCTTGTCTTTTAAGGAAACGTTTTCGCTTATTAAAATTTATGCGTTTGGCAAAATAAAACCGCAGTTCAAGGCGGTGTTAATGGTAAGCGTTTTTCTGGCGGCTGTTCAGTATTTTGTGCTGGGAACGCCGCTTAAAAATGCGCTTTCCGTAGTTATTTGCGTAGGCGCGGCGATTTTGGGGCTGTCTTTTTTTCTTGAGGGGCTTTTCTTGGGGATCATGCCCCTCGGAGGGCAGTGCGGAATGAGACTGCCGTCAAAAATAGGGGCGGCAGGGGTTACCGTTTTCTCGATTATTGTGGGAATTACCGCAACACTGGCGGAACCTGCCGTCGCCGTTTTGCAGCAGCAGGGCAGTGTTATACCGGCGTGGAATGCGCCGCTTTTGTATCTCCTTCTAAACAGAGGCACGTCTTGGCTGGTTGCCGCCATCGCTGTCGGGGTGGGGCTTTCCGTCGTGCTGGGCGTTTACCGTTTCATGTTCGGATGGGCTTTTAAGCCGCCGATATTTATCATTATTCCGGCGATTGTCGCCGTTAGCTGCATATTCGATGAAAACCCTATCTTGCGTCCGCTTGTAAATCTTGCGTGGGATACGGGAGGAGCGGCGACAGGAGCGGTTACAGTGCCGATTATTCTCGCCCTCGGTTTGGGCGTTGTTAAAATAAGCGGCAAAAGCTCCAACGCCTCCGGGCTTGGACTTGTAACGCTTGCGTCCGCCATACCTGTGGCAAGCGTTCTTTTTTTAGCCGCCATGCTCGGTCCGAAAGTGCCGGCTCCTTGCTCTGCGGCGGATTTCTTTTCTACAGATCCGGGACAGAGGGCGAAGGCGGTTTATGTAGCCGGTAACAGCGTAGAACTTTATCAAATTGCGTTAAGAGCTGTTTACTCAGGCGATCTTTCATCCGAAGATTTCGCCGTTTGTTTTCCCGAACGGCAGTTAGGTGAACCTCAGGAGAACGATGAGATGTCGGTGTTTGCTTCGCAAGCATTCTTGAAATACGCCAAATCCGCTCTTCTTGCTGTACTGCCTCTTGCGTTGGTGTTGATCGTTGCCATTGGTTTAATTGCACGTGACAGAATATTTAACGCCGATATTGTCGTGCTTGGAATATTATTCGCCTCTCTGGGAATGTTTGCGCTTAACTTGGGAATGACAGGCGGCATTACAGTCTTAAGTTCTCAAGCGGGAAATTCTCTTAAACAAACTTACACGGAAACGTTCAATGAAAATAAAATGGTAACAGTGCGCGGCGTCGATGAAAATTCGCTCATTACCGTGCCGGGAGAAAACGGAGCGGATACATATATCTGGGTGCAGGGCAGAAACGGTCCGACCCTTGAGAAATTTTTTCCTCAGCGGCTTAACGGCGACACTTATACCCATATTCCGATTAAAGACGCAATGTCTTCAAGGTTGGGAGTAACGGGCGCTTACATCGTAATACTTGTCATTGTTTTCTTTCTTGGATTCTTCGCTATATTTGCGGAACCCGGACTTGCCGTTACGGCTGTTACCGTAGAAGAAATGACAACCGGAACTTTTAAACGTTCAAAATTGATAATGATTGCGGCGATGGGCGTAGGCGGCGGCATGGTGATTGGTTTCGCTCGGGTGCTGTTCAGTAATATGCTGCCTGTAGGAGGTATTCATCTTTCTTGGATTTTAGCGCCGTGTTATGCCGTTGCTCTTATTCTGACAATATTCGCGCCTGAAGATTTTTCTTCGATAGCGTGGGACGTTGCCGGCATTGCGACAGGACCTATTACCGTTCCAATCATTATAACTACGGGGCTTGGACTCGGAAACGACGCGCTGAGAGCGGACGGCGCTTTTGGCATTGTGGCGACGGCGAGTGTTTTTCCGATTATTGTAATACTTATATCGGGTATTATCGAAAAAGCAAGATCAAAGCGTGTTCTAAAGTTTATGTAAGGAGAATTATGGAAACTTCTATTTCTTGTATCATTTGTATTGCCGACATGAATATAGTTCCCGCTCTGGATCAAACGCTTACCGATCTTGCGCTTCCCGAAGTTTTTATTCAGCGCTGTAAACAAACATTTTTGCAAGACAAACGCGGTTTTCTCGGGCTTCGTCCCGTTGTCAAACTTGATGAAAGCCGCGCGTTAATTTACAGAATGTATGTTCCCGCAATGTATGAAGAAAGCGTTATGCGCAGTATTATTGATGTGACTGATCTTGGAATGGGCGGACGAGGCAGTATTTTTTCCCAGCATATCGGCATTTTAAGAGGAACGCCTCTTTCTTTTGACATGGAAAAACTTGACAGTCTTTGCGAGAAAAAAGAAAAACTTTCTATTGAGGAACACGCCCTTATAGCTTGCACGGTTTCCAGAGGATCAGGCGACGCATTGGCTCAAACGATATTAGAGCTTGGTATCGGCGTACCCGTTGTTTTTTTCGGAACCGGAGCCGGATTAAGGGACAGATTAGGGCTTTTAAGAGTAACCATCCCGATAGAGAAAGAAATTATCTGGTTTCTTGTTTCTCGTTCCGATGCCGATCTGGTGGAAAAAAGCATAATCCCTCGCGCCAATCTTGACGTTCCCGGCAACGGCTTTTTGTACCGGTGCTTTGTTCACGCGCCTGTTGTTAACTTGCGGATAAGGCACGGAGAGCGTGTTCATGCGGCGACTATGGAACAGGTCATTGCCGCGTTAGACGAAGTTCGAGGTTCAAACGATTGGCGGCGTCTTGGATCGCGTAAGCGAGAACATAAAGGCGGAGAAGGAAAATCCGTTAATACAAAAGGGCTTTTTTTTATCGGCGATGAAGCGGAAATTGAAATATTCCGTAAAGAGGCGATAGAAAACGGCGCGAGGGGAGCGACATTTAATCCTGTTGAGATGCGCTCCTACAAAATTACGCATGAAAAAGCCATGGAATCAAAATCCCGCCAACTATGCGATATTATAACCACTCCAGAAAACGAAGAAAAAATTCGAGCTTCCGCAATTAAGAAAGGTCTTTTTGAGGAAGGTAAAACATGCGTACTTAAAACTTTTAGCGTGGAAATGCCGACTATTGTTCATAAAAAATAATTTTTCTAAGCCAAATGCAATCGTGTTATTATTTCCGCGCTTGCCTCAATCGTTCCTTACAATATTCGCGCCGAGGCTGGAAAGTCTTGCGGCTAACTGCTCATAGCCCCTTTCAATCTGGTAAACATTGCTTATAACGCTTTTTCCTTCGGCGCACATAGCGGCAATCAGCATAGCCATACCCGCCCGCACGTCGGGGCTTATCAATTCAGAGCCGTGAAGTTTTGACGGTCCTGAAATAACGGCTCTGTGCGGATCGCATAACACAATCCTTGCGCCCATGCCGATAAGTTTATCTACAAAGAACATCCGCGACTCATACATTTTTTCGTGAACCAATACCGTGCCTTTTATCTGCGTGGCGGCAACAATTATTATGCTTAAAAGATCGGGAGGGAAGCCCGGCCAGGGAGCGTCGTCTATTTTCGGAATCATGCCGCCTAAGTCGTGATTTACTTCCATACTTTGGTTTTTAGGAACATGGATAACAGTTCCCTCATGCGCCCAAACAATGCCTAATTTTCCGAAGGCGATTTTCGCGGGGCGCATGTCATGAGGACTGACGCCTTCTATATGCAGGTCTCCGCCCGTTACGGCGGCAAGACCGATAAAAGAGCCTGCTTCCATAAAATCAGCGCCTATTTCAAAATCACAGCCTGATAGTTTTTCAACTCCGGTAATTGTAAGTATGTTAGAACCGATACCATCAATTTGAGCGCCCATTGCAGCTAACATCTTGCATAAATCCTGCACGTGCGGTTCGCTCGCGGCGTTAGTCAAAATTGTTTTACCCTTTGCCAGAGCCGCCGCCATTATGGCGTTTTCCGTAGCCGTTACAGACGCTTCGTCAAGAAAAATATCCGCCCCGATTAATTCTTTCGCGGTAAAAGTAAAATTATCGCCCACCTTTACCTTTGCGCCCAATTCCGTAAGCGCCAAAAAGTGAGTATCCAGTCTTCTTCTTCCGATAACGTCGCCGCCAGGCGGAGGCAGAATAACCTTTCCCGTCCTTGCGAGAAGAGGACCTGCAAAAAGTATCGAAGCCCTGATTTTTTTTGCTTCTTCCTGCGGTATTTCCGCCTGTTTTATATCATGCAAAGAAAGCGTAATAATATTCGGCTGAAACTTTTGAACTTCGCCCCCAAGAGCAATGAACACGTCAAGCATAACTCGCACATCTTCGATATCGGGAATATTGCGCAGAGTAACAGGCTCATCGGTTAAAAGCGCCGCCGCAATGCAGGGCAGGGCGGCGTTCTTGTTCCCGCTTACCCTGATAGTTCCATTCAGCGGAACCCCGCCGTTAATGATGTATTCGCTCATATATAGAATGTACCTGTTTAATCATTTTTTGACAATAGCGGAAATTCTCATAGCATTTAAACTATCTTTTTATAAAGATCGAGATTTTCCTGATCAAAGCAAACAAAAATAACGCTCTCAATAGATGTTTTATTACTGTTAAGAAAATCCGAAACGGCGGAAACGGCGATTTTAGAAGCTTGTTCTTTTGGGAAGCCGTATATTCCGGTGCTGATATTCGGGAAAGCAATAGACTTAATCCCGTTCTCTGACGCCAATCGTAAAGAATTCAAATACGCGCCGGATAACAATTCAGCTTCGCGCTGTTTCCCGCCGTGCCAAACAGGACCAACCGTATGAATAACAAATTTTGCCGGCAGATTACCGCCGGTTGTAATCACCGCATCGCCTGTTTTGCATCCGCCCTTTTCATCATGTATCTTTTGACAAGCTAAATCCAATTCTTTGCCTGCCGCGCGATGGATCGCTCCGTCCACGCCCCCTCCGCCAAGCAATGATTCATTAGCGGCATTGACAATGGCATCAACCTCTTGCCGAGTTATATCTCCAAAAACAACTTGTATCCGATTATCTTTTTTCATAATACAATAGTATATCACAAAACCGAAATTTAATAATGATTAAAAATGTTAGTTTTTTAACATTATTATATGTTACTTTTTGATAATAAAATGTTTTACTTGACATTTGTATAGAAATAGGCAAAATACTTAAAATGAGGAGTTCGATATGGTAAGGCTTCACAGTTTAACATCTCGTTTAGGCCCTTGGTCGTTTTACAAAGAAGCTTTGGCAATTGCCTTGCCTGTTATGCTTCAACAGCTGATTATGAGTATGGTCTCGCTTATCGACAATTTCATGGTTGCCGGGTTAGGCGATGTCAGTATGGCGGCTGTCAATGTTACAAATCATCTTGTTTTTGTTTTCTTTGTTATCACAAATACAATATGTCAGGCGGGCGGCATTTATATATCGCAATTTAACGGAGCGAACGACCGTGAGGGAATGAAGAACGCTTACAGTTTTAAACTGCTTTTCGGTATTTGTGTAGCTGTCATTTATTTTTTGGTTTGCCGCCTTCTTCCCACTCAGTTAATCGGCATTCTTACAACAAACAATGCAGCGCAAACACAAATTGTTTCAGTCGGTTCCGATTATCTGAACATTGTCTCTTGGGCGTTTATTCCAATGGCGATATCAATGGCTATCGCTACAAGTTTCCGCGAGATAGCAAAGCCGAAAATACCGCTTATTATTTCCGCTGCGACAACGGTAATTAATACAATAGGAAACTGGATTTTAATTTACGGCAATCTCGGCGCTCCCCGCCTTGAGGTTAAGGGGGCGGCTTACGCTACCATAATCGCAAGGTGCGTTGAGGTTGCAGGCTTCTTAATTTACGCCGCGGTTTCCGACGCTCCGTTTTTCGCCAATATTAAAAGACTGTTCCTCATTCATAAAAAACTGATAATCGAAATTTTCGGCAAATCCGCCATGATATTTGCTTCCGAAATATCTTGGGTCGCATCCGAGACATTGATGATCGCCATGTACAACAGAAGAGGCGGAGCGGAAGTTGTCGCCGGAATGTCCGCAGGCTGGACAATCGCTAATATTTTCTTCCTTCTGTTCGGCGGCTTGTGGACGGTATCCTATGTTTTGGTTGGGGGAGCGCTTGGCGGCGGAAAACTTGACGAGGCGCGGGATCGGGCAAAGTGGCTGAAGTGGGGCGGAGCGGCGGCGGGGCTTTTTTTTGCGATACCCGGCTTTTTTATAACATCAGCTTTGGTTCCGCTTGTTTTTAATAACCTGAGCGCAGGCGCAAGAGCGAACTGCCTTGGGCTTGTGTTTGTAATTCTCGTCTATCTGCCATTATGGTGTTATTTGAACGTTCAATTCGCCGTTTCACGGGCGGGGGGAGACACGGCAATGGGAATGTATACGGATGTGTCAGTCAATACCTTCCTTTTTGCGCCGGGTTCCGTTCTTCTTTCATTATTTACCAACCTCGCACCCGTGCCGATGTTCGCCATTCTTAAACTTACCGATATCGTAAAGGTTTTTATCGCCCGTCATTTTTTACGCAAGGAAAAATGGGTGCGAAATTTGACCATAAGCGGCGAATAATTTGTTTTTTGATATATACAACATTAATAAAATATGCTACTATAAATAATTATGAAAAATATAAAATATTTATTTATTGGAGTTATATTAATTTTGAGCGCTACAGAAACAATTGATGCCCAAAATCTGGGCGACGGGCTTTTCGCGCAAATCACAACCAACCGCGGAGACATCATTGTAAAACTTGAATACCAACGCGCGCCGCTTACGGTTTGTAATTTTGTCGCTTTGGCGGAAGGTAAAATGGCTAACTTTAAGGGTAAGCGTTTTTACGACGGTCTGATCTTTCATCGTGTTATTTCCAAAGCAAACGGCGATGGTCAGGATTTTATGATACAGGGCGGAGATCCGCAGGGAACAGGCAGGGGCGGTCCGGGCTATGACTTTCCCGATGAAATTGTACCGGCTTTAAAACATGACAAGCCCGGCGTTTTAAGTATGGCAAACGCAGGACCGGGAACAAACGGAAGTCAGTTTTTTATCACGATAGTTCCCACTCCCCATTTGGACGGAAAGCATACGGTTTTTGGTTATGTTGTTCAGGGGCAGAATATAGTAAACACGACAAAGCAGGGCGACCGTATTCAAAAGGTTACAATAATACGCAACGGAGCGGACGCTAACGCATTTAAAGCCGATCAGGAAAATTTTGACAGATTGCTTGCGCAGATAAAAACCGCGCAGGATAATAAATTGCAAGGTCAGCGTCAAAAAGATATCGCTAAAATAAAAGCCGATTATCCAAACGCCCAGCAAACAAAATCGGGCGTTTATTACATTATTCAAAAGCAGGGAACAGGCGAAAAGCCCGCCCGCGGTAAAACGGTAAGAGTTCATTATACAGGCAAACTGCTTGACGGGACTGTTTTTGATTCTTCTGTTTTAAGGGGTCAGCCCTTGGAATTTCCCGTAGGAACCGGAAGAGTTATTCCCGGGTGGGATGAGACCGTTCTTGACATGAAAGTCGGAGAAAAGCGGCTTGTTGTTATCCCGCCTGAGCAAGGGTACGGAGACAGGGCGGTTGGCGGCGTAATTCCGGCAAACAGTTTTCTGGTTTTTGAGGTGGAGCTGGTAGGCGTTCTTTAATACCTTGTAAGTTTTTAAAATATAATATACTATATATTTTATGAGCGATGAAAAGGCAGAAGAAGCTCCTCAAACCGAAGCGGCGCCGGAGAAGAAAGAAGAGTCTCCAAATCCTGAAATCGTAGGTAAAAAAGTATTTTTTCTTAATCCTTCCGTAAATATCAGAAACCAAATTATGGATGAGTTATCACAGCATGAATATGAGGTTTATTCCGCGAAAAATACCGCTCACCTTACCAGAGTTTTAAAGAAGTATCCCGATTCTATTGTTTATATCAATCTTGACGAGACACAAAAAGCCGAAGCGGAAAAATGGATAGATGTTATAGCCACAGCGGTTCCAACCGTATTGGTGGGAGTTTTTTCTTCCAGTTCCGATGAAGCCGTTAAAGAAAAATTTGTAAAAAAGCCCAAGGTTAAATGCGGTTTTTTAAATATAAAACTTGATATGAGCAAAACAGTTCTGCAAATTCTTAAAATTTTTGAAACTATGAATGTAAAGGGCAGAAGAAAATATCTTCGAGCTACAACCGAAAACGAAGAAACAGCGACAATAAATATGCCGACAGGCGGCGGGGATTTTATTAACGGTACTATAAAAGATATAAGCGTCGTAGGCTTTTCGTGTGTTTTTGAATCAACGGCTGTCTCCTTAAAAAAGAACAACCTGCACAAGGATATTCAGATAAGACTGCATACCATGCTTATAAAAGCGGAAGCCGTTGTCTTCGGCTCCCGCGCTGAACAAGATAAAAATGTTTATGTATTTTTATTTACCAATAGAATCGATCCTGATGTTTGCGTAAAAATCAGAAAATATATTCAGCAGAATCTTCAGCACAAAATGGAACAATTCTATAAATAAATTACACCCCGAATAATTTTATTCCTTCTCCGGGAAATTTTTCTTTTACGCCTTTAATGGCTTTTTCTATCCCCTTTGCTTCATCTTTTTCGCACCAAACAATAAGAACGAAATTTTCTTCAGGCCAAACGGCATCTCCCATGCGCGGACCGCAAGCGCCGACTCCAAACGCATTGGGGATCTTTGTGTAAAATTTCGCAACTCCCTCTTTTGCAAGGGCTTCAAGTATATTTTCCTCTACGGAACGATTCGCTATTATTTCTACCCTGATCATAATCCCTCCTTATCTACATGAGCCGATATTTTTGTCTTTGAGCGTCCTTCGCCCGCGGCGATTTTATCGCGTTTTTCCTGCGCCAGCGCCGCCCGTCTGTCTGAATTTTTATTCATAATAGCATAAATTACAGGCATAAGGAACAATGTCATTAACGTGCCGAATGAAAGTCCGCCGAGAACTGTTTTGCCGATAGGAGCGACAAGCTCTGTGCCTTCGCCCGGGAAGAACGCCATCGGTAAAAGTCCCAGTACCGTAGTGAGCGTTGTCATCAATATCGGGCGAAGGCGGTTACCGGCGGCTTCGATACACGCATCGACAAGCTCGTAACCTCTTTTGCGTAAAAGGTTTGTGTAGTCAACCAATACAATACCGTTATTTACAATTACGCCTACAAGTACAAGAAGACCGACAGCGGTTAGTACGTTAAAGATTGTATTGGTTATTAGATAAATAGCTACAATTCCTATCAAAGAAAGAGGGATTGTCAGAACGATAATGAACGGATCTCTGAATGATTCAAAAAGACTCGCCATAACGCCGAAGACCAGGAAGACCGCAACGATACAGATTAATACAAACCGTCCGAATAATTTTATCATGTCGGCGTTTGCGCCCGCATACTCAATAATCACATCGTCTTCAATGGGAATTTCTTTTTTTACAAGATCTTCAACAAGGTCTTGTATAAGATTGGTTTTTACGCCCGGTTTGGCATTTGCTGTTACGTGAATAATTCTGCTCTGGTTTTCGCGATTGATTGTTAAAGGACCTGTTCCCTGTTCATAATGAACAAAACTGGAAAGAGGAACTCTGCCCGCCATCTGGCTGTTAATAAAAATTTGATCAAGAGAGGGCAGCGCATTGCGATCCGCTTCCGCAAGGATTAAAATTACATCGTAATCCTTGCCGCCCGATTTGTATCTGGTCGCTGTAATACCGTCAACTCCCGCTTTTATCTCGTTGCCTACCGTGTAAGTATTAAGACCTAAAGCGTACATCTTTTCACGGTCAAGAATAATTTCGTACTGCGGAAGACCGTCCTTTAAATCGACTTGCGGCTCTGTAACATAATCGGAAAGCTCTCTTTTTAAGACTGCGGAAATCTTTTCTCCTATAGCCTTGCCCTTTGTTAAATTGTCGGTTCTTAAAACTATGTCTACCGTACTGCCGCCGCCCATCATTCCGCCTCGCATACCGCCGCCAAAAGAAAAAATTACGCCCGGAAACTGATTAAAGTAAGGGCGCAAAATATCTTTTATTTGATTGGCGGTTTCCGTTCTTTCCGAGAATTTTTTCAGATTGATACGCAGAGAACCGGTGTTGGTGTTATTCCCGCCAATACCCATCATTCCGCCGCCGCCGGCGTTAAGTATTATTCTCTCATAGCTTTTAACTTCTTTTTTTACAACCAATTCAAGCTGTTTTAACACCGCTTCTGTTTCCGCCAGAGGCGTTCCCATTGGCAGAGTTGCCGATATATTTACGTTGTCTTCTTCCTGCTGCGGCATAAATTCCCAGCCGATTAGCGGAATTAAAATTATACTTACGACAAGTAACAAAAACAACCCTCCCATAACAATCTTCTTGTGTTTAAGCACTTTTCTTACGGCATTGCGGTATTTATTTTCCAGCCATATAAAAAATTGTTCAAACTTTGCGTCAATTTCCGCTAATTTGCCCGTAAGCGGTTTTTGTTTTCGTGTAACGAGGGGCAGATAATGGCTTGATAATATGGGAACAAGGAATACAGCGGTAAAAAGCGAAATACCGAGCGATATTACAACGGTAAATGCAAGTCCCGCGAAAAGTTCACCTGCCATTTCCAAAAGCCCTTGGAACATAACAAGGGGAGCGAAAACGCAGATTGTTGTAATTGTAGACGCTGTGATAGCGACAACCATTTCCGATGAACCGATAACGGCGGCGGTTTTTAATTTTGCGCCTTTTTCCCTGTAATGGTAAATATTTTCCAGAATAACAATTGAGTTATCAACTAACATACCAATTCCAAGAACGAGTCCCGCCATCGTCATAAGATTGAGGGTAAGATGGAAAAAGTACATTATCATCATGGTAATAATAACAGACACGGGTATGCTTATGCCGATAATTAATGTCGGTTTTATTGAACGAAGGAAGACAAAAAGTACCAATACCGCCAGCAACGCTCCGCTGAATGCGCTTGATGTTACCTGATTAAGAGAGTTCTGCACCATATCCGTAGTATTGAAAACTTCCGTTATTTTTATATCAGGGGGAAGCTGTCTGCTTATAGTTACAAGTCTTGCTCGTAAATCCTTAGCGGTTTGTACGGAGTTTTTACCGCTTTGTTTTTGCACCATCAGCATTACCGCCGACTGACCGTTTACATAGACAAGACTTGTTTCGTCTTTATAATCGCTGTATACATTGGCAAGGTCGCGCAGATAAATTTTTCTGGGCATTTCCACCTGTCCGCCCGAATAACCGCCGCCCTTATATGAAATAACAGTGTTGCTGATTTCGTCTAACGATGTATATTCGCCCATTGTTGTAAGAATGTAGGAAAGTCCGCCTTCCGTAATAGTTCCGGCGGCTGTTTGCATATTCTGAGCCGCTATCATTTGCTGTATTTGCGTTATTGTCAGTCCGTAAGCTTCAAGGCGGGTTTGCGGAATTTCCACACGGACAATTTTGTCCCTGCCGCCGTTTACTGACGCGGTTGCCACGCCGGGCGTCTGCTCAATGCGCGGAACTATTGTGTCTTCAGAGATTTCACTTAACTCATCGGATGTGCGTTTATCGGATGTAACCATAAGCCCCATAATCGGGATCATGGAAGGATCAAATTTGAAGATCATAGGAGTTTGCGCGCCTGTAGGCATATAGTTTCTGACACGCTCAAGCAAATCGCGGATAGAGTTTGCCGCGTCCGACATATCCGTTCCGTATGTAAAATTTAAAATTACTATGCTGGAGCCTTTGCTGGATATAGAAGTTAATTTCTCCAACCCTGACGCGCTGGAAAGAACCGCTTCCAAAGTACGGGTAATGGAGCGTTCAACTTCTTCCGGTCCTGCGCCCGTATATGTAGTGAATACCGCCATGATTGGGGGATTTATTTCAGGGTATAAATCTATTGAAAGATTAAACATTGCGAAAAAACCAAGTCCGAGAAGCAAGAGGAAAATAATTAAGAATGTTGTCGGTCTTGATACGACAGTTTTTACCATGCTCATAGTTACTCTCCCAACGGTGAAAGACGCTCAATGATATTTACTCTTGAACCTTCGTCTAATAATGTCTGCCCTCTGATTACTATTTCATCGGAAGGCTCCAATCCGCTTTTAATTTCCATTATGTTGTCAATTAAAATACCGGGCACAACAGTTTTTTTCTTTACAATGTCATTGTCTTGATCGTCTTTTGCAATTACATAAACAAATTGTTCTCCGAATCTGCTTATTACAGCAGCGGCGGGAACTTTTACAATGTCGTTTTTTTGTTCCGTAATAACACGCACTTTGGCGAACATACCCGGTTTTAATTTAGAGCTTGTGTCTTTTACATTTACGCGTATGTCCATAGTTCGTGACGCCAAATCGACAGTCGGCGATACTTCGCTTATGCTCCCGCGGAATATTTCACCCGGCCATGCGTCAAGTGTAATTTCGCAAGGTTGATTCATCGCCATTCTGGAAATAAATCTTTCCGCTATGCTTAATTTTATTTCAAGAGCGCCGCCGCCCGATATGCGAACAAGAGGCACTGCCTGACTCACAGTCATTCCCACTTGAGCGGGAATTGCGACGACAGTTCCGCCGATTGGAGCGTACGCTATGTTTTGACGGAATGTCATGCCCGGGCGGGAAGGGTCAACAGCCGCTATTTGACTGCCTCTGCCTACCCTTTGACCGACAGAGACATAAATATCCGTTACTCTTCCCGCCGCTTCGGAATAAACATCGATAGTCGATCCCGATACTAGGTCGCCTGAAAATGTCAGATAATTCTGTATTTGTCCTTTTACCGCCAATGTGGTATTAACGGCAAAAACAGGCGCTTCTTTTGCTTTTGCCTGCGCTTTTTTGTCTTTGCCTTTGCAGGCGCCCAACACGGACAGCGTCAATATCGATAAAATAATTACGCTGAAGATTTTTTTTGCTTTCATTGTTTACTCCTTCCTGACAGAGTTCCGAACGGGACTCCCAATGAATATTCAAGATCAATAAGACCGTTAAGATAATTAAATTGCTGTTCAAGCAGTTGAACTTTCGCCTGCCGCAAAGATTGCTCTGCGTTTTGAACTTGGAAATAATCCTGCAAGCCCGCCCTGTACGCTTGTTCCGTTAGGCGATATGATTGCTCCGCGAGACTGACTGTCTCCTCCTGCGCCTTTGTGTTTTTTCTGGTTTTTTCAAGAGCAAGAACAGTATTATAGACTTCTATTTCCGTGCCGTTAATTAATTGCGCAAGACCTATATTTGCAATTTTCATTTGATCATCAATAGTTTTTAGCCCTTGTCTTTCAGAACCGAATGGTATAAGTCCGTTCAGGCGGAAACCTAAAGAGATTCTGAAACTTCCCGATTGTTGTTTCCATTTATTCATATCATCAAACCACGCATCCTTCCAAGGATCTCCTGAAAAAGTTGGATCAGCGTTCCATGATAATGAAAGAGTAGGAGAGTATAAGCGGTACATTGTAGATTTTTTTACTGTTTTTAATGACAAAATATCCTGTTTCAATTCCAGAATTTCAGGTTTACCGTTAGAAGCCTTAGAAATAATTTCCGCAACATCCAAAGGAATAAATATGTCGTTTTCATCTAAAGGGGCAAGTTTAAAAGCTGTTTCGTAATTCATACCCAAGTACATTGCAAACTGTGCCATTGAAAGTTTCATACCGTTTTCAGCCTGATCGATTACAGGGCGCATATTTTCTCTTGCTACCCGCGCTTGAAGCAGAGTCAATTCAGGCGCAAGACCGGCGTTATAATTTGCTTGTGCCATTTGAACCTGACGATCTACGTTAGCGTAACTTCCCTGAAGCAGAGCGATGTTTTCTTGTAACAAAAGCATATTATGATACATTTTGCGCACATCACGTTCAAGCTGCAGTTTGGCTTTATCAAAACTGATTAAGCCTTTTTCGTAGTCAAGACTGAGTCTTTTCATCTCTTCAATCATTGCCATATTTAAATTGAGGGACACGGTAATTGAACCCGCTACCTTCCATGGAGAACCGCCGCCGCCTAATGAAATTGGACCGCCGAGCGCCGGAGGAAGAGGAAGGGTCATTCCCTGAGGAACTTCATTCAAATGAAGCAATGCTCCGCCCACATCCACCGATGGAATAAATTGATTCCATGAATAATCCGACGCTCGTTTTTTTGTCGATAAACTTGTTCGAGAAGATTCAAGACTTAAATTGTTTTTTATCGCAAGATTGACAGCTTCGTCAAGCGTTACCTTCACGGGAGCTTTTTCCGCTTCCTGCGCTTGTAACCCTGCGCATAACAGCAGGAGTATTGCCAGACAGAGCGGATACTTAGCTCCGCCTGCGTTCCGTTTTCTTATCATTGTGTAAAACCTCCAAGCCCTTGAGTAATAAATTTATATAACAATCTAATATCATTATTTTGCACTTTTAAATTATCAATTTTAATCATTTTCTTTTGTTTTATATGTAATACGGGAGTAGGGTGCATTAAAATAGTTATCAGCAGAAAAAAAATCCAGTGGGAAATACGCTGTTTGTCGTCATCCGTAGCATTGCGAATAGAATCGATATTAACATATTCAAATAGTCTG
>Ga0268262_10003004_pt1 | contig 18773 bp, 18 predicted proteins | sample TergutNc150P3_FD_190354 | JGI IMG/M metagenome (GOLD analysis project Ga0268262, IMG submission 190354) | Nasutitermes corniger P3 segment gut microbial community from laboratory colony in Florida, USA - Nc150 P3 (SPAdes) (version 2) | ecosystem: Host-associated > Arthropoda: Insects >...
TTTTCGCTGTTGTTCAAGGTAGAAATTAGTTTTTTTCCCACTGTTTTTCAAATTTTTGCCGCAAATATTGTTATTGTTCTGGGGCTTTTTGTACGCGGAAAATTTGAAATCCGTTATATAATTCTGGAATATCTTGTTGATATCAGTTATATAATCGCCGTTCTTGTCGTATGCGGTCTTCTTTTTAATTGGTATTCCGCAATACCGGTATGGCTTCTTGTTGTAATGGCGGTGGTAATCTACATATTTGTAATGATAATCTCCGTTACCAAGATTAAAAAAGACGCGAAAGAATTAAACAAATTACTGCAAAAACATCAGGAAAAACAGGTTGATAATGTATCTTAGCGTCAAATTTATGCATCTTAGTTGACTTTCTATTTCTTTTAAAAAGCAAATTTCTATAATTTAAACATGGAGGATAACATGTTTAGAAAATTATTTTTATTATGTATTTTGCTTTTTGTTGTTGAAAGTTTATTTGCGGAAAATATTAATTCAACAATAGAGATTAACGGAGTAATCGTAAACGGCGGTTTGATATATGTTGCCGTATACTCAAATGAAAATGATTATAAAAACGAAAAGGCTTTTACCAGTTTTATATTACAGCCGATTAAAGCTACTCTAACGCATTCTTTGGATTTGCCTAATGGTGAATATGTAGTTTCTGTTTTTCAAGATATTAATTCCAATGATAAATTGGATGAAAATTCTTTTGGTATACCATCAGAGCCTGTAGGTAAAACTAATTATAACCTAAGGGGAGCGCCGGGCGGTTTTAACAAATTGAAAGTGCCTATAAATAATGTTTCGACAAAACTGGTTGTCAAAATGGGAAAAGTAAAAGCGTTGGGGATAATATGAAAAAATATCTAGATTGTATTTTTCCATTTCTAATTGGTACTGCTTTGTCCGTATCATTGGGTTTAACAATATGGGTCGGGTTTTTCTTTGTTTTTATTCCGATTGGATTAAGCATATCAATAGGTGTTTTCCTTAGTATTCTATTAAACAATCCTGACTTGGGCAGAAAAATAAGCCTGTCAATAATTTCGCTGGTTTTTTTGGTTTTTCTGGGGATAATGCAGCGCGAGAACATGCAGATCGAAGAAACGGTAATTTATTTGGCGTATTTTATCAGCACGGGGATTTTTACACGCGTTTTAATACATTATGCGATAGCGAAAGTTTTTGGACCGCTCATTTGGGGCAGAGGTTATTGCGGCTGGGCCTGTTATACCGCGGCGTTACTCGAATGGCTGCCTATAAAAGAAAACAGGCACATACCCAAAAAATATACATACATAAGGATACCTGTTTTAATTATATCGTTATTGATACCTTTCATTCTTATTCAAAGCGGGTATGACTATATGACAAAACATGTAGATTCTTCCATCACTTCATTCGTAGAAAGTAAAAAGCTCGATCAATTTATTTGGTTCCTCGTAGGATACATATTATATTACATAGTAGGAATAATATTGGCGTTTGTATTCAAGAAAAGACGCGCCTTCTGTAAAGTTTTTTGCCCTGTTTCACTTATCATGAAACTGCCAACGCGTGTATCGTTGGTAAAAATAAATCCAACAGGAAACAAATGTATAAAATGCGGAAAATGCAACGAGGTATGTCCAATGGACGTAGACGTGAGAAAATACATTGAAAACGGACAAAAAGTGTTATCGACGGAATGTGTTTTTTGCAGGAACTGTATAAATATATGTCCGGTTAAGGCTATAAAGTAAACGCTTGTTGTGACGAGGCTTATATGAAAAGATTGAGTTTTGTTTTAACGTTGTTTGTCCTGTTATTTGCGAGTAACGTATACGGACAAACAGTATTAATACGCCCCAGCAGTTCTGTCGGCTATTGCAGTGCCGATGACATGGAAGGATTGTCATATACCTATGGATTAAAAATATTGCTTATGGCAAATGAATTTCAGCGGTATGGGGTTAAAATAGATTATTTAAATATTTTGGCGGATGAAATACATTCTTATTTAAGTACCGGATTATTTATCGAACAGATTGTTTTTAAATACTTTAACATGGGTATAGGAACGGTTGGATATATAAATACCGTACAATGGGGAGAGAATCCGTTTGGACTGTATACCCATTTAGGGTTTGAGTATAATTTTAATAAATGGTTTAGCATTGTCGCCGCATATCAAAGTGAATTTATTTTTAGAAAATCGTTTACCATGAATAACGCGTTTTTATTGGAAGTTGGCTTTAAATTTTAGTAGCAAAAATCATTTTAATGGTATATAATTTATTGTTATGGAACAGGTTAAAGAATTATATACGCTGATTAAAAATGCCAAACATCTTGTCGCCCTGACGGGCGCAGGCGTAAGCACTCTTTCCGGCATTCGTGATTTTCGCGGCAAGAACGGTCTTTACAATGATATGGACGCGGAAAAAATTTTTGACATCAATTATTTTGAAGAAGACCCTTCGTTTTATTACAGTATGGCGGGCAATTTCATTTACAATATTGATGAAAAAGAGGCGTCCATTGTCCATATCGTGCTGGGAGAACTTGAACAGCGCGGCTATTTAAAAGCGTTGATTACGCAAAATATCGATCTTTTACATCAAAAGGGCGGAAGCAAAAATGTGATAGAGATTCACGGCTCGCCTTCAATGCATTACTGTATGCGGTGTTCAGGCGTAAGAGTGAGTTATGAAGAAGTGGCGGCAGTCGTCCGCAAGGGAGAAATGCCCAAGTGCCCAAAGTGCGGCAGGGTATTAAAACCGGCAATCACTTTTTTTGGCGAAAGTCTTCCTGCGGACGCGTTAAGGCAGGCTACTACGGAATCCCAAAAAGCGGATTTAATGCTTGTGTTGGGAACAAGCTTGACTGTCTTCCCTGCCGCCGGTATGCCCCAATACACTTTGCGAGGCGGGGGAAAAATTGTCATTGTAAATAATATGCCCACTCCGCTTGACGGCAGGGCGTTACTCCATTTTGACGATCTTGGTTCAGTCTTTGAAGAATTGCAAACTTATCTGAAAGCGGACAGTTAAGCCCCACTTAATTTATCCAACGCCCTCTGCACCCGCTCAACGGATTTATCCGCCCCTAAAATGCGAAGTGATCCAAAAAGCGGCGGGCTTACTCGGCTGCCAGTAATCGCGACACGCAAAGGCATCATAAGGTCCCCAAGTTTTATTTCCCTCTTTTCCGCCTCCGCTTTTATAAACTCCTCAGCCTGTTCATCGCTTGGCATTTCAGCTAACTTGCGCACAAGCTCCTTGCCTATCCGTAAAATCTCAACCGTCTTGGTAAGATCGCTCTTTTTGGGAATAAATTCTTCCGCCGCAGGAATTTCAGGCTCACTAAACAAGTAGGCAATTTTTTCAGGGACTTCGCTAAGGAAAACAAGCCTCTCTTTTACAAGCGGCATTGCGGCGATAAAAATTTCCCTCTGCCGCACTGACGGCTCGCTTTTTGCGCCGCCAAACAATCCCGCGTCTATCGCAAACGGCAGACAAAGAGAGGCAAGCTCTTCATCGCCCATCATTCTGATGTACTGCCCGTTGTACCATTCAAGTTTTTTGTAATCAAAAACCGCGGGCGCTTTATTCAGTTTATCAAGACTGAAACGCTGCGCAAGTTCTTCGGGGGTGTAAATTTCTTTGCCTTCTTCGTAAGAAGCGCCTAACAGCGCGATGTAGTTTATCAGCGCGGAGGGAAGATACCCCTGTTTGCGGAATTCATCTATGCTTGTCGCGCCGTGGCGTTTGGAAAGTTTTTTGCCGTCCTGTCCCATTACCATTGGAAGGTGGCAGAACTCAGGATGTTGCCAACCGAAAGCGCGGTACATGATCACATGCAGAGGCGTGGACGCAAGCCACTCCTGAGCGCGAAGAACGTGGGTCACTTCCATTAAATGATCGTCTACAATATTCGCAAGGTGGTAAGTTGGGAAGCCGTCCGATTTTAACAGAACGGGATCGGGGTTGATGTCGTCGTTCTTCCATTCAATGTCGCCTAGCAGATGATCGTGAAAGCGGGTAGTCTCCCCGAGAGGGATTTTTAATCTGACGGTATAGGGTTCCCCATCGGCGGCTCTTCTTTCGGCAAGCAAGGGATCGATGTTACGGCAAAGACGGTCATAACCGCTTTCCGAGGAGTGGGCGGCTTCCCTTTCCTGTCGTACTTTTTCAATTCTTTCCGCAGAACAAAAGCAGTAGTATGCTTGCCCTTTATCAAGAAGCTCCTGCGCGTATTTTTTATAGTGGGCGGTGCGCTCGGACTGTATATATGGACTGAACGGGCCGCCGCAATCGGGGCCTTCGTCCCATTTTATTCCCAGCCATTCAAAGGTGTCGTAAAGGTTTTTCACATAACTTTCGTCATAGCGGGTTCTGTCGGTATCCTCTAGGCGTAGGATAAATTTTCCATTGCCGGAACGGGCGAATAGGTAATTGAAAAGAGCGGTTCTTATACCGCCGATGTGTTGAAGGCCTGTGGGGGAAGGGGCGTATCTGTCTCGTATATTCATTTATTTTGCTGTCACTTCATAAGTATCAAGTACCGTTCCTCCTACACGCATTGCCGTAACAATAAGTTTTTCAGCGGTTACTTTAACGTTCACAAACACGCCGGGTGATTGTTGATCCGTTCTTACGGGGTAAAACTTCGGCACCCATGTATCTGATGTGTCAAGCGTGTAAAATTTTGGTCCCGTTGCACCGACGATTGAAAAAATAGTTCCGTTGGGCGTAGGCTCGAAATTTATTTCTGAAAGCGTGGTATTTGCTCCGATCTTAATGGGATTTGAGCGGCCATACACATGGTCGTGCCCGGCAAAGACAATATCCACCTCGAAATCGCTGAAAATTTTGCCGTGTGCCAGACGTACTCCATTAGAATATGTATTGTTGCTGTTGCGGCCAAAAGGACTGATGTGCGTGACTACGATCGTATACCGGCTTAACCCGTCCGCCCGGTCTCTTTCCAGAATATTCCTCAACCATTGCACCTGTGTTGAATAACCGCCACTGGATGCGCCCGCGGGACTATTCGTAGACATAGTATTGAGCATGATAATGAGCACTTTATTGTAGTAGAAATAATAGGATTGGCTCCTGTTTATCTTGTCCGCATTAGTGTCCCAGCCGTTATCGGGGAACGTAACAAATTTGTTAAATACCGTGGCTTCACCAAAGCGGTATGCATTACTGGTACCATCATCGAAATAAGTATCATGGTTACCCTGTGTCGCGGCGATAGGTTTATTGATATTAAATTCATTTGCCGTTGTCGTGTAACTTACAATTTCTGTCGGGTTTTTCGCTATTTCATCCACGAGGTCGCCACCCATAAGGTAGAACTTGCTATTCGGATCAAAAGCATCTGCCGCACGTAATGTATTAGCCATGTCAATGTGCGCCTCGCTTTGCGGGTCAGATACTACGGTAAAGCTAAAGTCATCGGCATTCCCGCTTGACGTTAAATGATAAAATGTATCAGACCATGCTCCCACATCTCCCATGCGGTATTTATAGCGGGTATTTGGGGAAAGACCGGTCACATACGCTTTATAAACATTCCTGGCCTCAAAATTTCCTACTTTACCTGATGATTCAAATTTTCTAACCCTCACCGTTACTGGTCTTGTATTCCCAAAACCGCCCGTCTCCGGTACAATCTGTAACTTCTGTCTGACTACACTAACGTCATTGTGCCATTGAACCAAAAACGCAGTAGAAGAATCTTGCTCAAAGTTATTTGTGATATTGTACGGCTTGCTAAGCCCGGGGATGGACGGCTCTTCTATAATAACATTCAGGGTAATGGCGTGTGTTTTGTTTGGATCGCCTACTGCAGTTGCCGTAATGGTCGTCTGACCTACCGCAATTAAAGCAACGCTTTTATCTGATACGGCTGCAATATCAGAAGCGGAACTTGTAAGCGTGAAATCTTTGGATGCGTTGCCTGTTACCTGAACGTCCGCCGTAAACGTCAATGGACCATCCAACAAATCTACCGACAGCGAATCGCCGGTTATCTCATTGTCATTGTATTTTAGCTTAATATCCGTTACCGAATCTGTTTCAGAATTATTACAGCCTGCCATGAATCCATAGAGGCAAAGCAAAAACACAAATACAATTGCCGGTGTTTTAAATCCTTTCATCATTGTTTCTCCTTAATGCAAGTATATTATAAATATACTACCTTAACTACATATTACCAAATAAAATCACATTTGTCACGAAAAAAATATCATTGTATTTTCGTATATTCTCCCACCCTTAATGGAAGTATACTATTTGCAAGTTCCGGGTTTTGTTTAATCGCGTTGTCAATTTCAAATAACGGATAGAGCAAAGGCTCGTTGCTCAGGGTGATAACGCCAAAGTGCATTGGGATTGAAATCTTTGCCTTTATATCTTGCGCCGCCATTAAAAACTCTTTTACATTCATGTGTGCGTAATGCATGAACCAGCGCGGCTCATAAGCACCCGCCCCCATAATGGCATAATCAATATCCCAGCGGTTTCCGAATTCCTTAAAGCCGATAAAATAACCTGTGTCGCCGGAAAAATAAATTGTTTTTGCGCCTTTAATAACATAGCCGCCCCATAAAGTACTGCCGCCCTTTTGCCATAACCGCCGCGACCAATGCTGGGCAGGCACAAACGTATATTCAATACCGTCAATAGTAATATTCTGCCACCAGCCAAGTTCGCGTACATCCTTCGCGCCATAACTTGAAACAAGTTTTTTTAGCCCAAGGGGGACGATAAAAACCGCGTCTTTTTTTGCAAGCTGTTTTACGGAATATTTATCCAGATGATCATAATGATTGTGGCTTATTAACACCACCGGTTTTTTTGCGACTTTGGAAAAATCAAATTTTATTTTAACTTTTTTTGGCACTATCGCCGCCGCATTGGAAAAAAATGGGTCTGTAAAAATTGTCTGTCCGTTCATCTTGATAATTATCGAGGCGTGACCGGCATTGGTAATGCTGTCAAAAGTGTTATCTGAAAGATAGGAAAAATCGTTGGGGACGGCACCGTATTTGGCCGCTGACGGCTCTTCAAATTGCCCCTTGCTTCGGAAATATCTGCCTTTCCTTTTTTCTCTTTCCAGCCAGGGGTTAAAAAAAGTGCCGTCGGCGGCAACATTATTCGCGTATAAAAGAGCGGTATCCGGCGCATGAGTTTTTTTATACCAGTCATCTTCCGAAAATTCAGGCGGAGAGGACGAACATTTTGAAAAAGAAAAAAGCATAATCAATAATATAAAACATAAACCCAGTTTGTTCCACAAAACCACCGATCCCCCTTTGTGTTCTTCGTACCTTTGTGATCTTTGTGTGAGGTCTTTTTACAAGGACTTCGAACCCTTGCGAATAAATATATTACCTATTATAATTATTGTCTATCAGTACAAATGGGAGGATTTTATGGCAAAATCTGCAAAAGGGAAAAAAGAGAAATTATCGGACAAACTGTTTTTTAAGCTGAAAAATGGCTGGGAAGGAATTGATAAAAAGACTGAAAAAGAGGTTGAAGCGCTTGCCACATCGTACAAACAATTTTTAAATACGGGAAAGACCGAGCGCGAATGCGCCGATGCCGCTTGCGAACTTCTTAATGAAAATGGATTTGTAAACATTGATACTTTGAAAGACAAAAATTTTACGGCAGGCATGAAGGTTTATCAGAATATCCGGGGGAAGTCCGTCATTGCCGCCGTCATTGGGAAGAAGCCCGTTATCGAAGGCTGCAATATTCTTGGCGCCCATATAGATTCTCCCCGCCTTGATTTAAAACAAAATCCTTTATATGAAGACAACGATCTTGCGCTCTTTGACACCCACTACTACGGCGGCATAAAGAAATACCAGTGGACAACAATTCCGCTCTCCATGCATGGAGTATTTGTAAACGAATCCGGTAAAAAGACAACGATTAATATCGGCGAAGAGTCGGGCGATCCCGTTTTTACGATTACAGACCTTCTGCCCCACCTTGCAAAAGAGCAGATGGATAAAAAAGCGTCGGCAGTGGTAGAAGGCGAAGATCTTGATATTCTAGCAGGTTCGCGTCCTTACGATGATAAAGACGAAAAAGAAAAAATAAAACTGTACTTACTTGAACTGCTAAACAAAAAATACGGTATCACGGAAAAAGATTTCGCGAGCGCGGAAATTGAATTTGTTCCGGCTTTCAAGGCAAGCGATGTCGGTCTTGACAGAAGTTTAATCGGCTCTTACGGCCACGACGACCGCTGTTGCGCATGGCCCGCCCTGCAGGCTATCACCGATCTTGCGCGCGAGAAATTAGCCCCCAATAAAACATTGGTTTGTTATCTGTCAGATAAAGAAGAAATCGGTTCCGTTGGAAACACGAGCGCGCGTTCCGTCAGCTTTGAAAATTTCATCGCGCTCCTTTGCGGCGGCCCTCAGGCGGATTTGTGGCTGTGTTTTTCGCGCTCCGCCATGTTATCCGCCGATGTCAACTCGGCGTTTGATCCAACCTATTCAAGTGTATTTGATAAAAAGAACTGTTCTTTTATCGGGAAGGGAATTGTTCTTACAAAGTACACAGGCTCCGGCGGCAAGTACGGCGCAAGCGACGCCAACGCGGAATTCTGCGCAAAAATACAGGCAATCATGAGCCGTAATAAAGTTCAGTGGCAATTCGGCGAATTGGGTAAAGTAGACAAAGGCGGCGGCGGGACAATCGCTTTGTATGCCGCCAATTTGGGAATAGACGTTATTGATTGCGGTATTCCTGTACTGTCAATGCACTCGCCGTTTGAGGTTATCAGTAAGATTGACCTTTATACGACGTATAGGGGTTATATCGCGTTTTATAGGGAAGCATAGATTTGAGTATCTTTGTTATTTTCTCAATGTAAAATACTCAATGATAATTATATTAATTCTTTTAGATCATTGTATCTATTCCAATCATATTTACCATTAGAAGTAAATATTGATTTATTAAAAACACGCATTAATTTTTTTGAATGTAATTTACTTTGTATAAGATTATTGTTTTCTATTAAAAATATTTCTGAAAATAAATTCCATTCTTGTAATTGAGCAAGATATTCAGGTTTATTTCTTTTTGTATTATCATCAAGTAGTTTGTATTTATTTAAAAACTCTGTTGTAGAAATAGAGTTAATTATCTTTAATATTTTTTCCATTGTATTTTTTGTTCCTGATAAAAAGTTCCAAAGTTCGTTGGCTATTAAAACTTCCTCACTGTTAAAAAATTTATTCATATTTATAATTGATTTAAGAAAACGATTCTTATTATGACTTGTTTCCTTTTCGCTTGCAGGATCTACAGTTGGATCAAAAGGAAAACCTATATAAAAAGTTACGTCTTTTTTCGGAAAAAGCCGAAACAATGCTGCTTTACCTTCTAATATTTTCCTTTTTTCCCCTCCCATCTCTCCCGAGTTAGGTTTTACAGTTTTTAATTCTATTGCGGTTACTGAATCTGCATCTTCATAAAACACATCAGCGGAAAAATCAATAGCTTTTACTAAGGACGAGTTATCCTTTTTGTATAATTGAGCATTTTCATCTTTTAGATTAGGAATAACAGTGGAAGTACTAAGATTTGTAATAATGTTATTTATTGTATTTTTTTGCTCCTGCGTTATTTCACAATTTCCTAGTTTTTTAGAGGTATATTCACGTTTCTCGCCATAACAAAGAATATGCGCTACATTTTCAAAAAATGTTTGTCCTAATGTTGTACTTAATCCATGTACCAACTACTTAGACTAATAAAAAAAGGTATGTCAGAAACTTTTCCCTCTAATTTATCAGAAAAAGCGTTCAAAAAAGCTTCATGAAAAGGCGCGTTTCTATTATTAGAAGCATCTTCTGGGAAACTTTCAAATCTTGTTATTAATGTTTTAATTACTTCTATGGAGATTTTTTCTGTAATATCGTTTGTTAAAGCCATTATTATTTCCTTTTTAAATGAAATATTGTTTCAGAATATGCAGCTTTATCTTTCTCTGTCCGATTTAAAACAGGGCGATGAAACTGTTGAGCAATTATCATTCCGGATTTTTCCGCAATAATAGGATAAACCTTATATTTGTCATTTGCTACTAAGAAAATATTATAATCATCAACAAGAAACTTTTTACAATTATTTAAAACTGATGTTATTCCCTCAATGTAACTTTCTCTGGCTGCATGACCATGTCCGCGAAAAAGAGGCCCAATTTCAAGTTCATCATTTCGATGAAATTTGAATAAATCATAAGCATATGCATGTTGTTCATGATAGTCAATTAATCCGATATAAGGGGGTGATGAAAAAATACCGGTAATTTTTTGTTTTTTTATTTTTTTCCCAAAACTCGGATTTATTTTCTCTATTTCATTAAATATATCAAGATTGCGGCTATCGCCAACTAAACATATTTGTTCACTGTTTGTTCTAAGCTTATCAAATTCTAGAATTCGTTTTACTGTGTCATTTGTGTATGTTTTCCACCATTTAAGAATAGAAAATATTGGCTTGCATATTTTCCCATGTTTTCCACAATAATAAGTTGTAGTTATTGGTTCAATTAATGTAGCTAAATCCGCGTGAGTCGTAGCTCGACAACTACGCATTGTTCTGCTTAAAATAACAAATAATATATTTTTAGTATTTTCATTTTTGATATTTTTGATTTCTGAATATACAAATTCAATTTCGGCCCGTATATTTGCTAAAAACCATTTATCAAGAAAAGTCTTATTGTCTTCTTGTTTAGTTTTTATATTATATTTTTTAACAATTTTTTGAAATTTCGGAAGGAAAATGCGTTCTTTCTCAAACGCATATTCCTCCTCATTGATTTCCTTTTTATATAATTTATATTTATATTCAGGCACAGGAAAATACATATTATTAAATTCATATAATTCGGTTATCAATTCTTTTTCAAAATCAATTATATTTGATTCGTTTATAAAATTTTGTAACAGATTTGTAATACGATTTACTTCTCTTTCTAAATCAAAAATATCGTATTTTATTATTTTTGTATTCCCGATTAAAGCATTAAAAGCTGATATATCTATTCCTATTGCATCAATGCCAAGTTCGGATGCTTGTACCATTGTTGTACCACTGCCTGAAAACGGATCGAGAATAATATCACCAGATTTAAAAAATACGTTTCTTTTAAAATTATCTGTATGATTATCTAAAAAATACTCAACTAGTTGTGGAATAAATTTTCCTTTATAAGGATGTAATCTGTGAACATGTTTTGTTGTTTCGGCTTCCTTGTATTGATCAAATGAAAGCGCCCAATTTAAGTCTTCTCCTAATTTTTCCTTATAAGAAAATTCACGAGTTCCATTATAGGATTTATAATAATCATTAAGTTCGATCAATGAAATAAATATTGTTCCGTTTTTTTCAATTTTACCTATTCGACCATATTGAATTAAATATGAAATATTTGAAGTTGTTACGTTTTTACCAAGATGATTTGTAGCCCATATACTTGCTTCTTTTATTGTCAAAAGATGCTTGTCAGGAATTGGCATTGTAAAGAGATAATTTTCAACAGGTTTATTTGATGTTTTAGAAAGCATATTAAAATAATATACAATGCTTAATTTTATGTCAAGCTTTGTATTTCAATCAATTTGCAAAATAATATGTCATGTACTGTACTTGCTAAATCAACTACCGCGAGACTTTATATTTCTTTAACAACTTAAGAAAGTCGTTACGTGCCATTTCTTCGCCGCCAAGACTGATTAAATGCCTTGTCGGTATTTGGCAGTCAATAAAAGCAAGTCCTCTAGCAAAAAGCAATTCCGCAAAAGTAAGAAACGCCGCTTTTGAAGCGTTTGGAACATTGGCGAACATTGACTCGCCGCAGAAAACTTTTCCAAGCAGTACGCCGTAACAGCCGCCGACAAGTTTTCCGTCTTGCCATGCTTCGGCGGAGTGAACAAAACCTAATTGGTGAAGTTCCGTGTATGCTTCGATTATGTCGTCTGTAATCCATGTTCCGTCTTGATTGGGACGCTTTTTTTCGGCGCAGTTTCTGACTACTTCTTCAAAGTTTTCATCGTAGGTTATTTTAAAAATATTGCTGTTTAAAATTTTTCGCATGGAGGAGGAAATATGCAGTTTTTCGGGAAAGATCACACAACGGGGATCGGGAGACTGCCAGATGACGGGATCGCCGGGGGAGTACCAGGGAAAAATTCCCTGCTCGTAAGCGGAAAGTAACATTCCCGGTGAAAGATTGCCGCCTACTGCGATAATACTGTCCTCACATTCATTGGGGTTGGGGAATTGAAAATATGAGGTTGGCTCTAAATAGGGAAAATCTGGATCGGGACCGGGGCGGAAACGAGGCACTAATTTTCCGCTGTTAAAGCTTGTGTCTCTTCTATGTCCATGCAGTAGCCGTCACGCCAGTCTACAACGGCGTTTCCGCCTTCGCTCAGGCTGCCAAACAGGACTTCATCCACAAAGAAACTTTTTATTTTTTCTTCGATTAGCCTGCTTGCGTTCCTTGCGCCAAACTCCTTGCTGTAGCCTTCTTCTGCCAACTTGTCTATGCAGGTTTCCGTAACGGTAATAGTTACGTTCTTTTCCGTAAGCTGGGCGGTAAATGCGTTCAATTCCTTTTGAACAATGGAAACCATAATATCGCGTGAAAGATGACCAAAACGGACAATGGCGTCTAACCTGTTGCGGAATTCAGGAGTAAAGAATTTTTCTACCGCGTCGTCTATCGCGCTGTCGTCCTGTATTCGGTCTCCAAAACCGATGAGTCCCTTGCCAATTTCCCTTGCCCCAGCGTTACTTGTCATTATCAGAATTACATTGCGGAAGTCCGCCTTGCGTCCCTGATTGTCGGTAAGAGTGGCATAGTCCATAATTTGCAGAAGTATGTTAAAAATATCGCTATGGGCTTTTTCAATTTCATCAAGTAATACCACGGCGTGCGGCTGTTTGCGAACCGCGTCCGTCAGCTGCCCTCCGTCTTCATAACCGACATAACCGGGCGAGGAGCCGATAAGGCGCGAAATTGTGTACTTCTCCTGATACTCGCTCATGTCAAAGCGGAGCATGGAAATCCCTAAAATTTCAGCTAACTGCCGCGCCAATTCCGTCTTGCCGACTCCGGTCGGCCCCACAAAAAGGAAGTTCGCCACAGGCTTGCCGTCCGCCCTGAATCCCGCCCTAGAGCGTTTAACGGCTTTTACCACCGCCGATATCGCGTCGTTCTGCCCGAAGACCCTTTGTTTAAGCCTTGTTTCCAAATCTTTTAATTTGTCTTTTTCACTCTCGCCCACGGACCTTTGCGGTATACGCGCAATTTTAGAAACAACGGTCTCAATAACGGGAAGGGTAATTTCTATTTTTTCAATTTGAGCGTCCTGTACGGTTGAAGATTTATGCGTCTTATCAGCCGCCGTCTTTTCAATCGTTGATTTTTCAGCCGTTAACAAATCCGTCGCGAATAAATCCGCTGTTGACGCTTCAGTCGTTTCGTTAGTTGTTTTGCTATCCGCGCCTGAGTCTTCCTGCGAATGTTTGTACGCTTCTATCCGCGCATAAGCTCCGGCTTCATCAATTACATCAATGGCTTTATCGGGTAAACGGCGCTCTGTGATAAATTGCGCGGAAAGACGCACCGCTGTTTCTACAACTTCGTCGCTGTAGTGGACATGATGATAATCTTCGTATCGGCTTTTAACGCCCTTGAGTATGTCAATCGCCGTTTCTACCGACGGTTCGTTAATATCAATTTTTTGGAATCGCCTTGAAAGCGCGCGGTCTTTTTCAAAGAACTTGTTGTACTCCTCGTGTGTTGTCGAGCCGATACAGCGAAGTTTGCCCGAAGTAAGAGCGGGCTTTAACAGATTGGAAGCGTCCATCGCGCCGCCGGAAACCGCCCCTGCTCCGACAAGAGTGTGAATCTCGTCGATAAAGAGAATTGTTTTTTCTTTTTTTAAAAGTTCTTCGACAACTCGTTTTACCCTTTCCTCAAAATCGCCGCGGTACTTTGTTCCCGCTAGGAGAGAGCCCATGTCAAGGGCGTAAATACTAAAGTTTTTAAGAAGCGGCGGCACATTGCCGGCTACAATTCTTTGGGCAAGCCCTTCCGTAATTGCCGTCTTTCCTACACCGGAATCCCCAACATGAATAGGGTTATTTTTCATTCTTCTGCAAAGCACCTGCACTGTACGGTCAAGCTCGTCTTCCCTGCCGATTACAGGTTCCAGTTTCTGCTCCTTGGCCAAAGCGGTTAAGTCTATCGCATAACGCTCAAGCATTGTCTTTTTGCCCGCTTTTTTCTGGGCATCGGCATCTTCGTCTATACCGGCGTATTTTTCGCCTTTTTGAGAATTTAAAAACGAATCGTTGCCGTAACTGTGGGACAATACCTGCAAAAGTTCCAGCCGCCTTATTCCCGCCTTGCGCAGATAATAGCCTGAGTAACATCTTTCTTCATCGTAAAGGGAGACAAGTATATCCGCCACGTCGATCATGTCTTTTTGGGCTGACTTGCAATGTATCAAAGCGCGTTCAATGATGTTGTGAAAACCCACCGTCTTTGTAGGCTCACCGGACGAAATCGGTATTTTTTGCTCAAAGAAATTTTCCATTCCATGTTTGAGCTGGGCTAAATCAGCGCCGCATGAAAACAGCACCCCTTGAACTTCGTCAAAAGCAAGGGCGGCGTAAAGTATATGCTCTGGAGTAAGGTACTCATGTCTTCGCACTTTTGCTTCGTTATACGCGGCGTCAATTATCGCCTGTACATGACCGGAAACTTTCATTTTTCATCCCCTATATATAATATAACATAAGTTGTCGCTCTCTTCTATATATAAAACCTTAAACCGGCTCCACAATACACATAAGCGGAAATTCATTAGCCTTTGCCGCCGCATGTACCTGCTCGGTTTTGGTCACGGCAATATCCCAAGTATACACTCCGACCACTCCTCTGCCTTTTTTGTGAACATCCAACATTATTTTATTAGCATCTTCAATACTTTTATGAAAAATTTCCATCAAAACATCGATCACAAAATCCATAGTTGTATAATCGTCGTTTAAAAGAATCACCCTGAACTGCTCAGGTTCTTTAAATTTTTCCTTTGACTTTGAAGTTGGTTTTTCCCTGATTCGAGGTTCCATAGGATAATTTTATATAATTTGGAGGATATGGACAAGACGGACAGTTCCAAAAGGACTCACACAAAGAACACAAAGGAAGAGAAGAACACGAAGAAGAATCAAAGGTTTTTGTCCGTTATCCAGTCGTGAAGCCCACACTCAGATTTCGAACAAAAACCTTCTCTTCCCTCCTTTGTGTTCTTTGTACCTTAGTGATCTTAGTGTGAAATTTTTCGATATTTTTTTCACTTAAACAAACTAAACTTCCCAAACTTATGCAATTTGCCATTGGAACGTTTTGCCGTTTCATCAAGAGATTTAAAAATAAATGAGGCAAAATTTGATTCGTTTCCCGAGTCGGTAGTTGAAAAGCCCATGGTGAAATAAGACTCGTTGCCAGCGGCGGAAAGCAAACTGTTAGTCAGGGCGCGGAAGGATGCGAGAGCCGGAGGGCCAAGTAAATCCGAGGCTTCATCTTTTTGGGACGTTGATGCAATGTCGGGATAAACCAAAGCAAGGGTTCCGCGTTTACGATTGTTAAAAACAGCTGCAAGTTCTTTTACAAGAAAAAACCATCCTTTTATGTGGTCGTTAAGCATTATTTCAACATCAGAAAATGAAAGATCAAAGGCTTTACCGCGGATGGAAGGCGGTGAACAGACAAGTATCGCTTCATCAATATGTTCAAGGCGGTTTTCTGCGGCAAGTACCAAAGTTCGGGCGGAAATAGGGCTTGACGGATTCCAGTCAAGGGGCAGGCGTTTGGATGTTTCCTGCGTTGAACTTTTTACTGCGCCGAAAAACCTGTTTGGAATAAAAGCGGCGGCAAATTGTTCTACACGGCTGCCCGTTTCCGCCTCAATAGCCCGGCTAAGAGCCGATTCGTTTCCAACGATGAAAATTCCTCTGGTCATAAGTACAGTTTACAGATAGAAAGCTTTTATGGCAATATATATTATGCTTACAGTAAAAGCCGCCATGATTGGTGACATAGTAGGAAATTATGGCATCGAAACTCTGGAAGCTAAACTGCCGGAGTTGATTAAGGAACATCGAATTGATTTTGTCACGGTCAACGGCGAAAACGCCGCCGAAGGTTTTGGTATGACCGAAAATGATTTTAAACGCATAATCGCAGCCGGCGCGGATGTAATTACTTCCGGAAACCACATTTGGGAAAAACGCGAATTCTGGACTGTTTTGGATACTGAAAAACAAATTCTTCGCCCTGCTAATTATCCGGCGGGTACGGTTAAAAATCCTGATGTTCCCGGTACGGGATCCGCCTGTATAAATAAAAAAGGAATAAGCTGGATAGTAATAAATCTTCAAGGTCGCGAATTAATGAATGCCATTGATTGTCCTTTTAAATGTTTTGATAGACTTATAACTATGCACTTGGGCGATGCGACCGATATTCATTCGCTTTTTACGGAACTTGGTGATTCAATTCCGTGCGCCCTGCCAATTGTACTTGTAGACTTCCATGCCGAATCCAGCCGCGAAAAAGAAGCTCTTGCCTATTATGCCGACGGGCGCGCGGCGGTAATCGTAGGCACTCACACGCACATACAAACCGCCGATGAGCGGATATTGCCAAACGGAAGCGCATACATCACCGATCTTGGAATGACCGGCAACGTTGACAGTGTAATCGGCATGGACCCGAAAATTTGCATTGAACGCGCCCGCAAGCAGGTTTTGTATCACATGGAAATAGCGCCGTCAGATAAACCTGGAAAAATGCAGGGCATTATCGCGGAGATTGATGCAGAGACCGGAAAAGCTGTTTCGATTAAAAGAATTTAAAATGATTGACGGCTGATTGGGCTTCCAATCCAGACACCTTCGCCAAGGTAATCCAGTCTTCTGCCATCTATTAATATTTGTACATCCTTTACATTTTGAAACTCTGTCACTGTCCAAACGATTTGCCTAAGCTGGGCTACATAACCTTCCACGCCAAAAGTGTTAAATAAAAAATCTTCGCTAAAACTGATGTAAGCGGTACTTCCCCGGACTGTTGCGGAAAGTATTCTTGTGTTTTTAGGAATAAGGTTAAGAAGCCCGCGGCTTAATTCTTCCGCCGTAGGACCGGCAAGCAGAACATTCAAGGCATCCTTCATCGGCGAATCCGAAACAGGAATTTTGCGCGTTACCTTTGAATGGAGAATTTGCCCGTCGCTTCCGACATTGGAAAAATAAATAGCCCTGTCTCTTGTTTGCACAGGCGGCGGCTGAGGCGTTGTCGGGGTTTTTGGCTTTGTCTGCGTCTCGGGTTTTTTTTCAGGTTGAGTAGTTTTTGCAGGCTCGGTGGTTTGCGGTTTTGTCCCTTCAGACACCTGAGGTTTTGACGCGGGAGTATCAATTACAACTGTAACAGGGTGGTCTTCCTCTACCGGTAAAACTTCTTCTTCCGCGTTGGGAGTGGCGGTTAAACGCGTTTTAAAAATATCAAAATTCTTTTTTATGGTAGAGGCATTTGCCATAAAAATGCAGATAATTGCAATTATAAAAACCAGCCAAAAAACAATTACCGTCCGAGACCCTTTGGATTTTGAATTTCCCGCAGTTTTTCGTTTTACCACAAAAACATGATACGGTAAAATTTAATTGGGGTCAAGGAATTATTCGAAAGATTTTCACACGAAGATCACAAAGGTACAAAGATCACGAAGAAGGAAAAAGGTGTTTCCAGTCTTTTCCTATATATTATATATCGCATTCAAAAACAACGCCGCCGCCTGCGATACATTCAAGCTGTCAATATTTCCCGTCCCCGGAATCCTCAGCAAACATGAGCATTTATCTTTCACTTCTTTAGGCAGGCCTGTCTCCTCATTGCCTAAAACCAGAACGATGCCTTGGCGTTTTTTTACAATGCCGCCCAAGTCGCCGATGCGCTGTCTTGCCCTTGTGTCAGTGCCGATTGTTAAGAGTTTTTTTGACGCGTCTTTTAAGAAGGCGGACGTGTTTGAAAGTTTCCGTACCGTTAGATGTTCAAAGCCGCCTTCCGCGATACGGTAGGCGCTGGTTGTAAGATGAGCTTCGGTGTCTTTTTCGTTTAACACTATGTAACTTGCGTCAAAAAAAGCGGCGGCTCTGGCGATTGCGCCTAAGTTGTGGTCATTGCCGACGGAGTGGAGAAGGACTCCGGTCTTTCCTTCGGCAGCCCATAGTTCAAGATCGTCATGGGTTAGCGGTTCCACTACAGGCTCTTCGATCATCGCTACTACGCCCTGATGATGGACGCTTTTGCAGATTCGCTCAAGTTCTTCGTCTTCGCAGAGTTTATAGGGGCGCTTGCGTTCGGCAAGTTGTTTACAAATACCGGTAAATGAATTAAGACGGTCTTCGCGTAAAAATAAACGGTTGATTGCCATGGGATGATACTCACCCACGGCAAGAACCGCGTTCATTCCACAGACGGCAAGTTCATCTGTTAATTTGTTTCGCATTCTTCACGTTACTTGCAAATTAAGCGTTAAAACTGTTTACCATCAACGGCGGCTGGTGGGTAGCGTCAAGAGTGTCGCGCCACAGGCTGCTTTCAGGGTCTACTTTGTTGCGGTGGGTAATAACCAGATTAATCGGCAGATGGACAAATTC
>Ga0268262_10003005_pt1 | contig 18773 bp, 12 predicted proteins | sample TergutNc150P3_FD_190354 | JGI IMG/M metagenome (GOLD analysis project Ga0268262, IMG submission 190354) | Nasutitermes corniger P3 segment gut microbial community from laboratory colony in Florida, USA - Nc150 P3 (SPAdes) (version 2) | ecosystem: Host-associated > Arthropoda: Insects >...
TAAGTTTTCTCATTCTTAAATCGCGAATTAAAAAATTCACAGCGGAAGCGTCTTCGTCTATTAAAATAGTGCTTGCCCCCAGCTCCAACGCTTCCAGCAAATTTGCCGCTTGGCTTGTTGAGCCGCTCGCGTTTTTGGTCGCAAAATTTTCCGTGCTTCCCTGCAAAGGGAGTTCCCTGACAAACGGCGAAATGTCAGTGCCGTTCACAACCCTGCCCTCTTCTGTTCTAACAGGAAATGCGCTCTCGTCTATTACAATAAGCTCTCTGCCATCGCCTGGGATGTGCGGATAAACGGCTTCTTCCAAAGCGTGCAAAAGCGTGGATTTGCCGTGGAAACCGCCACCTGCTATAACCGTTATGCCTTTTGGAATTCCCATCCCTGCAATTTGCTGCCCGTTTGGCAAATTCAAATTCACCTGCAATTCCGGTGGCGAAGCAAAAGGAACCGCGTTTTGCAAAGGCTGTTCCGAAGCACCGGATTCCCTCGGCAAAATAGCCCCATTGGGTACAAATGCCGCAAGATTTTTTTCCTTGATTTGCCCCAGCAAAAAATTTCTATTCGCATAACATTCCAAATGGGCATTGCATTTCTCTTTGGCTAAATTGTTCCAATACATCGCTGTGGTTATCCAGTCGGAAAGAGTTCCTATCAATAGCTCGGACGCCTTTTCTCCCTCAATGCGCCTGGATTCCCCGGGCAAGTTCACGCTTGCCAAAATGCGGACAATCCCGTTCTCTATATAAAGGGAGTTTCGTTGCATAATTTGGCAATGCGCTTTCACAATGCTTATATTTTCCGCATTTCTCGTGAATTGCCTCAGCAAAAAATCCGCTAAGGCAATTTCCTTTTCTCTGGTGTTGTGCAATTCCTCCGCAAAGCCGAGCGCGCTCATTTTTGCACTTAACATTATTCTCGATGGTTGAGCGTGAGGGTCGCCTTGGATATGCGTGAATTTTAATGTGAAGTCCCCAAAGCCAAAAAATTGACCCTGCAAACTTTTATACACGCCATAAGGTTTGCCGTGCATTTTCAGTAAACGTTGGTGCAATTCTCTCATTCTTTTACGGCTTTTTTTATTAAAGGCTCTATATCAGCTACCATTTTGTCTATGCAATAAATTTGTTTGAATATGGTTCGCTTTCTATATATTTCGGCATTTTTCTCTATCCATTGGTTTATGGTGGCACGCCGTTCTTCGGAGCTAAATTCCTTGCCTTGCGATTGAACATAGCTATTAGCAAGTTCGCTTTGGTTTTTCATGTATTCAACCATATTGAAAACCTTGTTATGGTTCAGCACAAACATCTTTAACGTAAAAATCAAATCATTTTGCCCAAAATCTTCATCCATTTTTTTTATGAATTGTTTTAATTCCTCAATATTTTTAAAAAAGAAATCTATAGCAGAGGCTTTCATCTCTTCTAAATCTTTTTTTGACAGCTCACTTTCAAATTGTTCAAAAGTATTGAGTTGTTTTCTTGCTCTAGGCATGAGTTTAAGATAGAAAAATCAGATTATTGCCGTTTTAAAGCCTTATACTTAATCGGCTTTGGATTATCCGCATCTATGCCAATGCGTTTGTGATAATCGGCTTCGTAATCTGTCCAATTGCCCTCAAACCACACCGCTTTGGAATCTCCCTCGAATGCCAAGATATGCGTTGCAATGCGGTCTAAAAACCACCTATCGTGAGAAATTACAACGGCGCAACCTGCAAAGTTCAAAATAGCCTGCTCCAGAGCCTGCAAGGTTTCTATATCTAAATCGTTGGTTGGTTCGTCTAACAAGAGCAAGTTACCAGCATTTTGCAAATTTTTTGCCATCAAAACACGGTTCCGCATTCCACCGGAAAGCTGGGATAATTTTTTTTGCTGGTCGCTGCCCGTAAAGTTGAAAAGCCCGCAATAGGCACGGGCGTTTAATTTTCTTTCGCCTATGATAATTTCTTCTTTGCCGCCGGAAATTTCCTGAAAAACGGTATTGTTATCGTTCAAAGAATCCCTGCCTTGTTCCATTGAAATTATCTCTACGGTTTCGCCAAGTTTAAATGAACCTGAGTCGGGCTTTTCCTGCCCTAAAATCATTCTGAACAAGGTTGTTTTCCCTGCACCGTTTGGACCTATTATGCCAACAATGCCGGAGCGGGGCAGTTTGAAGTTCAAATTTTCGTAAAGCAATTTTTCCCCATAAGCCTTTGAAATTCCATTTGCATCTATGACAATATCGCCAAGACGTTTGCCATTAGCAATTGCTATTTGCGCAACCTTGTATTGCTCTTTTTTCTCTTGGCTCAAAAGCTCTTCGTAGGCTTTTAAACGAGCTTTGGATTTTGCCTGCCGCGCTTTGGGGCTGGATTTTACCCACTCCTGTTCCCTTGCGAGCCGCTTTTGCCTGTCGCTCTCTCCCTTTTCATCGCTGCGCATCCTCTCCAGTTTTTGGTCTAGCCACTGCGCGTAGTTACCCTGCCACGGAATGCCGTGCCCGTGGTCAAGCTCTAAAATCCAGCCAGTCACATTATCCAAGAAATAGCGGTCGTGGGTTACCAAAATCACCGAACCTTTGTATTCTTTTAAATGTCTTTCCAGCCAAGCAACGGACTCCGCATCCAAATGGTTTGTGGGTTCGTCCAGCAGGAGCAAATCTGGTTCTTCCAAAAGCAGGCGGCAAAGAGCAACGCGGCGTTTTTCGCCACCGGAGAGATTTGTAACCTTCCAGTCACCAGATGGGCAGCGCAGGGCGTCCATTGCAATTTCAACGGAGCGTTCCAAATCCCAAAGATTTTCCGCATCTATTTTGTTTTGCAGCCTCTCCATTTCCTCAGAGAGTTTTTCCAATTTTTCGCCTTCGGCTTCTCCCATGAGCATCGCAACTTCATTATAGCGGTCTAAAATTTTTTGCTTTGCAGAAACCGCGACCATGACATTTTCCTTGACGGAAAGCTCTGGGTTAAGTTGTGGCTCCTGTGGCAAATAACCCGCCGTACGGCCATTTTCTATCCAAGCCTCACCCTGAAAATCCTTATCTATACCTGCCATTATGCGCAGGAGCGTTGATTTTCCACTGCCATTTGTGCCGATTATTCCTATTTTCGCACCGTAATAAAAACTCAAAGAGATGTCTTTGAGCACTTCTTTATCGGGTGGGTATTTCTTGCACACCTTGTGCATATAAAAAATAAACTTTTCCGGTGTCTTAGTTTCTGCCATGCGCGGTAATGTAGTAAATGCCAGAACCATGATAGGCATAAGTCAAATTTTCTATCTTCCAAGTCTATGACTTCCCAAATCCCTTTATGGATTATACCGTTTTTCCCTTTGATAGGGGCATTGTTGCTCGGGGTAATAACTTTGGTGCAAACTAAAAGCGAGCAACCGGTTCCGGAAGCGTATATAGGTGCACTCGCTGTATCCCTCCCTCTACTCTCTTTTGTGGCAACGGTGATGTTTGCGCTGGATATGCCTCGAGACGGGGTTTACGCAGAAACACTTGGCGATTGGATTTCCATCGGAGATTTTCAAATATCTTTTGGTTTTTTATTTGATTTTCTCACAAAAATAATGCTTTTATTTGTAACCGGGATAACAACCCTTATAATTCTCTATTCCATAGGCTACATGAAGGGCGATAACGGCTATACCCGCTTTATGTGCTATATGAATCTGTTTCTGTTTTCAATGATAGTTCTTGTGCTTTCAGATTCTTTGCCTTTGACATTTCTTGGCTGGGAAGGTGTGGGGCTTTGTTCCTATCTTCTCGTTGGCTTTTGGAATAAGGATTTGCTCAACTGCAAGGCTGCAAACAAGGCTCTTTTGGTAAACAGGGTTGGAGACGTAGGCTTTTTGCTCGGCATGTTTATACTACTGGCTTTGGGTGGAACATCTATTTTGAATTATGCGAATTTGAATGAAGCCTTGTCTATCGGTTTGTTGATAGACTTTTCCTTCCCTTTTGCATACGAGTTAGTGATAGCGGCAGCGTTTTTTTTGTTCTTTGCCTGCACCGCAAAAAGTGCACAAATACCCTTGCTGACGTGGCTCCCGGATGCAATGGCTGGTCCAACTCCTGTTTCTGCCCTTATACATGCGGCTACAATGGTAACGGCTGGTGTTTATTTGATGGCAAGGCTTTACTCGCTCTTCGTTTTTGATTTGCTCATCCCAATTATTGTGCTTATCATAGCCATTGCAACAGCTTTTTGGGCTGCCGTAGCTGGCTTGGTTCAGCATGATATTAAAAAGGTTTTAGCATATTCCACAATCTCTCAACTTGGTTTTATGTTTATGGCAGCGGGTGCGGGCGCATTTGATGTAGCCATTTTCCATGTATTCACCCACGCATTTACAAAGGCGGCTCTGTTTTTGGGTGCGGGTTCGGTTATACACGCCTTGGGCGGCGAACAGGATATTCGCAAAATGGGTGGTCTTGCTTTTAAACTGCCATCTACATTTCTGATTATGCTTTTGGCGTGGGCAAGTTTAATAGGTTTGCCGGGTTTAGCTTGTTTTTGGAGCAAGGATTTGATTTTAGAAAGTGTTTATGGCACGCCAATTTATTGTGTAGCTCTTTTCACCGCTTTGCTGACCGCTGTTTACATGACTCGTTTGATGGTACTGGTGTTTTTAGGCAAGTTCAGAGGAAGTGAACACTCTGCGGAACATCTTCACGAATCTCCTATTGTTATGCAAGCTCCGATGTGGGTTTTGGCAATTGGTTGCGTATTTGCGGGCTATGTTCCTTTGACCGAAGAAAGTCACTTGAATATGTTTCTTGCCGCAATAAGTTCTACAGCCGCTATAGCGGGCCTCGTATTTGCAGGCATTTATTTCAGCAGAAACATTCCGAAGTACTCAGGGCACAACGAACTAGTTGGGTTTGCAAAAATTTGGACTTTTTCCTTTGACGCTCTGCACTATGTTTGCGGAATTTTGCCTGTGCGCATAGCCGTATTCTTTTTAGATTTGGTGAATAAATTTTTACGGACAACAGTGTCTGTCCTCAGTATGATTCCTTATATATGCTCCGAAGGCTTGCGTTTTATGCAGGCAAATAAACTGCGGGCGCAGCTTGCTCTTTCGGTTATTAGTTCTGTTATTTTGGTTTATTGGTTGGTGTTTTTCATTAGGTAGAGTCTATGTTGGTATCGTTTTTGCTTATTTTGCCCTTTGTATTTGCTCTCTTAATGCTCACGTCATCGTCTAGGGATAATTCCGCTTTTCGCATGGGGCTTTTTTGCTTTGCAATTCCTCTTATTTTGGCAACTGCTCTAGTCGCGCTCGGTGGGCAGCAAACGGATATTTACCCTTGGTTTTCCATTTTAGGAATAGATATTGAATTTTCGCTATATGGCTACGGACTTTCGCTATGGATGGTCTGGCTCACTACGCTATTGTCGTTTTTGGCGTTTGTCTATTCAAAAGGCTCTTTGAGTCTTGGAGTAAATAAATTTGCAATAGGTTTGCTGGTTTTGGAAGGTACTATAATAGGGGCGTTTTTATCTGCATATAACATAGTGCAATTTCTGTTTTTCTTTGAAGCTATGATTTTGCCTTCGGCTATTTTGATTTCTCTGCATGGTGGCTTAAAAAGGAGAAGGGCTGTTATAGTATTCTCTATTTACACTTTGGCAGGTTCCATTCCTATGCTTTTTGGTGTTTGGTATTTAATGGTAAAAGCTGGCAGCGATAACATCACTTTTTTAATGAAAACTTTAGAAACATTGCCGCTTGAAGTTCAAGTTTCCTTATTCATAGCATTTTCAATAGCATTTGCTGTAAAAACCCCAATATTTCCTTTTCACAGTTGGCAAGGCATAACTTATTCGGAAGCACCGTATTCGCTTTCTGCAGTTCTCTCTGGCGCAATGGCAAAGGTTGGAGTTTTTGGTTTTGCTATATGGGTAATTCCATTGTTTGGCGAGTTTTTTCAAAATACCGAATATGGCTCGTGTTTAATATCCCTTTCGCTTTTCTCAATGCTATACGGAGCTATTCTCGCATTAAGGCAAACGAATATAAAAAGGCTTTTAGCGTTTAGCTCCATGTCGCATTTAAGCCTTGCAATAGCGGGTTTGTTTTGCCTTGATAAAATCGTGAATGCAGGTGTTGCCGTTATGCTGGTGGGGCATGGTTTAACAGCTGGCGGGCTTTTCTTTTTTGGCGGCATAGCCCAAAAATGGACTGGCAGCACAAACATAAAACTTTATGGTGCATTTGCCTCTACAAATCCAATTTATGCTGCGATTTTCGGTGTTTTGGGCATAGCCGCGATTGCTATTCCCAGCACTGTTGGTTTTGTGGGAGAATTTTTGATTTTACGCGGGCTGTTCAATTCAGGTTTTATTTTTGCTGTGATAGGTGGCGTTGGAGTTATATTGTCCGCCGCATATATGCTGAGATTAATTAAACATACTCTGTTTGGCTCAATCCCAAAAAATACTAGAAGCGACAATATTTATCTTTCGCAATTTGAAGGCGCAACAGCCATCCCGATTATATTCCTGATATTTTATTTCGGAATGCATCCGGCTCCTATTTTAAATTCTTTTAAAGAGCAAACAGAGGAAGAACCAGTTGAATTGCTGGAATATGAGCAAATTTTGGAAGAAGCATTAATTATTGATAGTTTGGCAAAAGACAGCTTGGCAAACGATAGCTTGGAGGAACAAGATGAACATTGAAATTTCCCTCTTTTATGATTTAAAAATCCTTTTGCCGATAGTTCTTGTTTCCTTGGGTGCAATATTTTCTTTAGTTGCGGAATCATTTTTAAATCCGAACAGAAGGCATAAAGCTTTGCCATTTATAAATTTGTTTTTTTTAGCTATTGCAGTTTATTTTATTAGAATAATTTCTGGCGATTTCAGCGACCCGTGGAATTTATTTTCCCTAAACTATGTTAAGGAAATATTCCTTTACGCAACAGCATTATGTGCTGCCATTGGAACAGCCGCTTTGCAGAATACCCTGAAAATCAATAATACTGAATGTGGCGAGGCTTATTCGCTTCTTATGCTTTCTGCCGCGGGCATTATGCTCATGGTGCTTTCTGCGGATTTAATGCCTTTGTTTTTAGGAATGGAACTCGCTTCTTTTCCGATTTACGCGCTTATTGCCATGAATCGCCGTTCAAAAGAGAGCAACGAGGCGGCATTTAAATATTTTATCAGCGGGTCAGCTTTGAGCGCGGTGTTTCTATACGGGATAGCCATGTTCTACGGGGCAACTGGCAGTACTTTAATCAACAGCGATGTTTTGGCAGAGCGTGAAACCATTTACCAAGCGGCGATTTTTATGCTTTCTTTTGGATTGCTGTTTAAAGTTGGTGCTTTTCCGTTGCATTTTTGGGTTGCAGATGCCTATAAAGGTGCGCTTGCTGCAGTTACAGGTTATATGGCGGCGGTTGTTAAAATCGGTGCATTTTTGGCTTTGGGTGCCGTGTGGTTTAGCTTATTCAATAGTTCTGCGTTTGTAGTTATTAGCCGCGAAGCAATTTTGTTTTTATGCCTCGGCATAGCTTCTATTGCTATTGGCGCCATTACAGGTTTAACTCAAATTTCCGCAAGGCGAATTTTGGCATTTAGCGCAATTGCAAATGCAGGTTTTATTCTGCTCGGCTTTTGCTACCCTTATTTTGCAAAATCTCAGGAACTGGATTTAAATTCAGCATTTTATTTCTTGCTCACCTATGCCATAGGTTCAATAGGGGCATTGGCAGGGATTTCCGCACTCGTGTCTGATTATGATGATTTGGAATGTTTGCGCGCAACAGCCCGCAGAAAGCCATTCCTTGGTGCTAGCATCAGCGTGTGTTTAGCTTCGCTTGCGGGTTTGCCTGTTGCGGCAGGTTTTTTAGCCAAGTTTAGGATTTTCGTAAACCTTGTCAACGCTTCTTTTGAAACTCCGGCGGTTTGGGGCATAGCAATAGTGGCATTTATTTTGGCAGTTGTCTCCGCAACTTATTATATACGCATAATTTATTTTATATGGAGTTACGCCGATTCTGTGCATAAAAAATTCAATAAAGTTTCGTATTTGTTGAACGTAACTGTTGGAATGGCAGCTTTGGCTTTGCTTGTTCTTGCGGTTTGGCTCCCGTTTTAAACGCAGATGGCTATCAAAAGAAACATACTATTAAATCCCGGACCCGCCACCACAACGGATACGGTGAAGATGGCGCAGATTGTGCCGGATATTTGCCCTAGAGAAAAGGAATTTGCAAATATCCTGGAACAGCTTCAAAAGGATTTAGTTCGTATTGTTCATGGCAGCGATGAATACACCTCGGTTTTCTTTTGCGGTTCTGGTACTATCAATATGGATGTTTGCCTGAATTCACTTTTGCCGGAAAATAAAAAGATACTCGTGATAAATAATGGGGCATACAGCACAAGAGCTGTGGAAATATGCAAATGCTACAGCCTGCCGCATATTGAGATGAAAATACCTGTGGACGAAAGACCCAATCTCGCCGCCGTAGAGGAAATGCTAAAAAACAATTCCGATATTCACTTGGTTTACACAACCCACAACGAAACGGGAACGGGCTTGCTCAACCCAATCCGTGAAATAGGCGAACTTTCGCATAAATATAATTGCGTATTCACGGTGGATACCACCTCAACTTACGCCATGCTTCCCATCGATGTGGAAAAAGACTGCATAGATTTTTGCATGGCTTCTGCGCAAAAAGGCATAATGGGCATGACGGGCTTGTCTTATGTTGTGGGCAAAACGAAATTGATTGAGGAGTCCAAAAACTATCCAAAACGCTCTTATTATTGCAATTTATATCTGCAATATGAATATTTTGTTCGTTACAGGCAAATGCAATTCACTCCACCTGTGCAAACCATTTACGCTGCAAGGCAGGCAATTGAGGAATTTTTCAAAGAAGGCGAAACGCAGAAATATCAAAGACATGCACGGGTAAATGAGGCTATTCACAAAGGGCTAAAAGAACTCGGCTTTAAGGAATTTATAAAAAAGGAATTGCAGGCAGGTTTGGTAGCATCTGCGATATACCCGAATGACAAAAATTGGGATTTTGAAAAAGTCCATGATTATTGTTATGAGCGTGGATTCACCATTTACCCCGGCAAAATTTCCGGCATGGAGACTTTTAGGCTTTGTTCCTTCGGGGCTATTGATGTTCCTGATATTGAGAATTTTTTTGCGGTATTTAAAAAAGCATTGGAGCATTGCAATGTAGCTGTGCCGATTAAATACTAAGGAGTCAAAATGAAAGCAGAGCTTTTAGCACAGTACATAAAGCAGTTGGGAATTGAAGTTTTAACAGGGGTTCCGGACTCCACGCTCAAAGAATTTTGCGATTACATAAACTCCGAACAAACCGGTCTTGTTCATTACACCGTTCCTAATGAAGGTTCAGCGGTCGGCATTGCCGCAGGTACTTATCTTTCAACGGGAAAGCCGGCTTGCATTTATATGCAGAACAGTGGCATAGGCAATACTGTGAATCCCGTAACTTCAATTGCAAATGCCGAGGTTTATAGCATTCCCATATTTTTTATAGTTGGCTATCGCGGTGCACCCGGCACAAAAGATGAGCCGCAGCATAAATTTATGGGACGAATAACCGAAAGGATTTTTGACTGCCTAGAAATTGAATATGAAGTAATAGATAAAAACACAAGCGAGACCGAATTAAATGGCGTTTTTGGCAAAATAAAAAATACCTTGGAAAATAAAAAGCAATTTGCGCTGATAATAAAAAAAGACACTTTTGATAAAAGGGTGAATGCAGATTATTCAAATGGAAACAAACTGAATCGCGAATATGTGATTTCCGAGCTGATAAAGAAAACCGATAGTAATGATTTGATTGTGTCCACAACGGGCAAAATATCAAGAGAGGTTTACGAGCAGAGCGACCTTGTGCTGAACAATCATAAGCAATGTTTTTTAACGGTGGGTGGCATGGGGCACGCTTCTATGATAGCTTTTGGCATAGCCAAAAAATCTCCGAGCAAAAGGGTGATTTGCATGGATGGCGATGGCGCAGCTTTGATGCACTTGGGCAATATGGCTTTTATCGGGAAGCAAAACGTTCAAAACTTAGTTCATATTTGCTTGAACAACGAAGCCCACGAATCTGTAGGCGGAATGCCAACCGCCGCACCGGATTTCAGATATGCGGAAGCCGCAAGGGTTTGCGGTTATCCGAGTGTTTTTGAAATTAAAACGGAAAGCGAATTTGGCAATCTTATGGAAAAATTTAAAAATCTCAAAGGCTTGATATTTATAGAGATAAAAGTGGCGAATACATCAAGAGACGATTTGGTTCGCCCAAAGGAAACCGCATTGGAGAATGCGGCTCAGTTTATGGGGTGCGTTGTTGTCTGAAAGATTAATCCTTCACGCAACGGACACTGAACAAGCCGAATTTACCGCTGTGATAGAGCTCGTCATCGTGGAAAAAATTGATGTCCTTATCGTTGTCCACACATCGGTGGTAGGCATGTTCGTCACTTTTTTCACTAGAATTCCACCAATAGCCCCAATAGATAACATTATGGAAATTATTATAGGAATCACCGCTACCGCCAGGCAGGATAGAAAATCCATAAGTATCCTCGCATAAGTAAGTTTTGCCAGAATTTGAAGGACCGCAGTCATGCCAGCCTTCTTTTGCCTTCAAATACTTACTTGCTGTTTCGCTTTCGTAAGGGCTGCTTGTATCTGTATTACCATCTACTTCGCGCATAAGCTTATCCCAGTCCACATTGCTTGGAATATGCCAGCCGGATGGGCAGATGCCTTGGTGGGGAGTTTTTACAACACAATCATCATCGTTTGTGGAAAGAATGCTATTGCATTTGGAAGGAAGAGCCATTGCGGTTGCCCAATTGTACATCTTGCCGTATAGGGGGCAGTTATTATTGTCATTATCATAGCATATATCGGTTTCATTGTTTGGAACATCATAATTCAAATTCTCTGCCATCCAAACTTGAGTGCCAATTTTCACAGTATTGTAAGTTTTGCCACTGTTGTCTGCCACAGAACCATATTCAATGTTGCCATTGGTATAGTCGGAAGAAGAATAGTTTTTTACGCAACGGACGGAGAAAGAGTTTGTTTTGAGACCCCAATCAGTAGTGGTGCTTTCATAGACTTCATTGCGAGCATCCATCCATTTTACATAGGAACGCTCTTCGTTATACTCAGTGGAAGTCCACCAACTGCCTTCTATATTGAGACCTTTGAATTCGTTGTTTAATGCTCCGCCGGGGAGTGCCCCAAAGCCATAGCTATCAATTCCAGCTCCATCTCTCCAATCACTGCTCGCTTTCAGCTTCTTGCCAGCATCTTCACCAACTGCGCTTATCAAAGCAATCCATTCGGCTTTGGTAGATAAATGCCAGCCATCGGGACAAACTTGCATTGCCTCCTCCCACTTATACAGCCTTCCGTATTTTTCGCAGTCAGGAGCGTTATTGTAGCATTCGCCACTTGCGTTGTAATTCAAATTCTCTGCCATCCAAGTTTGTATTCCGATTTTTACGGTTTTATAGGTTTGATAATTCCGTTTATCGGTGAATGAGCCAAATACAACATTACTTCCATGCGAGGAAGAACTGTCTATTGTTTCGCCATCATCGCTGCCACCATCGTGGCAGGAAAAGGTTAATGCCGTGGCAACCCCGAAGGTTGCCGTGAGTGCGAGTTTAGTGAGTGTTTTCATTGTGTGCTATCCTTGTTCATTTTGAGGTTATAGAAGTTATTTTCGCTGGGGGAGATATGATGACTTTGCCAGCAGAGCTTACCGCAACTCCTTTGTTCGCCGAAATCTCTCCCCCACTAATGTTTATTGTACCGCCAGATGAAAGACCGAAAATCGTTTTGTCCTCCACAGATGTCATTATTCCACCGCTGATATTCACTGTGCCTGTGGAAACATTGTAAACAGCACTAGCACCAGAAAGTGTCCCACCGCTGATGTTCACTGTGCCTGTGGAAGTGTTCTGAACAGCGTGACCAGCCGAGATTGTTGTATTGCCGCTGATGTTCACTGTACCTGTGGAAGCGTTGTAAACCCCTACGCTTGAGCTTGATCCCCTACTCCCACCGGACATTGAAATATTTCCGCCAGTAATGGTTACCGTGCCTGTAGAATTGTTCCTAACCCCGTAGCCCGCACCTGCTGAAATCTCCCCCTTGTGAATAAAGAGATTTCCTTCATCTATTCTTATCGCATTGTAAACCGAATTACTAGTGTTATTTTTAATAAAACCGCCGTCAATCACAAGATCACCTTTGCCTTTTTTAACGATTAACTCATTAATGACATTTCCGGTAAAATTCGCCTTCCACACTACTCTGACGTTGGAATCGATGTTAAGCGTCAGAATTTTGCTGCTCTTACAGTTTAAAGTATCCGTTATGGTAACGGTATCTACTTTTATCGTTGTCGTAAGGTTACCTACTTTTACTGTTGTCGTAAGATTACCAGTACAGCCAACATAATCGGCAATGGTCTTTTTTAGTTGATCTGCATTCTCTGCATACGTCGCTATTGCAAAAATAGCCAAAAATATGGCGATTAATTTAGGTGTTTTCATTGTTGGGTCTCCTTGTTGAGGTTGAATGGTTGCCGTGAGCGCGAGTTTAGAGAGTTGTGTTCTCATAGTGTGTTCTCCTTTGTTGGGGGGTGAATGTGAAATTGCATAGTAAACCTTAATCCTTTAAGCAACGAACACTAAACAAGAAGCTCTTATCGTTGTTGAAGTAGCTGGCGTACTCGTAGCTGCAGTCCATGTACTGGAGGAAGGCGTCGTATCTACTGCTCTCGCTGGCAATCCACCAGAAGCCTTCGTTGCCGGCACGGCGGAAATTGCCATCGGAATAGCCGCCGTAGCCGCCCGGCAGGGCGGAAAAACCGTAAGTGTCCAAGCCCGTGCCGCCGTTCCAGAGGGTTGGAGACTTCAGATGCTTCGCATCGCAATTGCTGCAGCTTTGGTCGCTCTCAATGAATGATTTCAACGCATCCCATTCATCTTTGTTCGGCAAATGCCAGCCAGGAGGACAAACGTCCCTTGCAGTGTACCAATTGTAAAGCCTGCCGTAGGTAGCGCAAGTAGAAGTGTTTTCATTTTTAAGCGTGCCTGTGCTTTCATCGCCGCATTTACTGCCGCTTGCATTGTAATTCAAATTCTCCGCCATCCAAGTTTGTGTGCCTATCAAAACAGCATCGTAAGTTTTGTCGGTGCCACCCCTGCTGTCTGTCAGTCCGCCTTTTAGATATATCTTGCCTGTTCTGCACTCATACTTTACTTGGTCGTATTCTAGTTTGGCTATCTCTTCCGTTTTTGTGTCTGAAGGATTGCTTGCGCAAGTCAGTGTTTTCACGCCTTTATTTGCGCAGGTGGGAACGGTTGTCACCTCTTCCGTCCACGATTCGCAGACATAGCTGCTGCTGCTGACAGACGAAGACGAACCACCGCCACTACTGCTAACGCCCGATGAGGACGAGCCGCCGCCGCCACTGGACGAGGATATTACCGCTGCTGGCGGTGGATTATCATCGCCATCGCCGGAGCAGGAAAAGGTGAGAGCCATAGCAAGCGCAAGGCTTGCCGTGAGTGCGAGTTTAGTGAGTGTTCTCATAGTGTGCTCTCCTTGTTAATGTGTGACCGTTGCCCTTAAAATTTTTGTGGAAGTTCCGTTGCCAAACGATACTTTAACGAAATACATCCCTTTTGGCAAATGTTTTAACGAAACAGAATGGTTGCCATTGGCGTAATTCTGCTTGCTTATCAGATTTCCTTTCAAGCCGTAAATTTCAACCACCGCATTGTTTTTGACCGTTAAATTTATGTTGTTGCCAACTTGCATAGCATAATTGCCGGTCGCACCTGCTATTTGCGGGAAACGGATAGGGGTGGTGGATAATTCATCAATTTTAACCCTCAAAGAAACTGCAATTCCTGCAATATACGTTTGATTTTCCTTTGAACGGGCGAAAATATAATATTCGGTAGATGAACTAAGTCCTGTAAAAGTCAATGATGTTTGCCAATTCCAATCGTTTGCTGAAAGTAATGTTTGCCAATTAGTAGGTGAATAGTTATAGCCTGATTCTATGGCGTATTCCACCGTTTGCCCGTTGCTTGGAGCAGGAACTGCATTTATGGTAATGCTGTTTTGTGTATAACTTGCCAGTGTAGGAGGAAGTACTGCCGCTGGCAAAAGCAATGTTGGGTAATTGGCATTGTTATATTGCCAAGCAGCATGTATTTTGTTTGAAGCATCAATATTCATGACATTAACTTCCGCATTCAAGCTATCAACAAATTCTCTACTCAACATTTGAACGGATGTTTTACCATCTCCTTTGCCTTCATCGCCTTGCTTGCTTGTTTCCTTGTTGTAATAACTATTGCTGATTGCACCGTAGATGGCGTTGCCATCTTTGTCGTATGGATCATTCTTTCCTACCAGTCCACCGATATAATTGGAACTTGAACCTGATTTGGCTGACTGTACATTGCCTGTGGAATAACTGTTTCTAACTGAGCCATATTTTTCATTCTCTCCCACAAGTCCACCATTGACAGGCCAATGAATGGTACCGTGATTATTTGATACTGAGCCTCTGGAATAACTATTTCTGATTGGTCCGCTGTTATACCCTACCAGCCCACCAACACCAAAACCGCAGTATAAATCTCCTGCTGTTACAACACCAGTGGCATAACTATTGATAATTGGACCTGCATAATTATAATAACCTTCATTATAACCAGTTGATACATACTCGCCATTATTAGTGCCCACTAATCCGCCGACTCTGCATTTCCCTGATACACTGCCATTGGCGTAACTATTGATAATTACGCTTTCTGTGTTTATTCCCACTAGACCCGCCACAACAGTTTCACCCAATACTGTGCTTGTAGAATAACTATTGGCGATTACGCTATGATAATCATCTGAGTTACTACTAGAACACACCAATCCACCAGCAAGTTTGTTGCTTGTCACAGTGCCAGTGGAATAACTACCGCTGATCATGCCTAAGTTAAGCCCTACCAGCCCACCAGCACACACTACATCGTCACTAGATGTAGTAGTTCCGGTCACCGTGCCCGTGAAATAACTATTGCTGATTGTGCTCATGTAGTTATATCCAACCAATCCGCCGACTGAACTTTTGTTACCTGATACTGCACCTACGAAATAACTGTTGATGATTGCACCGTTACCGTAAATATTTCCCACAAGTCCGCCGACAGTTTTGCCACCTTCGACATAAGATGCGAGCACTCCAAGATTTTTTATTGTTGATTTGTAAACTTTTCCGAATAAGCCAGTGTATTCATTTATGGAGTTATTATAAATATAAAGCCCATAAAATCCGCTTACAATATGCCCATTACCGTCAAAATTTCCTTCAAATTGGGCAGAATTGTTTTTTATCAACATATTATCATAATAGGCAAGACGAGAATCTCCTATCGGCACCCATTTATTTGCAGGGGCAGATGTTGCCCAATTTTTCCAGTTCGTCGTGTCGTTCAACATAATATCCGCACCGAGTCTTATCGTTTTGCCTCTCATGTTGTATGTACCGTTGTCAGTAGTATCATTCACAAGTTTTGCCAATCCCGCCAACTGCTCGGCGGTAGTTATTGTAAACTCCGTATCCGTTTTGTGGTTAGTGAACCAGGTGGTATCCGCCGTGCCGTTCCAGACAGCAGCATTAGTTGTTGCGGTTAATGCTAGGGCAATCCCGAAGGTTGCCGTGAGCGCGAGTTTAGAGAATTGTGTTCTCATGGTGTGATACTCCTTTTTTGAGGGATGAAATTGAAATAATTCCCCTCCGATGAGGGGAATGGCGAAGCCAGAGGTAGGACTATACCCCACCAGCCGGGGAATATTAGTAGAGCATTTTTTAGATGGATGCTCTTATTATTCTGGTAAATTCTTGAATTCTGTGAATTTTGGTTCAGACAGTATTTTTCAAATGAGATATTCAATTTATTGACATTTTGATGACAAAAGGCGTTGGGGATTAACCTCAACGCCACTTAGACCTTTGGGGATAAGGTTCAGACATTGAAGCCATAATGCGTATAATATAGAAAAAAAGCTCGTGCCTGTCAAGGCATAGCGGAAATTTTTAATGTCCGCAAGATGAATCCTGCCCACGAAAGTGAAGTTGGCAGGCGAATACATCAAGAGATGATTTGGTTCGCCCAAAGGAAACCGCATTGGAGAATGCGGCTCAGTTTATGGGGTGCTTACTCGCTGGCGAACATCTGCTGGATAGTTATTGATTTTCTACATTCACTAATAGTAGTAGCCTCTCGCGTTTGGGAGTCTCCTTTTATTACATCAAATATTTACACTAGGAGGATTATGCCTAAAACAATGGCTGACAAAACCAGCTTTAAACACCCGAAGTTCGCCCCGCTCACTTTGGACTTCACTTTCAAAAAGGCCTTTGCCAACGAGCAAAGCACAGAGCTTCTTTTGTTCCTTCTCAACACTTTCCTCGCCGAGAAACTGAAAAGCTCCATTAAAAAGGTAAGCATAATAAACAGCGAGCAGCTTGGAAAAACAAAGCTTAATAGAAACGCAGTGTTCGATGTTTATTGCGAGGATGCCACAGGCTCTAGGTTCATCGTGGAGATTCAGGTTGATAAGCAGGAATATTTTATAAGACGCACTTTCTATTACCTTTGCATGATTATAAGCAACCTTGCGAAGAAAGGGAAAAAATATGATTTCAACATTCCCAAACTCTATTCCATCAGCTTCTTGGATTTTGACCTTGACTTTGGGAAAAATTGCACGGAAGTGGTGCAGCACTTGTCCATAAGAAACGACAAACATCCCGAAATTAGCTACGATATGCTTCAAATGACATTCGTAATTCTGCCTAGGTTCAGCAAGACCGAGAGCGAATGTAAGACTGTTATGGATAAAATTCTTTTCGCTTTTAAGAACGGCCACAAACTCAAAAAAGTTCCCAAGAGTTTTAAGGAGAAAGAGCTTATGGATATTTTCAACATAGCAGAAATTTCTAATTTTACAGAGAGTGAGCTTTATAAATATGAGGCTATTATGAGAAACGAATATGACCAGAGAGCGTGCCTCGCTTATGCTGAGAAGAAGGGCGTTTTGCGAACAGCCAAATCTATGCTTAAAGATGGGCTTGAACTTGAACGTGTAGCTCGCATTACCAAACTGCCTTTAGAGGCTGTAAAAGCGTTGCGTTAATTTAACTGAATGGCACAAATCCTACTTTGCTAAAATTTAAGCACAAAATATGATAAGATTAATCCCGTAATCTTATCAAAAAGTGATAAGATTTCTATATTGCGCTTATGCCGAAATACATCCACGAATATAATGGATATCCAAAATTCACTTGGGATAAAGATGCCCTGTTAAACCTTTTGACCCGCGTCTCTGTGCTACAAGGCAAGATTCTCGGCAAAATGCAGCAATTCGGTTTTGGCGTGCAACAAGAAGCTATGCTCAATGCCTTGACCGAGGAAATTACAAAATCCAGCGAAATAGAGGGTGAAATACTGAATAGCGAGCAAGTGCGCTCTTCACTGGCAAAATGGCTTAACATAAATCTGGAAAAGGAAACAACGCCTTCGCACCATATAGAAGGCATAGTGGAAGCCGTGATGGATGCCGTTCGCAATTACAAGAAACCCTTGGACGAGGAACGTCTATTTGGATGGCACGGGGTGCTTTTCCCAACGGGACGCAGCGGCTTGCATAAAATTAGGGCAGCGAAATTCCGTGATTCGGAGATAAGTATAATATCTAGCAAAGAATATCAAGAAATAGTTCATTATGAAGCTCCTTCGCCCGAAAAAATTCAGGAGCAAATGACAGAGTTTTTGCTTTGGCTAAACGCTGAAGACAATGAAAATCCCTTGCTTAAAGCAGCAATAGCGCACTTATGGTTTGTGATAATACACCCTTTTGACGATGGCAATGGGCGCCTAACGCGCATTATAACAGAAATGATGCTGACACGCTCAGAAAGCACAAGTTTGCGATTTTATTCCATGTCTGCGCAAATTCAAAAAGAAAAAAAAGAATATTATAGAGTGTTGGAATTAACTACTGCTGGCGAGCTTAATATAACAAAGTGGTTAATATGGTTTTTGGAATGCTTGGAACGAGCAATAGAAGCCAGCGAGGAAATAATTGGCAAAGTTTTGCGCAAAGCTGTATTTTGGCAAAAAAATTCGGCGGAAATACCAAATAAAACGCAGCGGGAAATAATGAATCGTTTGCTTGACGGCTTCACAGGAAATTTGACTTCTGGGAAAGTCGAAAAAATATTCAAAGTTTCGCAGCCAACAGCCATAAGAATGTTAAACGATTTAGTTGAAAAAGGCTTTTTGGAAGTGCTGGGCGCGGGGCGCGGCACTCATTACCACCTTCCACAAATAATTTCCCTAAACGAGTGCGAAAGCACTCATAAATACATACGCGAAAACATCGCAACCTTGCAAGAATGGACGGTTGTAACCGCAGAATATCAAACAGGTGGGCACGGGCGGCACGGCAGGGCGTGGGTTGCCCCAAAAGGAAAAAATCTCTGTTTCAATGTTATTTTGCCTACAAAGAATTTAAAACCTGAATTTTACGCCCCAACCACGCAAATTGCAGCCATAACCATAGCTAAAATGCTGAACGAAAAGGGCATAGATGCAAATGTTAAATGGCCCAATGATATTTTGGTGAATAAATGCAAAATCTGCGGGATAATCTCGGAAC
>Ga0268262_10003006_pt1 | contig 18771 bp, 17 predicted proteins | sample TergutNc150P3_FD_190354 | JGI IMG/M metagenome (GOLD analysis project Ga0268262, IMG submission 190354) | Nasutitermes corniger P3 segment gut microbial community from laboratory colony in Florida, USA - Nc150 P3 (SPAdes) (version 2) | ecosystem: Host-associated > Arthropoda: Insects >...
ACGGAGGCGGGTGAACGCGGGTCGTACATCGCCGGCAGTTTAGCCATTCTTCCTCCGGGTTGGGGGGACGGGTCGCGGTTCGAGTATGTAAAAATACATCATGGGCGGCGGAGGGCGGTCAAAATATTTGAAATCGACGGTTTTGGGGGCGGGGGCGCTGTTCCCCGTGCCATCTTTTTATTTCTTTTGGCGGATGGTTCGGGCATCATATATATTTAAATAGGCGGTTATCCGTTAATCGGCAATTTCACAAAAAGGAGCAAATGAGATGGGGAGCGGAATAGTCTACGTTGTGCATAATAATTGGATAAAGAATCCCGATGTTAAAAAGGGGTGTAAGACTTACAAGATCGGCAAAACTAAGAATTCTGTGCGTAAGAGATATTCTCAGATGGATGGAAAGATGCCGAATAGTTCTTATGAATTGGTGGGGTTGGCGATGCCGAGCGAGTTTGTATGCGATTTTGCGTACGAATTTGACAGCGAACAATACCACGAAGTTGAGAAAGGGTTGCAAAATATCCTCGATCAATCACGCGTGGGCGGGGAATGGTTCGATTTAAATGACAAGGCGTTGGAGGGGATAAAGTGGGTATGTGAAAAGAATGGCGGTAAGTTGATTACCAACACCGTTCAGGAAAAGATTGAAGAAGAATCTGTTGCTCGTACTCATAAGACGTATACGCGCGATGTATGGATAGAAGAGTCTAAGTGGACGGTAGAAATAGCCGATTACTTGTTAGATTTGATTTCCGGAGAACGGGAGTTTAGACTGAAATATACAAGGCATCATATTGCCTTTGTTTCCGATTCTTCAAATAAGGTATGTTTCCGTATTCACGACCGAACAAAAAACAAAACAGTGATGTTTTTGGAAGATTGTGATGAGTTGAGAAAAATCTTAGATAAAAACAACATTAAACCTGAAAAAAGCAAGGAAAAACCATGGATGATTGCATTAATAAAAAATAAGCAATTCGTTGAAAAGCATAAGGATATGTTTATTGAAATCGCGAACTTTGTAATTGGAAAGAAACAACGCAGAAAACTGACAAAAGCTAAAGAGCAACCTAAAGAAATTGAAACATTAAAAACAACATTTAAAAAGCTAGGTATTAAAGTTGGTACAGAACTTGTATACAAAAATGACGAAGCAATAAAAGTAAAAACCGTAGATGAAAAAAATAGAGTTGAATATAGGGGGGAAGAATTTACTATAAGTAATGTGTCACGCCAATTGACGGGGAATAGTACCAATGGATATAAATACTTTAAATATAATGGAAAAGTTTTAGATGATATAAGAAGAAAAAAGTATCCAAATTAATAAAATAATAATTGTTAACTCCGAAATATATATTTAATACAAAGGAGGCGTACGATATGACCGAAAGCGTCAAAACCGAATTAAGCAGAATCGTAGACGCGTTGGCTGGAACGGGTATAGTGAGCAAGGTCATCTTGTTCGGTTCGTGCGCCAGCGGCGAGGAGACCGCTGACAGCGATATAGATTTATGCGTCCTAACGCCCGAAAAAGACGACGGCGACGGTCGGCGTCTCACCGATATTACAATAGACTTGCGAACGAAACTAATTGACATACGTGAGAGGCCGTTAGATTTGATAACCTACAACCAAGACGATTTTTCAACGCTCGCGGCCATCCCGTGCTCGTTTCCGCGCCGGATCGTTGATCATGGGGTTGTGCTATATGGTTGACGATATTTTAGACGCAGCGGAGTGGATTCAATATTCAAGTCACGCGGCTTTTTCGGAATAGCAGACCACAGCGATTTCCGCCGCCGCCGACTGTGTGACGCTTCGGATAATCTGTTCAAGCCGCCGTGTCACGCCGTCGCTATAGGAGGCTTCCCCGCATTGGCCGCAAACGCCGGACGGGACGTTTTTGATAACGACGATGCATCCGCCCAGATCGGCGGTGAAGACGGAGAATCCGTCACGTACTGTCCCTTTGCACATAAAGCAAGTCATAATTTCCTCAATATCTTAGGCATTGCCGGCTTTGCCGCTTAGGGCATGGCATTGTTCGGCGTATACGGGGCTTGTTTCCGCCACAACGGAGAGTACTCCTCGCGCGCGCGTAGCGTTGTCGAGCGCGCGACGTATCTGTTTTTCGTCGCCGTCGGCAAACGACGATTCAAGGTACGCGTCGATTTCTTCATTACTGCGAAGATGCTCGGCGGTGTCCCAGAGTTTAATCTTTTCGGTCATTGCGTTATTTCCTGTCTCAGTTTTTTGGCACGGGTAATATCACGCTGCTGCGTTGATTTATCCCCGCCGCAAAGTAAAAGCAATACCGTATTTTCTATTTGAGTAAAATACAGTCTATACCCCGGCCCGACGTCGATTTTACGCTCAATAACGCCGTCCCCGACATACCGCACATCTCCAAGATTTCCATCCGCCATACGGTCAACGTATTTGAAGATCATGGTACGGACATTGGTATCTTTTAGATTATCAATCCAAGCGCCAAACGTTTCGGTAGTAAAGATCTCGTATCGCCCCATGCCTATAATATAATAAACGCGCCGCGGCGCAAATCTGAATTTTTAACGAGTATCGTGATTTTTTTGAGCCTGTCCGAGCCGTTAAACGTATTTGGCGGGGGAGACGGTTCGGGGACATTTACCTGCGAGCGGGACGGGCGGGCATCCCGGGCGGTGAAAATGCTGGGCTTTTGTGCGTTGCGTCCCTGACCCCTGAGTTACGCCTACCCCGCGCCCCCCGGGCGGTCGGAGGGTCTCGCAGGGCTTAAATTTTTTTCAATTTTATTATTTTGACATCCCCCCGCCCATAAACTATATTATTAATCTAGTACCGAATCCGTAAAAAACCATAACCATAAACGCCAAAACCATTTAACGCATTGGGGGATCAAATGAGTCAAACCACGAAGGAAAAGGAACCCGCCGAAGGCGCGGCCGCCGCGCCGAAGCCCAAAGCCCTTACCACGCCCAAGGGGTGGAAAATCAACCACAAGACCTTGGACAAGGGGGACGTGCTCTTGAGCATGCTCTACAACCTGGAGTACAGCATCTCCAAGGACCGCCTCTCGAACACGCCCTACGACCTGTTCCTGAGCCTCTCCTACGCCGTGCGCGAGCGGATCATCGAGCGGTGGATCTCCACCTCCCAGACCTACAGGACCCACAACGTCAAGCGCACCTACTACCTCTCCATGGAGTTCCTGATGGGGCGGCTCCTGGGCGACAGCCTAATGAACCTGCGGATGACGGAGGCGAGCGAGGAGGCCGTCCGCGAGCTTGGTCTCGACCTTGAGGAGCTTATCGACCAAGAGAGCGACGCCGGTCTCGGCAACGGCGGTTTGGGGCGGCTGGCGGCCTGCTACCTAGATTCCATGGCCACGCTCAAACTGCCCTCCATGGGCTACGGGATACGCTATGACTTCGGTATCTTCAACCAGAAGATCGTGAACGGCTTCCAGCACGAGGTGCCGGAGCAGTGGCTCCAGAAGCGCAACCCCTGGGAGATCGAGAGGCCGGAGTACAAGGTGGTCGTGAAATTCTACGGACGCACGATGCAGTACAACGACAAAGACGGCAAGCCCTGCATCAACTGGATCGATACCGAGAACGTGATCGCCATGCCCTACGACATCCCCGTCCCCGGCTTCGGCGTGAACAACGTCAACACGTTGCGCCTCTGGTCGGCGCGGTCGGCGGAGGAGTTCAACCTGCAGTACTTCAACAGCGGCGACTACATCGGCGCTTGCCACGACAAATTCACGAGCGAAAATATCTCAAAGATTCTATATCCCAACGACAACAACGTCTCCGGAAAGGAATTGCGCCTGAAGCAGCAGTTCTTCTTCTCCTCGGCGTCGCTGCAGGATATCATCAGGCGGTACCTGCAAACAAATAAAGACTTTAAAGCCTTCGCCGACAAGGTGGCGATACAACTCAACGACACGCACCCGTCAATCGCCATCGCGGAGCTTATGCGCCTCTTCATAGACGAGCACGGGCTGTCGTGGGACGAGGCGTGGGAGATAGTGCAGAAGACCTTCGCCTACACAAACCATACGCTCATGCCGGAGGCGCTTGAGAAGTGGTCGGTCGGTCTTATGCAGCACCTCCTGCCGCGGCACATGGAGATCATCTACGAGATCAACGCGGGCTTCCTGCGCCAGGTCTCCTACAAGTTCCCCGGCGATATCGACAGGCTGCGCCGTATGTCGCTCATCGAGGAGGGCGACGACAAGCAGGTGCGCATGGCCTACCTCGCCATAGTCGCCAGCCACTCCGTAAACGGCGTCAGCGCCCTGCACTCGGAGTTGCTGCGCAGCGGCCTTGTCCGGGATTTTTACGAAATGTGGCCGGAGCGTTTCAACAACAAGACCAACGGCGTCACCCAGCGCCGCTGGCTCTACAAGGCCAACCCCGCCCTGCGCAAACTCATCTCAAGCAAAATAGGGGACGGCTGGGTGACCGATCTCTACGAGCTGAAGAAGCTGGAGAAACTCGCCGCCGACAAGGCGTTCCGCAAGGAGTGGGCGGACGCGAAGCTCGCCGCTAAGAAGGCCTTTGTGGACAAGATCCAAAAGTGGGAGGGGATAACGATAGACCCGAACATGATGTTCGACGTGCAGGTCAAGAGGATGCACGAGTACAAGCGCCAGCTTTTGAACGTGCTCCACTGCATAGCCCTGTACAACAAGATAAAGAGCGGCGACACGAAGAACTTCGTTCCGCGCACCGTGATGTTCGCGGGCAAAGCGGCGCCGGGCTACTACATGGCCAAGCTCATTATCAAGTTCATCAACAATGTGTCAGGTATCATCAACAACGACCCGTCGACCAAGGGTCTGCTCTCGGTGCATTTCCTGCCCAACTACAGGGTCTCGCTGGCCGAGTACGTGATCCCCGCCGCCGACCTGTCGGAGCAGATCTCCACAGCCGGAACGGAGGCGAGCGGTACGGGTAATATGAAATTCGCCATAAACGGAGCGCTCACGATAGGCACGATGGACGGCGCGAACGTCGAGATGCACGAGGAGATCGGCGACGAAAACATCTTCATCTTCGGTCTGCGGACAAACGAGGTGGAGGCCCTGAACCGCAACGGCTACAACCCGTGGGACTTCTACAACAACAGCCCCATGCTGAAACAGGTCATAGACCTTATATCCAGCGGCTACTTCAGCCCTGAAGACACCGCCATGTTCAACCCGATATACGACACGCTCCTCAAAAACGGCGACCGCTTCTTGGTCATGGCCGATTTCGACGCCTATGTCAAGTGCCAGGAAGACGTGGCGAACTGCTACCGCAACCACGACGAGTGGACGCGGAAGTCGATCCTGAACGTCGCGAACATGGGCAAGTTCTCGTCGGACAGGCCGATCGCGGAGTACGCCAAAGACATCTGGGGGGTCAAAGCGGCGGATGTTAAGTTGGATATTTGATTTTTGCGATTATGGATACGGCGCCCCCGACGGGGGCGCCGTTTATGCGGCAAATAAACCCGTTACTTGTATTCCAGCCGCCCCGAAACCTCGACCAGCGTCTCTCCGTTGGGCCTTAGTCTTTCGTTTTGCACTTCATCGTACACTGTCAGCCAGAAGATAAACTTTTTTATCTTCGTGTTTGCGGGAAAGGTAATCTTCCCGTTGAGGTTATTTATGTCCATAAACTTGCTGTGGTGGACACCGGCGGTTTCTTTCGCGTCTAATTGAAACTGCCGATAGATGCGGTGCTTTTCCGCTATCCTTTTCCCGTCCATCGTGACCGTAGTGTCTATGTTGTTGGATTGCGCGTCTAAGAAGTATGAGTACCCCTTTTCCACCGTTATGACGGAGGTTCCGCTGTTGTCGAGAAATATAGAATCGAGCGCTAAGCCGTTCTTGTCGTCGATGCCGGAGACGTCGCTTCCCTTGACCTTGTAGACGACCACCTTGTCGACCTTCGGAGCGGTGTTTACGGGAATACCGGCCGCCTTGAAGCGGTTATTGTAGCGTATGTACTGCGTGCTGTTTATGGTGTGCGGCAATCTGCCTTGCTCGTGCATTTTTGCGGATATGCGCATGGGGACGGTGAAATATTGGAGTATGGGAATCAGCGCTTTGGTCTCTTCGCTACTGATTGCGTTGACGTTGCCGGCGAGCGTTTCTATCATGTCAACCATCCGCGTTTTCGTCAACGTATCGATTCCCGGCGGGAGCGCTCCCCTCAAAGATGCCGGCAGCGCGTCTATCCACATTTCCGGAATGGACGCGCTGTTCCTTACGATATCTTTCGGCACAGGAATCTTAAATTCCACGGCCTGCGTGTTCGGCGAAAAATCAACTGGCCGGCTCTCCGCTTTCAAGAGCGCGGAGTCAACCACCGTCGTTGAACCTAAGAGGTCGCGTATCACGTTGAAAGATATCCACCACCGCAGATAGCTGTCAAGATCCACGCGCTTGCCGGCGAAAACTGCCGTCAGCGTGATCGTGTCGCCCGGAGCGGCGTCGGCAGGCTCCCAGATGTACTTAAGCATCCTGAATTCGCTTTCGTCGACACGCTGGTATGACGTGGAAAATTGCTCGCACCCAACCATAGCGATTATAGCGATAATCGGGATGATTATTAACGATGTCTTTTTCATTGAATATTAACCTCCGGATATAATCCCGGATTGCTCCGCCGCTTCGCTTCTCGCGGCTTGTTTACCTCGCCGTCGCCATTGCGAGCGAAGCGAAGCAATCCAGGGGTTGTTTCTGTTGATTTTAATCCTATAATCCTTTATAATCCTACAAATCTTAATCAAAATTCTAACCTGATCCCAACCGCCGCGAGCGGGATCATCGATATCTTCTGCTTCTCCGTATAATTGTAGTTATAGTACGTAAGCTCCGGGCTTTTATAGAGCAGCCATAACAGATTTTGGAAATCGACGTAGTAGGTCAGTATAAATTTGTCGAAAATGACCTTCTTGTCCACCCTCGCGTCAACTTGGAAGAACGGGTCTTGCCGCGTCGAGTTTCGCTCCCCGTAAACGGCGCTTATATATTTTCCGTTCTCGCTCTCGACCGTCGCGACTATAGGCGACGTCGGTTTTCCGCTTACGAAGCGAACCCTCGTGCCCGCTTCCCAGTTGTTCTTAAGGCGCCAGCTGCCGAGCAACTGCAGGTTGTGCGGCTCGTCGCGGCTTGAGAGAATGTACTTTCCGTCGCGCTTGCTCCACGCCTCGCTTCTAGCGAGCGTGTACGATACCCACCCGAAGAATTTTTCGGAACGGGAGTGGCGCAGCATAAGCTCCAGCCCGTACATCCGCTGTTTCCCGTCGCTGAAGTAGCGCCTCTGCACCTCAAGATCCGGATTGTAGTCAACGGACCCGCTGTATGAGCGCGCGACGTCCCAGATGTTATTAAAATACGTCTGCGCGTCTAAGTTTATGAGGTCGTTTATCTGCCACTCGAACCCGGCGATGTAGTGCGCGGCCTTCGTCGACGGCAAGTCCGGGCTACCGAAGTCCTTGTGCACCACAAGGCCCATCGGCTCCGGGGTCTGGCTGTATGTGCCGGTCGCCGCTTTAAGCGTATACTTGTCCGTCAGTTGATAGCGCCCGCTGATCCTGAAAGAGGGTTCGCCCGACCACCCGCGATGGTTGTCCATAAATCCGTAGTCCCAAAACGCCGGCAACAAGGATCCCTCGTAGTTAAGCTCAGGATAGTAATCGTAGCGAACGCCCGGTATGAGCAACAGCTTGTCGACAGGCTTCCACTCAACATTGACGTAGCCGCCCACTATGCCGTATTTCTGGTCTTCTATAGTGGTCCTCAAAATCAAATTTTGGCCGCCGGTGAACGCTACGTTCAGATTCTCATTTATCATCTCGATATCCGCGCCGATATTCACGGTTACAGCGTCGTTCGCCGTATATATCACTTGGTCGCGCAGGTGTCCCAATAGCGGCCTCTCTTCCATATCCGCAAATCCGAACGCCGACGTGTTCTGCGCCACATACGTGCCGGAGAGGCGCAACGCGTTGCTCCATTTGCTGTTTATGCGGCTCGAAAGCCCCGCCGTGAGCGTGTGGAAAGTGGTCATCATGGTCATTTCGTCAAGCTGCCCGTCGATCTCGCTCGAACCGCGGTCCATCGCGGGAATGAACACGCCTATGCTGTCGCGGCTGCCGAGCATAGAGACGGAGATGCGGTGGTCCTTGTTTATGACCGCATCCGCCCTAAGCAGGTAGTCCCAATAGAACGGCGCCATAGATATCGAGGTGTGCTTAGGATCGGATATTTCGAAGTAGAGGCTCAAAAGATCGCCCGCGAAATACCGCCGCCCCGACGCCATAAAAGAGACCTTCTCATTGACAGGCCCCTCCAAGAAAAGCGCGCCGGAAAGCATACTAGGCTCGGCGTAGCCGTGCAGCCTGTCGGTCTTGGGGTTACGCGTGTTCATCTCTATCACCCCCGCGACCGCGCCGCCGTAACGCGACGAGAAACCGCCCGGATAAAAATCCACCCCGTCTAGCGCGTCCGACGGGTAGATGGCCGTAGCGCCGCTCATGTGGTAGAGCATAGGGACCGTCATCCCGTCTATGTAATAACGAGACGCCCAGCTCGGAGCGCCGCGCACCACAACTTCCGTGCCGCCAAACGCCGGACGGGCGACCCCCGGCATAGCCTGAACAACGCGAACCGCGTCGCCGCCAAGCCCCGGCACACGCTTCACCTCCGCCATAGATATGCGGTGGCGGCTCACCTCCTTCTCCTCCGCCTTGCCGTAGACTACAAGCTCGTAGTCGGCGTAGTCCAAGCGCGTAATGAAGTAGAGCACCTTCACCTCTTCCAATTTCGATATATTCTCATACGTGGAATACGGCTCATAGTCCGGAGCCTGCACGCTGACCTTCACTCGGCCGGACGGCAGCGAGTAAAACCGAAACGCGCCGACGGAATCCGTGGTTACGACAAGACGCGAGTCCTCCCAAGACTGCCCCTCTATCGCGCCTATCTGCTCCATGTATAGGGAAAACGGCATGGAGAGGACGGTGTCTGAGAGCGTATCGACGACCTGCAACGCGACAAGCGCGTCGGCGACAGGCCTGCGCGTCCCGCGCTCGGTGACGGTGCCGCTGAAGTTGACATAGCTCTTGGGGACGGTAATGACATCGCGTAAACTGAAACGGTACTCGTACTGCAACATCACCGCGACGGCCTCCCCGCCCAATGCCCGCGCCGGAGAAAACTTGAACTTGCGGGCCGCGGCGAGCGCGCTCGCGTCAAGCGCCGGATGGAGCGGACGGACGACCGCGGCGCTGTCGACCGCGCCGGTCTCGCTGACCAAAAGCTCCAGCAGGACGGCCCCCTCAATACCGGACTTTATCAGGTTGCCGGGGTACTTGGCCTCCACAAAATGGGTGAGCACCGGCATCTTCTCCAAAGCGCCTTCGGGGTCCAAGTACTCAATCTCCTCGCCAAGATCAATCGGTTCTTCGCTCAAATCAATCACTGCCTCCGATTCCGCGCTGACGGCGGTAGCCGGGGCACTTTGCGATAACGCTGGGGCGGAGGCGAAAGTCAGGGTTATAACGGCGAGTAAAGCTATGGGCCAAATAGCCTTTTTGCGCGGTTTAGTGTTCATATCTGTTAAACAGGTCTTCGGGTTAAATTTGTTACTTCGTCCACGGAGATAACACGTCCGCACCGCGCCTTTGGATACTTTGTTTTCATAATATAGTATATGCGTGGTAAAAAAGCCCAAATTAGTAGCGGAAATTTTTATTTTGGGAATGATGAATATCGATTTAGCGGCGAAATGACCGCCAAGGCCCGACCCTGCCGCGCCGACTCATCCCTCCGAAACCTCACCCCTCGGACTGACCTCAAACTCTTCCCCCAGCGCCGGATAATAGACGTTTTGATACCCCTGGCTCCTAAGCGCGTCTTTAAATGATGTGGCTTGATCCGTCTCGCCGTGAAATAGGAAAATGTTCTTCAGCCTGTCCGGTTTGTTCAGTTTGACGTAGTCCAACAGTTCCCGTCTGTCAGCGTGGGCGCTGAAGGCGTCTATTACTTTTATTTTGCACCGAACATTGTGGTCTTCGCCGAATACTTTGACGACCTTCTGGCCGTCCATGATCTTACGCGCCAACGTATCTTTGGCCGCGTATCCTACGAAGAGTAACAACGTTTTAGGGTTCTCCATGTTATTACGTAGATGATGCAAAATCCTGCCGCCTTCCGCCATTCCCGAACTGGAGATTATCACGTGGGGGAAAGTCAGCCCGTTCAGTTTCTTTGAACCGTCTACGTCGTGTACATACGTCAACCGCTGGAAATCGAAAGGCGGCTCGTTGTGATCCAAAAATACGCGCTTGGTCTCCCTGTCTAATAGCTCATGATGCGATTTGAAGACCTCCGTCGCGTCGCAGGCCATCGGGCTGTCCACGTATATGGGCATGTCGGGCAGTCTGTTTTGGTCGAACAGTTTGTGCAGCATATAGACGACGAGTTGCGTTCTCCCTACCGCGAATGATGGGATGATGATTTTTCCGCCCGCCGCCGCCGTTTCGCGGATCGCCGTCTCCAGCTCCTCCTCCACCACGCCGAAATCGCTGTGGTGTCTGTTCCCGTAGGTGCACTCCATAATGAGCATATCCAAGTCGCGCAGTACGTTCGGGTCGTTGGTCAGCGGCATATTGGGGCGTCCGATGTCGCCGGTGAACCCCACGCGCAGCGGTTTCCCGCCCCACCCGTGCTCCGTCACTTCAAGGTGCAGACCCGCCGATCCAAGAATGTGCCCCGCGTCGCGCATCATGACCTCCACGCCCGGCGCTACATTGAATTGTTCGTTAAACAATTTCTTTTTAAATAGCTCCATAGCCCTATCCACGTCGCCTATGGTGTAGAGCGGCGGGAGTTCCGGCTGATGCTGGCGCTTCCTGATGACATTGACCCACTCCAAGTCCTTTTCCTGCAGGTACGCCGAGTCGCGCAACAATATCTTGCAGAGTTCTATGGTGGCCGGCGTGGCATATATCGGCCCCTTGAACCCCTGTTTCACCAAGTTAGGGATATTGCCGCAGTGGTCTACGTGCGCGTGGGTGAGGATCAGCGCGTCGATCTCCGACGGGTTGAACAAAAAGTTGTGATTGCGGTCGTAGGTCTCCTGCCGCCGCCCCTGGAAAAGCCCGCACTCGATCAATATCTTGTTCCCGTTGATCGTAAAGAGCACCTGAGAGCCGGTAACGGTCTGCGCCGCCCCGCAAAATTTGATGTTCATCCGCTGACCGTCCTTTTCTTTGTATAGATATCCGTTGGGACATACCGCTATCCCGTTATCCTCATATAATAAGTATAATAATAGCGCACGGATATAGCAAGGAGAAAATAAAATGTATTTGATCGGGGCCGATTTTGAACTTTTGTTTAAATAATTTGAGGGGTTTTGGCGAACTTGATAATGAATATCTAATATCGCCAAACCGCTCGATACGCAAAAAACGCCTCTATCGTGTATTTTTGTTGATTTCTTGCGGATGTGACGACAATTAACACGGTGCGCCCGCCGCAGCGACGCGCACTTTCCGTTTTATCATATTAAATACAGGGAGGATTGTCATTATGGACGCGGTTCGTTCAACAGGAAAGAAGAAGACGGCGGTGTTTGGTATCGCCGCAATGGCGTTGTGCTTCGCGTGGGGCGCGTGGGCGCAGGATCCGGCGGATTTAGATGATCCGGTAGACTTGGAAGACACGTTGGATTTGGTGGACGTGGATGATCCCGCCGACTCGACGGATTTAGTGGTCGTGGACGATCCCGCCGACTCAACGGATTTGGTAGACGTGGATGATCCCGCCGACTCGACGGATTTAGTGGTCGTGGATGATCCTGCTGACTCGACGGATTTAGTGGTCGTGGACGATCCCGCGGATTCTACGGATTTGGCGGATTCGGGAGACCCTGAAGACACGGGCGACATACCGGTCGCCACAGTACCGGTCATCACCATAACCAAACAGCCCGCGGCGGCGATTACCTTAATGAAGGGTCAAAGCGACACCCTGACGATTGAGGCAAGCGTAACTATGGACGCGGAACTCAGTTATCAGTGGCACTACGTCAACACCGACGATAACTGCGCGGACGAAGGCGCCGGCTGTTCGGACGAGTCGGTTACGGAGCTTTACGGCGTGACTGGCGCGTCTATCATATTCTCCGCCGATGATTTTGAGGTGGGAACGCACGTGTTCTATTGCGTGGTCAGCGCCTCGGGCGGCGCGGTATCCGTACGGTCTGACGACGCGACTGTAACGGTAGAGGCAGCCCCCATATCCGTAGCCTCCGCCGACCGCTTGATCCCGCCGTCTAACCCCGGCGGCGTCTCGGCGGTATCGCCCGTAACCGCGCTGACCGCGGAGTTCACGGCAGGCCCGAACCCGGTCGCGAGGCAGAACGGCGGCGTGAGTTTCTTTTGGGGAGGCAAGACCGTCGGTAACGCGACGCTTTACGTCTACGACGCCGCCGGCAATATCGTGAGGAAGATCGGCATAAGCGACGACTCCGCCGTCCGTTTCGGCAAGCGCTCTGTGGGCGCGTGGGATCTGCGCGATTCCAAAGGCCGCCCGGTTCCGGAGGGGAGCTATGCCGTTAAAGGAGCGATCTCAACGAAAGACGGCAAGAAAGAGAAGGTCTCGCTGATTCTGGGCGTGAAGTAACGTCGGCGCGTTTATGTTAAGGTGCTGATATCGGCGTTTTCGGGGCGGACCTGCGTGTCCGCCCTTTTTCTTGCGGACTTTTGATACCGGCTTTAACGTCAAATATTTGATTTTTGACCCCCCGATTTATTATATTCACCTAACCGATAACCGAACCCAAAACTCGAAAACCATGAAAGGCGATAACGTCAGAACGCTATGAGCGAAACAGAAAACACACCGGCGGCGCCGCCGCCGTGCCCCACCAAGCACGGCATAATCTTGACTGAGAAGGCCCCCAAGCCCATAGGCCCCTACAGCCAGGCTATAGACATCGGCCCCCTGCTCTTTGCGTCGGGCCAGATCCCGCTTGACCCCGTAAGCGGCGCACTGGTGGCCGGCGGCTTTGAGGCGCAGGCCGAGGCCGCGCTCACCAATCTGCGGGAGGTCTTGGCCGCCGCCGGGCACACATTCGCCAATTTGGTCAAAACAACCGTGTTTTTGCGCAATATGAGCGATTTTTCGTGCTTTAACCTAGTGTACGAGAGAACCATGAACGGCGCGGCGCCCGCCCGCAGCGTCGTGGAGGTCTCGGCGCTGCCGCGCGGCGTCCTGGTGGAAATCGAGGCTATTTCGTGCCGGAAATGAAACAGGAGTACGAAGTCCGCCTCGACCTCTTTGAAGGGCCGCTCGACCTGCTGCTCTACCTTGTCAACAAGGCGGAGGTCAACATCGTAGACATCAAGGTCGCCGAGATAGCCGCGCAGTACCTGGCCTACCTCGACATCATGCGCGACCTGAACATAGACGTCGCGGGCGAGTACCTGCACATGGCGGCCACGCTGGTCAGGCTGAAAGCGCGGGAACTGCTGCCCGACTCCCCGCCCGAAGACCTGGGCGGCGGGGAAGACGGCATAAACGACCGCGAGCAGCTGATCGCCGCACTGCTGGAGTACCGAAAGTTCAAGGAGGCCGCCGGCGCCCTTAAAGGCATCGAGGCCAAAAACTTCGGGGCCTACAAGCGCGGACGGGCGGAAGACGTGGACAGCATAGCGGCGGACAGCGGCGCGAGCAACGCCGCGGTGGAAAACGTGTCGATATTCGACCTGATCACCGCGTTCAAGAGCATTTTGGACAGAGCGGCCTCGGCCACGGAGGCCAACCACGTGGTGGCGGTCGACGATTGCAAGGTTGACGATAGGATAGAGCGCATATTAACGGTACTGTGCGAGACGGCAAACGGACGCGAAGTGCCGTTTGAGGCGCTTTTTGCGGACGACAGGCGAAAGATCGCCCTCGTCGTTACCTTCATGGCGATACTGGAGCTGGTTAAGATGAAACGGATACTGTTTCGGCAGGAGGAGGCGTTCGGGGGAATATTTGTTTCACGGGTTGATCACGATCAGGAGAGTTTGAATTGACTGAAATAAACGAAAACGAAAGCGGTGTCGATAACAACGTCAATACCGATATCAATAACGGTGCCGGCGATAATGATGTCAACGACGGTATCAATGACAGTATCAACAACGGTACTGATACCGATGCCAACGCCGATGTCAATAATAATGTTGATAGCGGTATCAACAACAATGACGTCAATGCCGATATTAATACCGATACCGGCAACGATGCAAACGACGGTATCAATACAGATACCGCCGATGCCGTCGACGGCGATACGCAAACCCCGTCCGCACAAGAGGACGAAGACTCGATTGACGAGACGCGAATTCTTGAAGCCCTGCTATTCGCCTCCGACGAGCTACTCACCCCGGCGAAGCTGAAAGCTATCATCCCCGGCTCGCCCGACACGCGCCACATACGCAAGATGGTGGGCGAGATCAACGAGCGGCTGCTTACAGAGGGACACCCGTTTGAAATCGTAGAGGCCGGCGGCGGCTACCAGTTCCGCACGCTCGCCGCGTTCCACCCCTACGTCAGAAAACTCTACAAGGAACGCGCCGCCAAAAAGCTCTCTTTGCAAGCGCTTGAGTGCCTGGCAATCATCGCCTATCGCCAGCCCATATCCAAAGCGGAGGTGGAGGCGATCCGCGGAGTGCTCTCCGACGGCGCTATGAAAACGCTTCTTGAAAGAAAACTCATAGACCTCTGCGGACGCAGCGACAAGCCCGGACGCCCGTGGCTCTACGGCACCACCGGCGACTTCCTGCGCTACTTCGGCATAAACAAAATCAGCGACCTGCCGCGGATGGAAGAGTTTGAGCAGATGGCGCGGGCCAAAATGGAAGAGATGTCGGCGGATGAACTCAGCGGCGAGAAAGAGGTCGGCGGGGAAGACGGCAACGCGAACGAGACTGTTCCGACGGACGAGGGCGGGGCGGCGGAAACATAAACGTTCTTAAAAACAGATATTGTACAGACGAGGAAATCGCTCGTATGAACGCGAAAAGCACACAAGAATCCGACCTCGGCAGAAAACAGCTGGAATTTACCGTTTTTTGCATAGAAAACGTGGCGGAAAGACTGGGGAAACCCGGAAACGAAGTATACGAAATGCTCACCGAAAAGAGCGACATTCTGGATACTTATATAATTCCATGCTACGACGCGTTGCATACCCAGGGCAAAACCTATATTGTTAATGATATCTTGGACTATATGAGAGAAAAAGGATTGACGGAATGACTCTATACCACGGCTCTTATATGGAGGTGAGACATCCGAATCTGTCATTTTCTCGCAAAGAAGTGGATTTCGGCGCGGGTTTTTATACCACGCCCATACAGGAACAAGCGGAAAAATGGTCTTTGAGATTCAAATCTAAAAAAAAACAAGCCGTGGTTTCTGAATATGAGTTTGACAACAATGTTACGGAAAAATTATCCGTTTTGAGTTTCGAGACATATTCCGATAATTGGCTTGACTTTGTAACCTCATGCAGAGCCGGAAAAGATACGGCGCGCAATTACGACCTGATAATCGGCGGTGTGGCGAATGACGACGTGTTTAACACATTGCAACTGTATTTGGATAATTTAATTTCAAGACAGGAAACCATAAAAAGACTGCGATACGAAAAACCTAACATTCAATACTGCTTTAAGAATCAGGCGGTAATTGACGACCGCGTGCGTTTTTTAAGGAGTTATGAAAAATGAAGGCGCACCCCACGCTATTGCAATTAAAATACGACGATGTTATCGAGGTATTGGCAAAACGGGCGAACGTGCCTGTCAGAGAGGCGCTGGATATGTTTTACAAGTCGCCGGTATACGAAGAGATAAGCCGCGGAATATCGGATATGCACTGCAGAAGCGACGGTTATCTGGCGGATGATATTATCGCGGCGGCGGACACCAATACCGCAAACGGCGTTAAAGACGCGGGGTTGGGGTAGGATAATCTGCTCTAGACCGCCGATTAAAGGAATTGACATTGAATCAATCGTTCTTAATGCAACGCACCGAGAACCCATTATTCTTGCTACCACAACCTTGGTAAGAATCACAACGGGTAACGTAATCATAGCCGTAGCTCATGCTTCTGCCCCAAGCGTAGTCGCGGTTTAGATTGTCCCGACCGATATCTGTATCCGTCCACCAATTGCCGTAACTGCCGACACCGCGAAAATTACCTGGGCCGAGCCCCCCCGGTTGTGCTGAAAACCCGTAATCATCCGTTCCGTTACCGTTTTTATTACCATAATCACCATGATCGTTCCAGCCACTTGCCGCTTTCAGTTTCTTACCAGCCACAGAAGAACCGCCTACCGCAGTAACCAAACTATTCCAATCAGTCGTATCAGGCAATCTCCAACCCGCCGGGCAAACCGTCTTTGCTGCGTCCCATCTATATAGCCTGCCGTAAATATTGCAGTTATCAGGATCGTTATCATAGCACCAAGAAGAATCGCTCCAGGTTATTATATTATTCAAATAATTCAAATTCTGCGCCATCCACGTTTGTCCACCTATGGTTACCATCCTATATGTTTTCCCGTCTCTTGAGTCGGTAAACGAACTCATATAGCCGCCGGATGCCACAAACACAGCCGTTACCGTTACATTACCATCAGGCATGGTAAATGTCGTTGCTTTTTTTGTGGAATCAGCAAGAACGATTTTACCGCTTGTAACCGTCCATTTTTGGAACTGCCAACCGTTTGGCGGTGTTCCTGCGTCTATGTTGACCGGTTGACCAACTAGATAAGCGCTGCTACCAGATGCGCCTGTACCTGTAATTGGATCTGTTACAACAGTTACTTTAAACGTAAATGATGACAGATCCATCCACTTTGCGTAGAGCGTATCATGCTTGAATATTGGAAACCTATTTCCGGCTTCGTATGACTTCCCGCTTTCGTCTGCTTGCGTGTTCCACCCGTTGAATCTGTAACCGGTTCTTTTTAATGTGCCTTCACTCAAAACCGAAACTTCCGCACCACTATCATACGGAGAATAACTATCTATCGGCGCTTCGCCGCTTGTGTTGCCGTTTCCGTTGTAGGTAATAGTAAACTTTCTTGTTACTTTCTCTTTATTATAATGAAACTTATCAAGAAAGTTGTCCATCTTCTCGCTTCTCTCCCCAAAATCCCCGTCGCACCCAACAATGGCTATTGCGATAACTGCGACGGTAATAAGGGCGTACATAATTGATTTCTTCATGTTATTCTCCTTTATGGTTAATTGTTTAGTAATTATGGCTTTCTGGATTGCGTCGCTTCGCTCGCAATGACGGTCATTGCGAGGAGCGAAGCGACGAAGCAACTTGTTTACTTCGGCGAAGCCAACTTGTTTATCTCGCCGTAAGGCAATCCAGAAAATCACAACATCTAAAAAACATCCTCACCCTACAACTTAAACCCCGCCCCCACCCTAACCGTCAACCCATGTCCCAACCTAGTTTTCTCCGCGCTGAGTTCATCCACGCTCCATTGTTCATAATCGTTAGTCAGCCTCGCCCCGTAGAGCAACTCCGCGCGTATGTATGCGCTTGCGGAAAAATAATAATCCGCGCCGCCGCCGATTTTCACCCACAGCGCGCCAAGAGCGTTCGCGCTTTTACCGTCTTCGTTTCTATCATCAAAGACATATTTGCGTCCATCGGAGTACTCTAATTTGCCGGAGATGGGAAGTTCGTAATCTATCGATAGAATCGGGCACAGATTAATATTTTTCCCAAGCCCGAAGTTCGGGTATTTGGCGTATACGCCGAAGTTCAGCAAAGAACGCGACATATCGGGCAGACTGTCTGGGCTGATACCGCCTGGACCTTTCCACTTCCCTCCGCCTTGCGAGTAGCCGATGGATATTGCGGCGTATGTAACATCAAAGGTCAGATACGCGCCGAAGCCGTAGAATGGCATCCCTATTTGTCCGTAGTCATAGACTACGCCTCCGCCGAAGTCGCTCGCGAACAACGCGCCGCCGCCCGCGCTTATCTTGCTCGCCCTCTTTGAGGCGGGATCGACCGTAACAGTTTGCGAGGCCACCCACGTCTTATACATATTGGCGCAAGCCGCCGCCGCTTTCTCCACAAGTTCCCCTATACTTTCCGCGCGGACGGGTTCGCACGAGGCCACCAAGGTTCCGTTTTCGGTCTCGTACATTTCTACTTGCAGTGTGAATTTAGATTCAAGTTTGCTCACAGTCCCGCGCACTATAAAATCCGCGCCGATTTTGCTTCCGAGGGCGATTACGCAGTTTTCTTCCGCGCACTCTTCCAAGACAGCCCCGCCCATAGACTGAACGGTCTCCGAGGTCATTATGCTATACCTCCTAGACGGCAGGTTTTTAACGGCCTCCCTGCGAAGCTCCGCCGTTACAAGCCTGACGTCCGCCCTGCTTATCTTTTCGGACGCGCCGGACGATTCGTCTATGTCGCTCTCAACGACCGCTACGTACTTTATTCCCGCAAAGGAGAATCCGACAAAAAATACTGTAATTAGAAAAAACGTTAGTCTTTTCATCTAAAAACTCCTTTTTTTGACATAGCTGAAAACGTGGCAAAAACGCGCGTTATACGCGTTTGTTTCGGAGATATTTCCAATGGGTATTTGTTCGCTCTTCGCGCGTTTAAGCGTGTAAAAACGGGGTTTAACGCGATTTTGAAAGAGAAATTGCGGGGGG
>Ga0268262_10003008_pt1 | contig 18764 bp, 17 predicted proteins | sample TergutNc150P3_FD_190354 | JGI IMG/M metagenome (GOLD analysis project Ga0268262, IMG submission 190354) | Nasutitermes corniger P3 segment gut microbial community from laboratory colony in Florida, USA - Nc150 P3 (SPAdes) (version 2) | ecosystem: Host-associated > Arthropoda: Insects >...
AAGACTTGATTATTTTGAAGATAAGATACAGAATAAAAGGCAAGGCACAACCACAAAAATCCGCAGGATTAACCGCAGCGGCATTGCTACGATTTAGGCCTATTCTGCCTAAAAATCCAAGTGACGAAGATCTATTTCAGCAAGAAGCAAACGAAGCTCTTGCCATATTTAACGGACTTTGCGTATGCTCGGAATTGGGAAATGGCAAAATAGATTTGCAGTTCGTTGAGAAATTTCTAACTCTGCCAGAATCTCCAGAATGGATTTCAAATTTTCGCTTTCTGCTAAAGCATCGGAACTACACACCAGAGTCACTGACTATGGTATTTGACACGCTAGTGAAATACGCAAAATAATAGCAAAAAAAAGAATCTCCCCCTCGCCCACCCCCAGGGGAGGAGGAGACAATTTGATTTACTACTGCGATATCTTACAATTTCCTGCTGTCGATGATGTACCACCAGGGAATGTCAAGCATATACTATTAACTTCTACTGGTCCAACTCCAGTTATTTTAACAATCTCAACAGCTAAGTAGTCATTCCCTGAAACTGGTGATTTACTACCAACCTTGATGGATATGGCACCGGTGGAACTACCACCTCTATCAACTTGGCAGGCAATTTTTAATGTAGGAGAATAACCAGCATCTTTCCAGTCAACTTCTACATCTATGCATTCATCTGCTTTAACCCCTTTAGCTTCAGTACACTTATCACCGCTACAAACAATTTGATAATCCGCACCAGCACTTACCGCCAATGATGGGCATGTAGAACCAGTAACTGTTGTAGCGTAAGCAGGGCATTTGAGGTAGGCTTTAACGTCTGTATATGTGCCTGCTGGAACAACTCCATCTTTGGGCCAATCTTTTGTACCGCCAGAGTATTTATACTCTACACTGGGACTAGAGCAAATTGAGGCAGGATCAGATACGGTTACGCTGCCTGGTATTGCTCCTCTTGCTGAGGTTGTTGGGTTTTTGCTCCAAGTGCATTCTCCGACTAATTTCGGTGCTTCTTTGGTTGACCAGCCATCTTTGGGGTTGCAGGCAGTTGTGTGAACACCGTCGGCGCAAGTTAATTCTCCGAATAGCACGTAGTTCTTTGAACCCAAGGCAGGAGTGCCTGCTTCGGGAAGATCTGCACAGTCCTCTTTCAAAGCCATAGCAGTAGTATTGGGCGCAAATTTCCATTTAACGGTGCAACCGCTTGGAGGATTACCCGATGGTTTAAGTGTGGAACCCAAAGTTAAAGTAGCGTTCGCTGCCCATTTATCCCAACTGCAGGTGAAGCCCTCTTTTGGATTGCTCTCTTTGCACCCAGTAGCTGCTACAACAGGAGTGCTGCTAGAGCTGGGTGTTGTAGAATTAGACGAAGGTGGTGGCGGCGGAGGTGGCGGCGGTTCGCTGCCAGAGCTTGTGCCCGGATTAGAATTAGACGAAGGTGGTGGTGGTTCGCTGCCAGAGCTTGTGCCCGGATTAGGAGGTGCCGCAGAACTCATAGGCTGCTCACTGCTAGGAGGTGGAGGTGGAGGTGGTTCATTCCACATAGGGCTTTTAGGGTCTTCTATTTCAAGAACCATATTGCCTCCCGAATCCACCACTTCTTTTCTAAAAGACTCAAATAGATCGGGATCGCCAGCACCGCAAGCGACAATCACAAGGGACGCAGCTAAACTCAAGCTGGCGATTATGAGCAATGTTCTCAGTTTCTTTTGCATAGTTCCCCCTTATGGTTTCTCTGTTGCGGGCCAGATGATGTACTTCAATGGCCAACTGAATAAGTCACCGCCGTCCCCAACTGTAAAGAATAATAGATATACGCCGCTGTTATCGTCTAGATAAACGAGATAATAGTCTTGTTTCGGTTGTATTCCTTCAAGGCCATCTATCTGGCTCACTTTGGTAGCTGTGGCACGAGTGCTTCCTAAACAGCTCTCTTTGCTGGAATAAGGCGTACCCACTTGAACATCGCCACCTGTACCTGCTGTTACAGTGCCATCATCATTGCATGGTGTAACTTGCTTTATTGTGCCACCGGTCATCTGAAGGTCTGGCTGGTCAACTATATCCCCGTCTCCCAATAGCTTAAATGAAGCAGAACCACCACCTATGGGTATGGTGTAACTATTTTCGGCACGAGCCTGACCGTCTGCTGGCGGACCAAATCTCCACACCGCCACAGAAGAAGAGGATTGCTCACCACCGCCCGAAGAATTCAGCTGGCAGTAAACATCCGGCCTGCTGAATTTATACTTTGGATCGCTTCTCGATGCATGTGTTCCTTTCTTGGTGTAGGCTTCCACGTTGATGTAAAAATCCTGACCGCAAGGTATCTCATTGTTGTTCTTTAAATCTATCCTGGCGAATAAATCAAAAGAAACACCGGTACCGACATCAGTGATGGGACCTGTTAATCCATTGCCATCGAGCAAAATCCAGCTGAGTTTGCCCGGCGAAGATATTGAATACGAGACTCTCACTATAGGGTCTGCAGCTGCGGCCTCCACACTGCCGCGTATCTCCACCCATCTCTCTCCGGTATTATCTACTTCAAAATTCTTAATTATTATCTCTCCCGGCGCGTCTGTATTTGAACCAGAGCTATAGCCACCGTTAGGACCCGGACCTGGGTCGGGGTTCTTAGTGCCACCGTCGCTGCTGCAAGCGGCAATCACAAGGGTTATCACCAAGCCAAGGCACAAGGAAGGTGCCAAGCCCCTATTTAGGAGGGGCGCCAAAAAAGAGAGTTTTGCTTTCATAATCACCTCACTTTAAATATAGAAATCTATTTGCCAGTTCTCTTAACTCCAAACATCTCTATGAACTCCTGCTCGCTTAACTTTTTGGTCTTCTTTTTGAAATTACCATTCTTGTCCTTCTCATAATAGGATAATTCCATCCAGAATTTGCTTATTCCCACATAAGCTCCAGCTCCAACGGCTCTGCCTTTATTGTCCTTCAAGTCCCAAGCCAAATAATAGTTGTATTCGTTGGTGTAGCAGTTGCCGGCATTATTCTCGTCCTTGAATATCTCGGCTGTGCATTTTGTGGTAATAGGATCTCTATGAGCGGTGTAATTGCCCAGATTGGTGTGATAGTATGCGCTTGCCTTCAAGTTCACAAAATTGGCAACATTGGCATCTGTGAGCTGTTCCATATTATTCGGATCGCCATTGTTTATATTGCCATCTCTGGGTACATAGTATTTAGGCTCTTCGCCATCTGGAACATTTATGAAAGTACCCACTTGATTGTGGAATTTATCGGCAATGTCAAAGAGGGTTCCTACCGAGTTGGGGTAGTACTGCATCACGATTTTTGGATCTGTGATTTTCTTGGGCACTGGCAAAAATTCCGTCACATCGCCTGGTCTGAACAGATTGTTTTTGCCGTAGTTCATGCCATCACTGCCTATCCAATCGGGCAGATAGCCGTCGTCAGGTCTGCTGCCATCGAAGGTTCCGCCAACAGATGGGCTATTGGGCTTAACCTGGCTGATATGAATTGGCTTCTTTTTGGCAGGATTTGTTCCGGTTACCATTACGCCTCTTTCCCTTGGGTTGAAAACATTGCCCTCGGCATCCTGGAATACTTTGGCATCGTTTCTGCCGCGGAGTTTCACCCAGTCGTCTGCTTTTGGCGAGTGCACTGAGCCGTTGGTTCCGTTGGCATAATAGGTTAGCTCAATGACGCTATCGCCTTTGGCTGCTCCGGGTTGAGCCATTGCGTTCAACAACTTGTTCTGTTTATAGCTTGCGCTATAAGCAAAGCTCTCCGTGTTGGGCAGTTCCCAGCCCCAGCTGAAATTGTCGTAGTCTTGACGCTGTCTCTCGTCTACGGATATTTTGCTCGTCTGGCAGCTCAGATTGCCCTGACTGCGACCCAAGCAATAGCTAAAGGGATTTTTTACCAAATCATCAGAGGCATCCGGTCCGGCGAACACAGGCTCAGACAACCAAACGGTAAAGCTCTCTCTGCAAGTGCTGTTGGCTTCGCAACCGCCTTTGTTGTTCTTGTCATAAACATACTCGGCTTTGACAATGATTGGCGAAATGCTGTCTTTCAAGTCATATCCGGCTGCACTATAGGAGAAAGCGTTATCCACAGTGCAGTTGCCTCCAACGCATTCATTGTTGATATATGGTATCCAAGCCTTGACTGTGCCAGTTCCAGATGTTTTAATATCTCTGGAGAACTTTATATCGTCTGGTTTTTGGATAACCAAAAGGCTGGTATCTGAATCTGCTATAAAGTTGGCTCTCCACCAAGCGGCATTCGCAGTGAGGAAAGATGCATTTTTGTAGAGACCCTTTACATAGTCCGTTTCTTGCAGCTGGGCAGGCGTACCATAGCCATCTATGTGGAAATACTTTATATTTCCTTTCTCCCATTCCACTTCTACAAGAACAGGGTACAAGCTATCGCCGTGGCTCTTGAGCGACTTGTTGAATCCAATTTTAACCTTATCCCCAATGCCATCTCCGTTTCTATCGAAAATGGAGTTGTTTATAGGTATGGGAGTGGGAGACTCTCTGAATCTCAGCAGATTCCATTGAGCGCTTGTTTCGGGGCTTTCACCGACAATTACCCAAGTGGCAGTGCATCCAGCCTCGCCCGTTTCGTCGTAGCCACGCATATTCGTGTTCAACTTGCCACCTTCCAATACCAATTTATCGCCCCTTACAATGGGTTTGGCCATGCCAGCTTTGCAGGTGGTGCCTTCGGTTTTGGTCTGTTTTTCATTTAAGGTAAAGGTACAGTGGGTGCAAATATCATTTGACACCGGATCTATAGCCACAATGTAAACATCCAGAGGATCGCCAATAACAGGGGGCTTTCCGCCCGTTCCCCATTTAGCGTAGCCGCTCGGATTGACTTTGGCAGTGGATGTAGCAGACTCTCTGAATTCAAGAGTTGGCTGCCTGATTATCAGCGTCATGGCAGGCGCCCCTTGTGCCACATTCAAGGTGAATTCCTTGTTGTCGCCTATATCGTAGTCCGCTTTCACCCAAAGGGTATCTATTCCAGTCGCAGGAATTGTTCCAGATGCACTGTTTGTGCCTATTGGGGATCCGCCTTTGGTTTTGTATATGGTAAGCCCTGAACCACCGGAGATTGTGAGCGTGTACGCTGTACCCGGTCCGTCTTCATCGTTGATTTCAAAGGAAGTCAAGCCAGGGTCCCAAGAGCCTGCGCTTATATAAACGGGAACCCATTTGCCGGCAACCGCATTCTGCCTTTGAGCGGCATCTCTGCCGTATTCATCTTTCAAATTATAAGTTGCTGTGTTGCTCGTGGCTTTGGTCCAAACCACGCGGCTATTGGATTCGCCTTTGAAGGAGTCTATCAGAAGAACCTTGGCGCCTTCCACAGGCTTGCCATCTTTGGTCATCAAGCGCGCATATACGTTAAAGCTCCCGATTATTCCAGACCTCTCGATTGCAGGAGCATTGCCTCTACAGGCGAACCTGCCACCGCATTTGTAAACAGCCTCATCCACTATTATGCCGGTTTGAGCACTGGTGCTTCTGCAACTGAATTTGTTGAGTCCTTGGTCTACGCAGCCATCTAATCTCGTTGTGCTTGGGTTGTTGCCTCTCTTTGGAGATAGGTATACTGTATCTTTGGTCACGCGGTTCACCATATAGAAATCCACAACAAGATCGGCTTTAATGAGATCTGAACCGCACCTAGGCTTATTAGCATCATTATCACCGCCTTTGATGTTCATTTTGCTGGCGCAATCGGCTCCGCCTTGAATGGCAGCGCACATCTCGTTGTAGGTATTTTCTGGGTTTTGAGTGAATGCGCTCTTTTGCATAACATACATATTGGTGTTTATCAGCACGTTACTCATTGTTGTGCGCCTATCGCAGAAGAATATATCTATGGGATAGAGTTGACCTTCTGTGAGCCCTAAGGTATTCAGCCTAACAGAACCCGGAGCTGCCAAATGGGTACCACCCAAATCTATAACGAGTTTGTTGTTTATATAAACCCAGATATCATCATCACCGCGGAATAGGAATTCCTGATCGGGGTCATAGAAAAATTCCGCATGGCTTTCAAAGCAGAAATGCTCATTTGCGGTGGTGGATTCGTTCCCCAGTATTTTTGTGGAACCCCACAAATACCACTCTACTTTATCTCTTGCACCCCAATCCCAAACATTGTTTGGATTGTCGCCGTCTATAAAGTAACCCGCAGGGTAAGCCTGTCCGCAGCAGCTAACAATGCAATCGTTGATAGATATATTGGGGTTTGTGGCTCGGCAAGAAGTGAGCGAACAAGTTTTGTTGTTCCCAGTCGCATATCCTCTATTAAAGCACCAAGGATTTACAGCATTTGTTGCGGGGTTGGCGTTGGTGGGGTAGGTTGGCGCAAAACTCTCTGCCTTTCTCTTGGTTGCGCAGGATGGGCAATCGGTGTAATTAGAGTAGCCATCCACAACAGCCGCATTGCGCAATGCCGCATCGTCCAAAACTTTAGGGAAAAAACCACCCACGAGCCTAGAAGAAGTGTTTTTGCCGTCTGCAGTGCCGTCTTGTCTCAGTTTATCGCTGTCAAATTCAAAACTTCCGCTTGATGTTTGCGTAAAAGGCATATCGTAGCAGAGCTTTGCGTTCTTTGCACCGGAAGTGCCTCTTGGGTAATCCCTAAAAGCATCTGTAAAATCTTGTTCGCTCTTGAACATACCTGCTACGTTAGCGTTTGCGCCTTTGGCTGTGCAATCAGCACATTCTATTTTTCTAGTGGTTGGATTCAAGTCCGCTTTAGCCATATTCTTGCGCACGCCCGTACCGCTGTTTCTATCTATGGTATGTTCTTCAAAACTGGTATTTACGCTTTTATCCGTATCGTAAATAAAGGCGGCAAGGGTCCATTTGCAACGGGTTGGGTCATCGGTGCCAGCGGGCGCGCTAGTTGACCAGCCCGGATACTGGGCATTGACTGGGTTTGGCTCGTCTAGGTTATCTGCCACAAAATAGATATCTCTGCCCCCAAAAGCGGCAAATATATCTCCCAATTTAAAAGTTGTACCTTCATCTTCAAATCTAGTGACGCTGCTGTCAAAGTCCGCTATCAGCCTGCCGTTTGGGGCAATTCTATCTATGCCCGGTTTCCCAAGCCAGAACTGAGCATACCTTTTCAGGTCATCGGTAATAGCGGATGTTTTATACCAGCCGCATTTTGTTGAATCCACGCTAAGAGGCACAGCGCTAGCCTTATCGCCCTGCGAGATATAGCTTCTGCCAGCTATCCATTTGCCATCATCTGGTGGATAAAAGTACAAGGTTTGAGCAGCTACGCTTGCAGCAAGCAAAGCAACTAGGGAAAGTGTAAAACACAGCGTTTTTACGGGGTTCATAGAGCCTCCGGGTATGGGTGAATCTTTTTGACAATAAAATCTGCTGCTTCAAAGCCATCTGCTATATTCCCTCTAGAGAGATTACCATCGTAGTAACCGCTTAGGTGGAGTGTATCATAAGCCAAATTCAAATGGTTCAGCATTTTCATGTCTAATTTTCTCAAATGATCTCTATAAAAGTCAATGGACTTGCGCTCTTTTTTTGTGGGCACAATGCCTTTTGCTTTAAGCCAAATATCAACAGCCATAAGCACCGCATTATAAGCCGTGCCACTCGCCCTGCGAACATATTTTCTGTCTTTATAATTATAAATAAAGCCCATCTCATCATACCCAGCCTTTTGCAAATCTTCCTTAGCATTATCAAGGTAGCGCACAACCTGTGCGTAATCTTCTTTATTAATATCTTGGTGAGTTTGGCGGGTCATAGCGCTGCCCCCACCGGCTTGATTAAATCAACAATTTCTTTTGCTCTTTGAAAACCTAATTTAATCATTATTGGATCTTCATTTCCCTCGTAATACCCGTATATATGCAAAATGCTATATGCGGAATTCAATGTATTCAGCATTTTTTTATTGTCTTTGGCTAAATTTTTTCTGTAAAAATCAATGTCTTTGCGTTCCTTGGTTTTAAGCACTTCAGGATTTTTCAACTTTAAATAAGTTTTCAGAGCCTCTAAAACTCCATTATATGCCGTGCCACAAGCAGTGCGAATGTATTTTTTGTCTTTGTACCAACCATTATTATCCATACCCGCTTTTTGCAAATAGCCTTTGGCGTTAGCAATGTAACGCATTGCTTCTGAATAGCCTTCTCGCTTGAGATGTTGCTGTTCTGGTATAGTCATAGTACTCCCAACATAAATATAGATATTTTTTACTAATATGGAAAGTTTTTTGTGAAAATTAGCCCAAAAAGGGCTTTTTTGTGTGATTTTAAAGGGGCAAAAAGGCAGCCAAACACCCTAGCATCGCTAATTTAAGCATATTTTGGGAGAGATTCCATTTCTTTAAAAGCGCAAAAATAATGGATATCGCAATAAAGGGAGCTGCCCAAACCAGCAAAAAGGGGTTGAATAGGGCCATTTGCAAAAGGCACTGAAAATGGATTAATAAAACAAGGGCAAGAGAGTGATTCGCTCCCACAAGCAAAGGAAAGGTTTTTAGATTTTTTGCTCTATCGCCCTCAATATCCTCAATGTCTTTTGTTATTTCCCGCGCAAAAGTGAGCATAAATGCCAAAAATGCAAGCATTAAAAGCTCTTTCTGCGCCAAGCCAAAACTGAGCATGGGGATAACTACAGGCATTGTTGAAAGCAAGGCAACCGTTAAATTCCCAACCAGCGGCAAACCTTTCAAAAAACGGTTATACGCAAAGCAAAGAGAGGCAGCAACCAAAAACAAAAATGCAAACTCAAACCCCGCGAGCAAGCTAAAAGTCATGGTGAAAAAAAGCAAAATGCCAAGCAACCTATAAGCCGCCTTAATGCTAATTTTACCGCTGGGCAAAGGTCTTTTTGGGCGGTTTATTTTATCTATTTCAAAATCTATAATATCGTTGTGGGCATTGGCAAAACACACCAAAAACATTATGCCAAACGAGAGAAAGAGAACCTCATAATAATTTATCTCATAATTATTTTTAACAATAAAAAAGGAATACGCGCACACACCCGCAGCAAATAAAGCGTTCCAAACTCTGCACAGCAAAAGAACAGACTTAAGCATCACAATTCTGTTGCCAAAATGGAAATGAACTTTTTTTCAAAGGGCTCCTTGGTGTGGCTAATCAAAGAAACAGATGTGAATTCATTTGGCTTAATTGAAAAAACCAAAGTTCCGTGGTGGCTCAAAATGGCAAGCCCTCGCCCAGTGTAGTCTTCTATACCCTGCGGAATGGTTTCCCCTGCAACAATGCACTGCCTCCTTATGCGCTCCAAAATTCTCTTTGTGGTTAAAGTCCCGGATTTATCCGTGACAGATATTCCATATACATCTTCGTTCATGAGCAAGTGAATCGCTATCTCCTTGCCTGCCGGAATATCCACATACTTTCCAATATCGTGGACTCTTTTATCCCTATCGTTGAAAGTTATCCCCAAAACTCCATAAGCAAGGGCATTCGTCACCAATTCGTGGCAATTTATTATGAATGTGTTTTTCACAGGGCTGTGAATTTCGTTTATAAAATCCTCAAAGGTGGTCTCTACCAAATTTTGCGTGCAGATATTCCCAGAGAGCAAATACTGTTTGTCAAAAATTTTTTTCCTATGCTCAAAAAAAGGCTCCAAGCACAAATTTTGCCTCATAAATCTCTTGGTTATTCCGAGCAGCACGGTTTCGTTTAGCCTGTTTATGTGCACTATGTTGCATATTTCGTACTCAACCGCAAAATCAAAATAATTTTCCTCTTCGCAATGAATAATAACAATCTGGCTTTTTTTGAAATCCATTCTGCTCATAAGGTTTTCCAAACCGGGCTTTGTGTTTTGGTTAAAAGAGACAAAGAACAGATTATCGTTTTTTGTGTTGAAACTGCTCTGCCTATAGTTTACCTCGTCTGGCAAAAGTCCCTTTTTTTTCAAACTGTCGTATAAAAATAATATCCTCTCTTGAACGGCAGCCGTGCAAAAAGCAGAAACTACGTTGCAGGAGTCGTTCATGTTTCAAGAGCCAAGTATTTGGAGAGTGAATTTTGCCATAAAGGTACTTGCACATTAAAATTCTCTTTTATTTTGGTTTTATCCAAAGCAGACCACAAGGGGCGTTTTGCCGCACTCTTCCACTCGGAGCTTGAAATTGGGAGCACGGGTATAGCTTTTGTGAGCAGTTTTTTTTCAAGAGCTTGTTTTTGTATTTCCAATGCGAATTCGTGCCAGCTCGCAATGCCCTCGTTTGTGAAGTTGTAGATGCCAGGTTTTTTTGGATTCTCCGCTATCTTCAGCACAGCCGCTGCCAAATCGCAAGTCCAGGTTGGGTTTCCAAATTGGTCGCTCACAACGGAAATCTGCTCTTTTGTTCTCATCAAGTTCAGCATTGAGTTCACAAAATTTTTTCCTTTTATTCCAAAAAGCCAAGCGGTGCGAATTATCCAGTGCAGATGGTTTGAATTTGCGAGCAATGCTTCGCCTTTGGCTTTGGCGCTGCCGTAGGCATTTATGGGGTTTATGGGCGCATCTTCTGTGAGCGGTTCTGGTGCCTTTCCGCTCAAAACATAATCCGTGGAAATATGCACAACGCCTATTCCGGCTTTCGCTGCGCATTTCCCCAGAACCTCTGGACCAAGGGCGTTTATTTTGTGGTTAAGTTCTGCTTGTGTTTCTGCGTTATCAACAGCGGTATATGCTGCGCAATTGATTATGATGTCTGGTTTATTTGCGTGGATATAATCCATAACGGCGTTTTCGTTTGTTATATCCACCTCTTTGTCGCTTTCAAAAATTTTAAAGCCTCGTTTTGCCAGAGCACACAAATCTTGCCCAAGCATCCCACCTTTACCAGTAATCCAAAACGTCATCTTTTATTTAGGAATATAGAAAAAATTCCGCTATACGTTAAAAGCATATAAATTAACAAACTCCCCGCTCCTAGCGGGGAATTTTTTCATCATTTTAGTTCTTTATGCGAATAAAAACCCTGCTGAAGGGCAGAGGGATAAAGGTTTTGTCCCAAGATCTTTTTAGCCTAATGGCGCAGCTATACTCAACGGCAACCTCCACAAGCGGCACCGAAGCCTTGCGAGAGAGCCACTCCGCACCAGCTTTTGCCACGAGTGCAGGCCCCTTGGGGCCGTCTAAAGCCATTCCAGCCGAGCGACCCTCACCCAAAGCCTTCAACAAATGCCTAACCTCGCTTTGCCCCCTGCTCCCCGACCCCCTGAAAACATCATAGCCAAGGCTTTTGCAGAGTTTTGCAAACTTGCTCCCATCATCGCTTTTGCTAATCAAAACCGCTATATTCCTCCGTTTAAAAGCAGCGAGGCAAGCCGGCAAATCCTGGTGCCACAAGCCTATCACCACAGAACCCTCTGGCAAAGGCTTCTCAAATTTCACCCGCCAAGACAGAACAAGGAGTTTTAATATCAAGTTTAGTGCTTGGGACAAGGGACTAGGGACAGAGGACATGATTTCCCAAAAATAGTAATTACTATATTTCCAAAAGGGGAGTGTTTTGTTATATCGGCGATAAAACCATTGTTTTATCTTTAATGAGGTTCGTTATGAACCAAACAGAAATTTTGTCTGGGCTTGAGGCTTTAACTGCTAGGATTCGCCAAGAGATGGCGGAGGCGGAAAATGAAATTGCACGGGATTTTGTGGAGAGCGTTGCGCCGGAACTGCTGCTCCCGCTGCCTTGCCGCTCACTTGCGCAAATAATACCCTCGCCAAGCGACAACCAAAAAAGGGAAATCCCGAGCGGCTCCCTGCTGTGCTCCAAAAGCAAAAACTTTGGCGAAAAACCATTCTTTTGGCGAGTTGCAGGCAGCCACGCATTAAACCCCGCACAAAAAATTGCCGCCGCCAAAGCAGTGCAAGACTCCGGTGGCTTTGACTGCATTGAATTTGAAAGCAGCGGCAGCGGACCTTGGCTCATTTACATTGACGGAGAAAGCGAGTTCGCTTGGAATTTGTGGCACTTGATTTTGGAATATGCGAGCCACTCCCCCAAGCCCTATATAGTTGCAAAACCACAAAACCCCTGGGAACTTTGCAGAGACTTTTTTTGCTTTGAAGAAAAATTCCGCTATATCTATATGGAAGAGTTGCCCGGCAAACTCCGCTTTTCAAAAAAAATCCCCAAAGAAATTTTTTCCAATATAAGCGCAGAGAATTTTAAGCTAAATGTTTTGCCGATAGAAAATTCTTTTGAGCAAAATCTGGAACCAATTTTAATAGACTACGGCGATATTGAAGCGAAAGTTTTCGCGCTGGAAGAAAGGCAAAGCGTTTTAAAGTTGTGCAGCGTTTTGGCTGGGAATGCAGGAGAGGCAAATTTCAAAGAAATTCAGTATCGCTACAACGGCTCCGAAAAAATAAGCTTTGCAAACTTAACCGCAGGCACAGACACGCTCTCCATCTCTGCCCTTGTTTGCGATGGAAGCGAGGCGGCGGTGGAACAGGGTTCTCCTTTTGGGGCAAAAAATGCTGCAATGCAAATGTGCGAAATTTATTCCGTGCTGAAAGCCACTCCATATTTGCCGCCACAAGCCAGCAAGTCTTTTGAATGGCAAATTCTAGCCCTTTTGCAAAAAAACTATCTGCAATTTTTTGAAGCCAACGCTCTGAAAAACGCGCTTGAAACTCAGCTTTGGAACGCACAGGGAAAACGTAACTTTTTGGTGCAGAGCATAAAAAGCATCTCTTTGCAAAACAAAACCGCAGTGCATAAAGGCTGCCTTGTCCCTGCGGCAAATGTAAAAATAATCATGAATCTAAATTCCATAGACAACCACGGGATTTTAAAGGTATTTGGAGAAATGCTCTTTTACCTATTCAAAAAAATTTTTATTTGCAACATAATTGTCGAACTCGTTTTGCGAATTGAACCCTTTGGAATGGAGCTGAAATGGGAATAAAGAGTTCTTTTTTTGAATTGGTATTCAATTTTTATTTAAAGAAAAGCGGCAAAAAACTCCGCATAGTCGCGAGCAACTCGCTAAAACACCCGCTTGGGGATATAGACTTTGCCGAAAACAAAGAAAACGAAGTTCTGCTAGCCGTAAACGAAATGAGCTTAACAGGCGCAGACTCTCCCCTGCCAGACGATTTTTTGAGAGGCATAAGAACAGAGAATGAAAATTCCCTTGACTTAGCAGAATTTTTGAACTCCTTGCAGCACAAAATATCAATGCTGAGGTTTGATGCCATTTTGGAGAAAAGTCCTTTTTTCTTGGAAAAGCTGGGAAATGAAAAATGGAAAAATCGCTTTGCCTCCTATAATGAGAAATTCTCGCCAGAATATCTGAGACGCTTTTTTTTTAAAATGTTCCCAAGTGCAAAAATATCCGTTCATTGCTTTGAACCGCTCAGAATCCAAAATCCCGCTCCCATCATTTTGGGCAAGGCAAATTTGAATAACTCGCAGCTCTTGGGGAAATTCTGCTGGGGCATAACAGAGGCTATGCGCGTGGAAGTTGAAGGCATTCCGCTGGAACGCAGCATTGAATTGAAAAGGAAAAAGAATTTCGTAACAGAGAAATTTCCTTTCAAAATAAAAATAAAATTCAGCACAGAAGCGGCGGGCAATATTATCAGCAATAAACTCTCCGAGAACTTTTGGCTTGGCAATAAAAATCTTGAACCTTTTAAATGGGAGATGTGGATATGAAAAAAATGCTAATGGCGAGCGGCTTGGTTTTAATCGCTTGCATGCAGTTGGAGTATATGGAAATCCCTATGGGAGAAATTTCCTCTAGCTCGGAAATGGAGGCTTCTTCGAGTTCGGGTTCAATTTTGCAAATTGGCAGATATGAGCTTTTATATACGGGCATAAGTTATTACGATGCAATTCTCCTGTGCAATAAAATGTCTTTGGAAGAGGGCTTGGATACGCTTTATCAATATGATAAAAAAATATTCACAGAAGATTCTCTTTTTTGGCTTCCGAATATAAAGGTTTTGGAAAATCGCTCAGGCTATCGTTTGCCAACCAAGGAAGAATGGCAGCAGGCAAAAAAAAACGGCGAAATAGAAAAATTAAACGATGATGTTGGCGAGTGGCTTTATGGGCAGTCTAATTCCATGTATGCAACTTTTGAACTCGCTCCGCATTTTGTAAAGGCGGTGGGTTTGTACAGGGAAAGAGAAGAAGGACCTGTGTATGGAATGAGGGTGGCAAGAGTATTGAGATGATTTTTGTATATTTGCCTATATGCCAAATTTAAAATTGATTTTGCAAGTTCTGCTACTTGTATCTATGCTCACCACAGGAAATGTTTTGTGGAAATACGGGCTTACAGGCATGGGTGGCGTTTTTGTGAATGGAAAAACTTTTTTTGGCAGTATCAAGGATCTACTTTTTTCTCCGTATATATGGCTAGGGGCATTGCTTTACATATTAGGTACCCTATATTGGTTCACTTTGCTTTCCAAGCACAATTTGAGCCTTATTTATCCAATGCTTTCGGTGGGTTATGTATTTGGAATGATAATTGGGATGTTCATTTTCAAAGAAACAATATCTTTAACGGGCTGGATTGGAATGGGAATTATATTCATCGGTTTTATAATTCTTTCCGTAGGGTAAAACATGAATGTTTGCGTTATAGTGCCTGCATACAACGAAGAAGAAAATATCGTTTCTGTTTTGCAAGACATACATAATGCAAATGAAAATTATACCATTGCTGTGATAGATGATGGTTCAATTGATTGCACTGCAAAAATAGCTGCAAAAGAAAAAATCGCAAAAATTATCTCTTTGCCTTGCAACCTAGGCATAGGTGGTGCGGTGCAAACCGGATTTAAATATGCTTATGAAAATAATTTTGATATAGCGGTTCAGTTCGATGGCGATGGGCAGCATATTGCAGCAGAAATTGAAAAATTGACCCAGCCTATTGTTAAAAACGAAGCAGATGCCGTAATAGGTTCTCGCTTTTTGCAAAAAAATCAGCAAGGGTTTCGCTCAACATTTATGCGAAGGATAGGCATAAAAATTTTTGAGATAATTTGCAGAATATTCATAGGGCAACGGATAAGCGATTGCACATCTGGATTTAGAGCCTACAACAAAAAAACCATTGAAATGTTTGCAAATAACTATCCCACAGATTTTCCAGAACCTGAAACAGTTATACTTTTAAAAAAGAACTATTTTCGCATAATGGAAGTCGCTGTTGAAATGAGAGAAAGAATCCACGGGAGTTCCAGCATAGGTAGCCTAAAATCCGTATATTATATGATAAAGGTTATACTATCAATGTCAATGGCTAGAATGAGACCATCTTTTAAAATGGAAGTGGAAAATGGATAAAATTCAAATGTATTCAATTGTCGGTAGCTTACTTTTTTTGCTCTTTATTTTTCGTTTAATAAAGAGACGTAAATTAAAAGAAGAATACAGCATATTATGGCTTTTTGTGGTGTCTATTCTTTTAATGTTTTCTGTGTTTCGCCCAGTTTTGGAAATATTTGCCGATTTGGTTGGAATATTTTACGCGCCCACGGCACTTCTATTGTTCCTGATAATAGGCGTAGTTGCCATTCTCATACATTATTCTGTAATTATTTCAAAACTTTCAGAGCAAAATAAAACACTTATTCAGAAGGTTGCTTTGCTCGAATTAAAAATTTCCGAACAGGAAAAAGGAGATGGATAATGAACAAAAAATTGCTTATAATCAGCATCATATTGACAGCAATAACGATTGTCGTATTCTTCGCATCAAAAGTGAAGTATGAAGATGTTATACTAACAGATGAATCTGGCAAGAATTTGAATGCAGGCATTCCTTATGTTATAAAATCACCAAGAGATGACGGAGGAACATACAGATACAAATTAAAAGGGAAAATGCACTTGAATTTATTTTCTCCGCGTTCTTATAGAATAATTATAGACGATAGAACTATATCACTTGCGATAAATGAAAAAGAAGTCTCCCTCGCTTCTATACCAGAGAAAAATTTAGCGGATTGGAAAAACGGATTCATTATAAGTTTGTCCGAATATCTACATAATGGAGAAAATAGCTTTGAAATAAATTTTGAAGATTCTGGTGGTTTAATGGGAATAAATATACAACCACAGTCAAGAGATATTAGAAATATCATTTTTTATCTATTGTTGTTTTCTTCTTTATCGCTCATCCTATTTACTTTTTCAAAAAAAATGTATTTGTCCAAAAGATATATATTTATACTTTTCCTCGCAATCGCAGTTCGCGTTTTATATCTTTCTGTAACTAATTTTGATACCCGTGCCCATGACACATGGGAACACATTGAATACACAAAATATTTTGTGGATAATTGGTCTCTCCCGCCTGTGGAAAACGCTGTAGGAGGCGCATTCTTTCATCCGCCTCTTTATTATTTTTCTACTGCGTTAATATATTCTGGAGTATCTTATTTAACAAATAATAATACAGATTCTATATATTTCGCTTTGCAAATATTTTCGCTACTCGCATCAATAGGTTTTGTATTTTTTGGAATCAAAACAACAAAGATAGTATTTGCACACTTAGTTAATCAAAAATCATCGCTTTTACAAAAAACTTTACCCTGGGTTTGCTGTTTATTAATAGCATTGTGGCCCTCTGGAATTATACATTCTGTGAGACTTGGCAATGACCCATTGCTTTATTTTCTTTTTACTGCGGCTTTATATTTTTGGACAAATCTTTATTTGAGAGGAAAAAATAGGAACTTGTTTAAAGCAGCTTTTTTCACCGCAGCTGCAATCCTCACAAAATTAAATGCCGCTTTGTTGATTCCAATGATTATAATTATCTTTTTACTTAAAGCTATTTCGGGACGTATATCCTTCTCACGGAAAAATCTTAAAACTAGCTTTTTAGCTTCTTTAATCATAGCAATATCTTTAGGTTTTGCTATGTATCCTGGCATTGCGCTAAAATTTAAAAATCAGAGAGAGACGTTTTATGTAGATAACATAAACAATGTTTCCTCGGCTTTGCAAGTTGGCAATAAATTGGAAAATATTATATGGTTAGACATAAAAACATTTGTAAATGAACCTTTTACTTCTCCCTGGGACGACAAATACGGTAGGCAATATTTTCCGAACTATCTTGGCAAAACCGGTTTGTTTGGAGAATGGACGTATGCTGGAACTGCAATGCACAATATTGCCGTTGCAATAAGCGTTCTTGCTCTTGCAATGGTATTTCTTTCCATAATATTTTTATTTAGAATACCTATAAAAGACCTTGCTATTCTATTGCCTATATTGTTAATTTCATTATTTTTGCTAGGAGGAATAACATACATGAGAGTAACTTTCCCTGTAAATATAGATTTCAGATATATTTTGCCTATAATTATTCCTTTTGCTATTTTCTATAACTACGGTATAAATTTATCTTTCATAAATGAGAAAAAACGCCTAGCCATTTCTGCAATATTTTTAGAATTGCTTTTCTGTTTATTTTCTATTTTATTTATGTTGGAACTATGCGTCCGTCTTTAAAAATATTTCTTTTAATACTCATCTTTTTGGCGGGCGTTTTTGTTCGCTGCTATCTTTTAGGTAGCGTTCCAGGAGGCTTAAACCAAGACGAAGCTTCTATGGGCTATGATTCTTATGCTCTGCTGAAATACGGGATAGATAGAAACGGGCAACATAATCCTGTACATTTCATAGCTTGGGGAAGTGGACAAAATGCTTTGCTTTCATATATAAGCATGCCTTTTATTGCCATTGGAGGGCTTAATGTTTTCAGCGTGAGATTGTTCCCCGCTCTGTTTTCTGTTTTTTGCTTAATTATCTTTTATCTGTTTTGCAAAAAACTAAAAGAGGAATTTGCTATTTTTGCATTTTTTCTTTTAGCTATTTGCCCTTGGCATATTATGCTTGGGCGTTGGGCTTTGGAAAGCAATATATTACCTGGTTTCCTTTTGCTATCCGTGTACTTTTTTATTCGCGCCCAACAAAAAAACGACAAATTCGTTCTTATACTTCCATGTTCTATACTTGCTTTGTCTCTTTATTCATATTCCTCTGCTTACGCATTTGTTCCGGTATTTATTTTTATTTATGCTGTGTATTCGCTGTTTGCAAGAATTTTCTCATTTAAGCAGTGGTTAATAGGATTAGCTGTGTTTTTTGTAATATCTTTCCCAATTATTTTATTTGTGATAATAAATAAATTCGGATACAACACTATAGATTTAGGTGTACTTACTATTCCCAAATTGCCAGCGACACCACGTTATTCCATGTCCGCAATTTTCAGTGATTCTTTTTTTGCACAAATGATAGAAAATATAAAAAATACATTGACTGTTATTTTTAGCGGTAGAGACTTGGATGGAAATATTATAAGCAGTATAACGCAAAAAGGCGGAGTCCATCCTTTGTATTGGCTCAGTTTGCCATTATTTTACATTGGTTTTCCGTTTTTTATTTATGAAATGGCAAAAGAAGGAAAAAAATCAGCTAAAATTCCAGTTCTAATATGGTTTTTTGTGGCAATGGCAGTTGCCACAATATCAACCCCAGCCGCTATACATAGAATGAATATAATATGGTTTCCACTACTTGTATTTTCTGCTTATGGATTATATAGTAAATGCTGATTAACTCATTCAGCTTTCGTATATATTTGATATAAAAGCTTAGAGATGATTTTTGAGAAAAAATTTCACGCAACGCCGCCACAAAGTACTTAAAACAGTGTTTTTGAATGGCTTTCACCCCTGCT
>Ga0268262_10003009_pt1 | contig 18763 bp, 18 predicted proteins | sample TergutNc150P3_FD_190354 | JGI IMG/M metagenome (GOLD analysis project Ga0268262, IMG submission 190354) | Nasutitermes corniger P3 segment gut microbial community from laboratory colony in Florida, USA - Nc150 P3 (SPAdes) (version 2) | ecosystem: Host-associated > Arthropoda: Insects >...
ATGTTTCAAGAAGAAAATTCGTTCGTTATGTATTACATCGACGCGCCGCCAAGTCCTGCGTTTGACCCGGAAGATTGGAACGGCAGTAACGCATTGGTCTACAGACTGTATGAGACAATGGACGACATAAGCGACGGCACATTGTTAGGTTCATTTACTGTCACTGCTAACTCTACAGCCATGCTTCCCGGTAAGTTTGTTAGCGCAACCCAGTATACCGCCACTATTACGCTCACGCCCAAAATCGGCTACACTCTGCAAGGGGTAGAGGCTGACTTCTTTACGGTGGCCGGAGCAACATCGGCTAATAATTTAGCCAATTCAGGCGTTATTACTGCGCCGTTCCCGATAACCACCTACGCTCTCGGCGACACAGGTCCCGGCGGCGGTAAAATCTTTTACGTTAGCGAGATAGGTTTTACCATGACGGACACAGGCGAAATCTGCCATTATCTTGAAGCCGCACCAGCTAATATGCCTACAACTCTTGCATGGGCGACATCAGACTATGCCGATGAAAGTATACCTGATGCAAAGTATAGCTATGGCGCCGGGGCAGCCCAATCGTTAGGCGCGGGCAGGAACAGCACTGCCGCTATTCTTGCCATTGACGCTAACGCTCCTGCCGCTAAAGCCTGCGTTGAATATAGTAACAATGGTATGACCGACTGGTTTCTTCCGAGTTGGGATGAACTGAAAGAACTGAATACTAACAGATCTTATGTAGGCAATATGGGAACCTATCAGTACTGGTCTTCTACGGAGACCATTTTCTTCGATTATAGTGTGTATACTTGGATATTTGGCAGTGTATCTAGCAACCAACAAAAGACTACTACTCTCAACGTTCGTGCCATCCGGGCTTTTTAATTATGGAGTTTGGCTGACTGTCTTGCGGCAGTCAGTCATAGTACCAAGAACTGCGAAACTCAATGTTTAGAATTGGGATAAAAATTAATGTTTAGAGAAAAGAAAAAATTTTATAAGGATGCCTATATGGTCAGTTGTACGGCAGAACATATAATCCGCCGGATAGCGGTATGCGTGTTAACGGTTCTCGTTCTGGGCGGCTGTTTTAACCAGTGGAATGGCGATGCCGCGACTATTACTATTAGCCTGAGCAGGGGCGCGGGTCGGACTACTTACCCGGCTGATGATGAAACCTGGTCGCGGCTAATATTCACCGTTGATTTTTCCGGTCCGTCAAATGTCCCTTCGGTAAAAACCGAGCCGGGGACGCGGACAATCAACGTATCTGTACCTCCCGGAAATTATATTATAACGGCCACGGCCTTCCTGGACGGCGAAGTGTACGCCAAAGGTTCAGCTTCCGCACAAGCTCGGGGCGGACAACAAACACCGGTGCCCCTTATCTTGTACTACGCTGGGACAAATGATACCGTTATCAATATAGCAGCCATAGAGGGAGTTACCGCTCCTGTAACCGGTGCAACTCCGGTTACCGTTATAACCGAAAACGATCAGTACGGTGGGGATATTACATGGGAACCAAACCCCACTGTCTTCGCTCCCGCAACTCATTACACGGCAACAATTACCTTGACTGCCAAAACCGGCTACACCCTGCAAGGAGTGGCGGCAAACTTCTTTACGGTTGCTGGCGCAAAATCGACCGGTAACCTCGCCAATTCGGGAGTCATAACGGTTGTATTCCCGACAACCGCCGGAACAGAAAATAATCCCGCCATAATTGACATAGCCGAAATAAATGGCGTTACTGTTCCTGTAACCGGCGGAACTCCGGTCGCAATAATTACCGAGAACGCTCAGTATAGGGGAACCGTAACATGGAATCCCGACCATCCTATCTTCGAGCCTAAAATCAAATACACGGCGACAATTACCCTGATTGCCAAATACGGCTACACCTTGCAAGGGGTGGCTGCAAACTTCTTTACGGTAACTGACGCGGTATCGGCGAGCAATTCCGTCAATTCCGGCGTTGTTACCGCGATGTTTTCTGAGACCTACATTGATACGACAATAAACATTTCCGCCATAGCGGGAATTACCGTTCCTATAACCGGCGAAACACCGGGTTATATTATTCCCGGAACGGATCAGTATACCGGAAACGTTTCATGGTCACCGGCAATTACGACAACCTTTGCGTCCGCGACTCAATACACCGCGACAATTACCCTGACTGCCAAAGAAGGTTTCACCCTGAATGGTGTAAGAGCCAACTTATTTACGGTTGCGGGGGCTTCATCGGTTAGAAACGGCGCCAATTCCGGCGTTATTACGGCGGTGTTTCCAAAGACTGCTACGACAATAGGCATAGCCACTATTACTGGAGTTACCCCCCCGAAAACCGGCGGAAACCCTGTTACAACTATTAGCGAAACGGCGCAGTACACGGGAACCGTATCGTGGAAAACCTCAGCCGGCGTTGAGCATACAGGCGCTTTTGCTGATAATAATATTTACACCGCGATCATTATCCTGGAGCCTAAAACCGGTTACACATTGCACGGGGTAAAGGCTAACCTTTTCACGGTTGCTGGAGCAACAACGAGCAATCCCGCCAATTCAGGCGTCATTACGGCAATCTTCAAATCAATTCCCTACGCTCTCGGCGACATTAGCCCAAGTGGAGGGAAAATCTTTTATTTCAGTGTGGAAGGCTTTACTGTTGAAGGTTATGGGACTGAGGGGGATACCGGATATTTTGCTACCTATACCGCACATTACCTTGAAGCCGCGCCCAGTGATATCGGAAGGCTTAAATGGTCATCAACGAATATTAATGTGGTTGACACTTCAATAGCTCTTGGCGCGGGCAGAAAAAACACTAACCTTATCTCAGCCGCGCACTCCGGTGACGATGCTACTAATAACGCCGCCAAAGCATGCAAGGGTTTAACCACAGGCGGTATAAGTGACTGGTTCCTTCCCAGCAAGGGCGAACTGGAAGAGATGTATAGAAGCTTTTTGGCAAGCAATATAACAAACGGTGACTACTGGTCATCATCGCAGGACACTATCGGCAACGCGTGGTATAGGTATTTCCAGGATGTTACTAATGAATGGCGCTCCTACTCCAAAGGTAACACCTGCTATGTTCGCGCCATACGGGCTTTTTAATGAAGAGTTTAATATGAAGAAATATTTTTGCCTTTTTGCGTTATGTATTATTTTCACGCCGCGGCTCTTCGCGCAGACCGCCGCCAAACTGGAAGCTATGCTAAATGAACCGGCGCTTACATGGTCGGCTGCCGCGGCTTTTGTGCTGGAAGCTTCTGGGGCGGCGGGTTCTCTGGAGCAAGAGGAAGCTTTCCGTTTTGCGGCTGAACGGGAATGGCTGCCGAAGAATACCGTCCCCAAAGACGCCGCCCGGCTTAACGGCGTCGCTCTTCTATTGATGCGTTCATTCGGGCTAAAGGGCGGCCTATTATACACTCTTACAAAAAGCCCCCACCACGCGTACCATGAACTGGTTTACAAAGGCTTGATTCGCGGCGATACCGATCCGGATATGCCTGTTTCCGGGCATGATTTGCTCTTAATAGTTTCAAGGCTCTTATCAATAAAAGAAAAAGAAGAGGAAGGGCAAACATGAAAAAAACAATTCTCATTGTTTTTATATTACTCCTGTTGGTTCCGGTATTCTCCCTTTCAGCCCTAGACTTTGGCCTTTTATTGGATCAAACATTTGGCATGGAAAACGCTGACGGTGACAATGCGGCGGACGGTTTAGGTTATTCAATAACCCTCATCCCCTGGTTATCAATGCCGCTGGGTTCTTCGTATAATGGGAGGCGGCTGTACCTGTCAATCGGTCTTACGGAGGAATACGCAAATGAAAACGCAAACTTTATTCCGGAACTCCTTCGCGCTGAATTGACCTTCCCTGTGGGCGCGGACATGGAAATAAAAGCGGGCCGTATGCAATATGCTGACCCGCTTGGCTTTATCGCCTGCGGCCTTTTTGACGGAGCAAAGTTCTCGCTTGCAGTTGCGAACATTGGAACATTCGGCGTCGGCGCATGGTATACCGGACTGCTCTACAAGAAAAGCGCCCAAATAACTATGACTGAAAAAGAACGGGTATCATACAATACGGAACTTGATTATGATAATTTTGCAGATACCTATTTTGCGCCCGGCCGCATCCTTTTTGCGTTGGATTGGGACAACCCGTATCTGACGCAATGGCTCAGGTTAAAAGCGGCCCTTATTGGCCAGTTTGATCTTTCTGATGATGAAGCGCTTCACAGCGGATACCTGGCGCTCAAAGCCACCATACCCGTAAAGAGCCTTGTGTTTGATTTGGGCGGTTGTTTTGAACTTATGCAGGATTCCGATCAAAACAAGGTTTCTTTGGTGGGAGAACTGGCTATCGCGTGGATGCTTCCAACCCCGATAAGGGACAGACTGACGCTGACCGGTCAATTATCCAGCGGAACGTTGGATGACGGCGCTTTAGTCGCATTTGTCCCCGTTAGCACGGTAAACCAGGGGTATATCCTCAAGGCGAATATTTCAGGTCTTTCAACGATCTGTCTGGATTATACCGTCCGGCTTCATGAAAGTTTGTCGTTAGATGTATCAAGCACATATTTCTTTTTAAATGATCCGGTAACTTACAAAGGACTGCCGCCCGGAAAGAACGGCCCTCCATTGGGTAATGAATTTTATGGCCGCCTTATCTGGTCGCCGATGTCAGACTTACAGTTCAACTTTGGGGGCGGAGTATTCCTGCCTTCCATGGGAAAAGCCGACGAAACCGCCGACCCGCTGTGGCGGGTGGAATTAAACGCCGTTATAGCATTTTTTTAGGAGTAAAATATGAAAAGGAACACATTGATGGTTTTTGCCCTGCTCTGCGCGGCGCAGGTATTCGCCCAGAACGGTGTCATCAAGGAACTCACGGGTACCGTAGAACTAAAGCACGCGGGGCAGGCGGATTTTATCCCCGCTAAATCCGGTGACACGGTAACAAAAGACACCGTAATTTCCACCGGGTTTAAGAGCATCGCCATTGTCAACGTGGGAAGTACAGTCCTTACCGTGCGGCCCCTGACCCGCCTAACTCTGGCGGAAATCAACGCTTCCGCAGACTCGGAGACGATCAATGTAAACCTTCAAACCGGAAGGATGCGGGTTGATGTAAAACCTCCCGCGGGAACCAAAACTATAATGAATGTCAGTTCACCCACGGCTACGGCCTCCGTAAGGGGGACAAGTTTTGATATTGATATTCAAAAACTTTCCGTTCTTTCAGGCACGGTGGCCTTCGCGGGGAACAAGGGCGGAGTGATGCTTGTCAGCGCGGGTTCCACCAGCGAAGTTAAAAATAACGGAAGGTCTGCAGACCCAATCGAAACATACGCGGCGGAGTTGATGCCGCCGCCGATCACGGGAAGCGATTCTGGCTTTCGTAGCGGCGGTTCTGCAGTTTCCAACGGAGAATTTAACATAGAATTGATACTGCAATAAGATACGGCGGTAACGCCATATTTTCCTATGAGAATCTTAAAAACATAAGTTTTTTGCAATTCCCTGACAAATAGTTTAGTTGCCAAATGTTAAAAAATAATGTAAAATTAATTAAATATGAGTATTGGTTTATCTTATGTTCTTGTAACTCCGTACACTGTCGCTAAAAGCAGGACGGGCGGCGTACTTTCGCGTCTTTTAACGCGTACCGATTTGGAGTTGGCGGGAGCGCAGATATTTGCGTCGGATCAAGAATTTGCGGAAAAGTACGCGCATTCTTTAAGGGAGAGGGCGCCACAGAATCAGCTTGTTCTTTTGGCGGATTATGTAAAACAGTATTTTGGTCCGTCAGGCGGCCGCCCGCACAGAACGCTTTTTCTTTTATTTAAAGGGGAAAACCCCTGCGAAAAACTTTTAAACGTATGCGGCCATTTATACACCCAGCATGTTGAAGTTGACGCCCTTGCCGGAGAAACAATCCGCGATACGTATTCTGATTTAATTTTTTCCGCCGAAAATCCCGAAGAAGTCCGATATTTTGAACCTGCCGTTCTTACGCCAAGGTCGCAGGAAGAGGCAAATTACGATCTGCGGATGTTCTCCGATTTTCTTGACGGCAAGGAAAACCTTGTTCAAAATGTCGTATATCCCGATCCTTCAAAAATTGAAAGGACTCTTGTCATTATTAAACCGGACAACTGGCAGCATAATTCTTCCCGTCCCGGCGCGATTATCGACATGTTCTCCCGTACCGGCCTTCGCATAATTGGAATTAAGGTTCACCGTTTTTCACTTGGGCAGGCTCTTGATTTTTACGGCCCCGTGGAAGAAGTGCTAAAGAAAAATTTAGCCCCCAATTTTGGTAAAAGGGCGATTGAATTATTGGAGAAGGAATTTCATTTTACAATCAGTAATGAATTATCAAATCTTTTGGGCGCCGGATTCGGAGCGGAATGCGCGAGAGATCAATTTTACAGTATTGTGGAATTTATGTCGGGAAAACGGCCTTGCGGCCACTCGCCTGAAGATATGGAAAAACCCGGCGACGTTAAGTGCATGATCATTGTTTATGAGGGCGAGAACGCGGTAAAAAAAATCAGGGATGTCCTGGGGCCTACGGATCCCCTCAAAGCTCCCGACGGCACCGTTCGCCGCGAGTTTGGCAGCAACGTAATGGTGAATACCGCGCACGCGTCTGATTCCACGGAAAGCTACGAGAGAGAACAAAAAATTGTAAGGATCAATCATAATTCGGTAGTTTCAATTATCAAAGAACACATTGGTTAAAGAACCTATAAAAACCTAACTGAAGTTTTAAAAAATCCCCATTATTGACTCTAAAAAATTAAATTGCTATAGTTTGGACAGGCCCCTTCGTCTATCGGTTAGGACATGAGATTCTCAATCTTAAAAGAGGAGTTCGATTCTCCTAGGGGCTAAATAACTGAATTTGACCGCCCATTGGATCTGCCATGTCAACAAATTTTTCCCTTAAAACATACTTGACATAAATGACAAAAATGTATACTATCTAATTCATAGTAAACACGTAGGTGTTATTTAATATTTTATAGGAGATTTTCAAATGAAAATCATCTTAAGCGGAGTTTAATTATGAGTGGGAAAAAAAATGAAGGGTGGGTTAATTGTTTTAAAGATGAAGAAGGGAAGAACGTAAGGTATATAGGAACTTTTTCTACAGGTTCTGATCATGAGAAAATAACGGAAATGCAGAAAAACAAGGAAATAACAAGGGTGTATGAGGGATATTCAAAAAGAGATAATGCGGTGGGGAATTTGGCGAAGGATATACTTGCTTTGGAAGAGAATGGGGAATTTAAAGTTAATAATTTGAGGAAGGTTGTTGATGTATGTGATGAGGTAAAGATTAGGGGCGGAAAAAGGTTGTTGGAAATAGGAAAATTAAAGGAAGCGCTTAAGGAAAGGGAGGAATATTTTGGATGGAGAAGCGATGATCATTTGTGGGACTATAAGGCTGAAAAAGCGGGTTTTTATGTGGTTGGGGTAAGTTTAAAAGAAGATGATGAAAAAAAAGTATTTCTTAGTATAAAGAAGGCTGAAAAGGGAGAGGATATATTTGAAAATTACAGAAAAAATAATATAAGGTCGGGATTTCAAATAGGGCCTTATGGGAAAGAGGGTGAAGTGGCAAAGAGGGCGGTGCGCTTAATAAGGGAAGGTTTTATAAATGAACAGGCGCAAGGGGAAATAAAGTTAGATTTGAGGATAAGGGAGCTTTTAGAAAAAATTATGAGAAAGAATAAAAAATAATTTCATTTAGGGGCTAAAAAACTTACTCAGCGTTATAATTTATCAACGTAGTAACGGGAGTGGGAGCCAGTATTTTTTCGTAATTAAGGAAGGGTAGTCCCACGATACCAAAAAATTCCGGTACTATCGCCCCGCCTTCGATTAACAGTGAGCGGGCGGCGTTTAATGTGCCGCCTGTCGCGATAAGATCGTCGGTAATAAGTATGCGTTTTCCTTTTGGAACGTCGGTGACATGAACTTCAATCTCGGCCTGGGCGTACTCAAGATCGTATTTCTTGGACAGGGTAACGCCGGGAAGTTTGCCTTTTTTACGGATTGGTATTACGGGAATACTGGTATGATAGGCGAATGCGGCGGCAAATAAAAAGCCTCTGGCTTCTATGGCGGCTATCGCGTCAATATTTTGCCCTTTGTAGATTTCCGTCATTTTGTCGATACAGTACCTGAAAGCTTTGGGAGATGCAAGGATGCTTGTGATGTCATAAAAAAGAATTCCCTTCTTGGGGAAATCTGGAACTTTTCTAATGTAGTCATCAAGATTAAATTCGGCCATTATTTTATCAAACCTTTAACCCATTTATCCATGTCAGACTGCTGATAGCCGCCGTCTGTGGAAAGCATAGTCTCGCCAAGAGCCGCTTCGCAATCTTTTAAAATACCGCTGAGGTATTTCAACGCCTTTTGATTAACTGAAAAAATACCGCATTTTCTTGAAGAAAGATTGATGTGAGAGAGCATTTCCTCAAGATAGGCAAACGAAGGTACGGACGGTTTTTCGCAACCGATGAAAAATATATCGGCGGGGAGTAAATCGGTTCCCTCAAATTTATCCGCATTTCTGATTTTTACGTCATAACCGGCAAGGGCTTTTTTTATCGGCTCCGCTAATGAATTAATTGATTCAGTTCCGTCTGTTATAATTAATGCTTTTTTGCTCACTGTATTATCATCCTATAATAATTTTATTTAAGTGTCAATCGTTACCAACGGTTCCCAGGCCCTGAACCGAGTAATTAACAATGATCCAGAAATTATCCTTTTTTTCCAGATAATATGTGTATTCCTTTAATTCCGTATAATTTGGAAACCTGTACCGCTGAAGAACCACTACGGTTCCCTGGTCGTTATTGTATTGGGTTTTTAAAATATCAAAAGAGGTAGGAATAACCGCAATATCCCCGTCAATAACGGCATTTTGAAGGTTTTGCCTGTAAGTGTTAATCATTCGGCGCCTTCCTTCCTCGTTTTCAGCGTTAAATTTGCGGCTTTGGACGGGGTCTTTCTTAATCATGGCTTCAGTGTCAAGGTATAAAAAGAACTTTTCCCATTGTGACGTCTGGCGGGCCGTGATCATATAGTTGACGACTTCATCGGGCGGGATTCTCTGTTTTACAAGGACCGCGCCCGTGGCGATGTCCATTTCAACCGGGATGCCGTCCTGTCCCTTTATGACGGCGGGACGCAGGGTCAGGCTGAGGTAATTTGATTCAAAAGCCTGGGCTCCGCTTGATTTGAACAGTTCTGGGTATACTCTGGCCTTGACCCTGAAAGAGCCTGTCTGCCCAAAACTGACATAATCGCAGATATTTTCCACAAAAGAGAACGATTCGCCGCTTTCAATCGCCACTTCGCGGAAAAAAACCTGGCCGATTACGGTTCGTTTTCTGATTAACGAGTCTGCCTGCTGTAAAGTGCGGTTGGACATCGTTCTTATGTCAAAATCAATGGAAAACGCCCTGTCGTCGGCAAGCTTAAAACGGTAAGTGGACGGGCTGTTATTGGTAATGGTTATCTGTACAAAAATCGGATCGGACTCGACATAATAAACGCGCCTGTCATAAAAACGGATACTAAAATCTACCGTGCCGGGTGACTCAGCGGCGTATATGCTGGAGAGACCAATTAAAACCAAAAGAATCAATATCCCAAACCGGACTATATTTTTCATTATAACTCCCTCGTTTTTGGTGTTCACATTAAACACACTTCTATATTATAGTAATCGGTAGAATCCTATGAATACCTTATCATTTCCTGAGCTTTTGCAAAAGACAAGCGTCTGCCACAGTATTTCGACACTTTTTGCCGCCGTAAAAGAAGGGAAATTCCCCATAGATATTGAAGGCTGCGAAGGTTCCCTAAATTCCCTGTTAATCGCGCAAATTTACAGGATTTTAGCGGGTAATATTTTTGTAATTGTCCCGCATGAGGATGCGGCGGACAGCCTTTTGGCGGATTTGGCGAATTCAGGCGTTCCCTGCGTTAAATTCCCCTGGTGGGGAAACGCGCCCTACAGGGAATTGTCCCCGCTTGCCCTTGTTTTCAGGGAAAGAGCCAAGGTTTTAACGGACATGACGCTTAAAAAAGACGGCATTGTAATTATCCCGCAAAGGGCGCTTCTTACCCACGTCCCACCGGAAAGCTACATAAAAAAACTGGTTTTCTCACTCAAACCGGGTGGTAAAATTGATACTCCCGCTCTTTCAAAAACGCTTGTTTCCTACGGGTACACGCGAGTTCCGCGGGTGCAAGTTCAGGGGGAGTTCGCCCTGCGCGGAGAAGTGCTTGATATTTTCATGGGCGGCGATGAAGACGCTTACAGGGTTCTTTTTGATTTTGACAAGGTGGAGACAATTAAAAGTTTTGACCCATTAATGCAAGGTACGGGTAATGTAAAATTGCCGGAACTGATTATACGCCCCATGAAAGAAGTTATCTGGACTGACGACAGGATTGAGGCGCTTCAAGAAAACATTTCCGCCTGTAAGGAATTTTCTGACGGTGGAAAATCCGTGGTTGAAAGCTTGATTTCCACCAAGAGCGTAAAAGGCGAAGAAATGTTTTTTTCCCTTGCCTTTGAAAAGCCAAGTTGCCTACTTGATTACATCGGGCAAAAGGGGGCTTTATTTTTAGTTGACAGGGAACGGCTTGAAAATACCCATGAAAACCTTGACCGCGAATACCACGGGTTGTATTCAAGGGCGGTAAGGGAAAAATGCGAATACCCGCTTCCAGAGAGGCTGCTTTTTAATTTTGAAGAAATGCTTAATGAGTACGCGTCTTCAGTTTCCCGCATGATTTCATTCAGATCGATTAAAGGGGAGGCGAAAAAGGGAGTATTTCACATTGAGTTAAGCTGTGAACCGGGACGGAGTTTCTTTGGCAACATCAATTATTTAAAAGAGGAATTTGCCTCCCTTCTTGGAAGCGGCTGGCAAATCGCCGTTGCGGCGGAATCGCAGGTACAAGCCGACCGCATAAAAATGATCCTTGAGCCGCATAAATCATTGTCGATTATGGCGGTTCCGCTAACCGCCGGTTTCTGCCTGCCTGACATAAAATTTATGCTGGTGCAGGAAAATGAAATATTTGGCAGACGTAAACTTCCGCCGCGCTCTTTAAAAACCGTACGCTCAAGCCCGATAGACACCTTCCTGGAAATTAATCCCGGCGATTACATTGTCCATGTAAATCATGGTATCGGTCTTTTTAAGGGTATTGAAAGATTATCGTCAGGCGGGAATGAAAGGGACTATATAAAAATTGAATACGCCGACGAGGAAACCGTGTTTGTTCCGGTTGAACAGCTTAACCTTGTACAGCGGTATATCGGGAACGACGCCTTGCAATCACCGCGCCTTGACAAACTCGGCTCCAAGAGTTGGGAAAACAGAAAGGGAAGGGTAAAAAAATCAGTAGAAGACATAGCTCAAAAACTGATAGAACTCTATTCAAAACGAAAGCAGGCGCAAGGGTTCGCCTTCCCAAAAGACAACGAATGGCAGACGATGTTTGAAGCCGCCTTCCCGTTTGACGAAACTGAGGATCAGCTTCGCTGTATTCAGGAGATAAAGCAGGATATGGAAAGCATCTTGCCCATGGACAGGCTTGTCTGTGGCGATGTCGGTTTTGGTAAAACAGAGGTCGCCCTTCGCGCATGTTTCAAGGCGATTATGGGCGGGAAACAGGCCGCCTTCCTCGCTCCCACGACAATTCTTGTAGAACAGCACTATGAAAATTTTGAAGAAAGATTTTCGCGTTTCCCCGTAAAAGTCGCGATGCTTTCACGTTTTGTGGACAGAAAAAAAACGCGAATAATTCTTGAACAGCTAAAAAAAGGCGAGGTTGATTTACTGATAGGCACTCACAGAATTATTCAACGGGACGTGCTGTTTAAAAACCTTGGCTTAATTGTCATTGACGAAGAACAGCGTTTTGGCGTTAAAGACAAAGAACGCTTAAAGGAATTAAAAACAAACGTGGACTGCCTGACCCTTACCGCGACTCCCATTCCCCGCACTCTCCACATGAGCCTTGTAAAAATAAGGGACATGAGCTTATTGGCTACCGCTCCCGGCGGCAGGCACCCGATAGAAACGTTTGTCGAAGAATACGACAATTATTTAATCGCGCAGGCTGTCCGTCGCGAGGTTGAACGGGGAGGTCAGGTCTTTTTCCTTCATAACCGCATTGAAACGTTAAAAGACATCCGCATTAAGCTGGAACATTTAATGCCTGAAATACTGATTGAAACCGCGCACGGGCAGATGGACGCGCAGGATCTTGAGGACGTGATGCGCCGTTTTATTCACGGCGGTTTTCATGTTCTTGTCTCGACTACGATTATTGAGAACGGCATAGATATTCCAAATGTAAACACAATTATCATAGACCGCGCCGATATGTACGGCGTATCGCAGTTATACCAGCTTAGGGGCAGGGTAGGCAGATCAGACCGTGTGGCATACGCGTATCTTTTCTACCCTGAGCAAAAAGCCCTCTCTGAAATCGCCATGAAGCGTTTGCAGACAATTTCCGATTTTACGGAACTCGGCTCCGGTTTTAAGATAGCGATGAAAGACATGGAAATCCGGGGAGCGGGAAATCTTTTGGGCAGGGAACAGTCGGGAGATATTTATTCAGTCGGGTTTGATTTATACGTAAAACTTTTAGACGAGGCGGTGAGGCATCTTGAAGACTCAAATTATGAACCTGAAACGGAAACATTGCTTGAGCTTGAATATACGGGCTTTATTCCCGACTCATACATTGACTCCCCCCAGCAGAAAATGGAAGTTTACAAAATGATAGCCGCAATACGCGAAAAAGAAGACTTGGAGCGCGTATACTCAGAATTACTTGACCGTTTCGGCCCGTTACCCGATGAAGCGGCATCCCTCCTTGCCTTAGCCGAGATTAGAATTATTTGCCGCCAGCTTACGGTATCATCGCTAAAAGAGAGAGTCGGCGTTGTGCGGATAGAGTTTGCTAAAGTAGCCCGTATAAAAGTGGAAAGACTTGTGCGCCTGATGCAGCAATCCGCCGGTAAAATCAAACTTGACCCTAAATGCGCGAATGCGATATTGCTTAAAACGGGAAGCATTGGCTTGAAGGAAAAGAGTGAATTTATACGGGAGAAACTTTCATCTTTGGCGGGGTGATTAGCGAAGAGTTTCACACGAAGAGCACAAAGGGACAAAGAACACAAAGGAGGAAAAGAGGTTAAAGAGGGCTATATTTAATTACTTGAATTTGAGACTTGTCCGTTTTTATAGTGTCTGATTTCTTCTAATTTTCTCTTTGCCATTTCCTGAACAATATCGGCAGGGATATTTTCGAGTAATTCCTTGTTTCCCGGACGGAAAACACGACCGGATTTCGTTACTATTTCATCTTTCACCAATGTATCTTCTGATGTTTTCATTATAAGCCTCCTCTTCATCACTGTCTGCTTCTCTGGCGGAAAAAATTCTCGTTAAATTGAATAAAGCAGAGAATAGATTTAGAAATGCAAGAGAATAGAATCCTATAAATTATTGCATATAGTGTAATTAAGTTACATTTTGATAGCTCTTAATACTAAGAATCAATGTATTTATCGTATTACTTCCATTTCTGAAATTTGTTTTAATTTTGTCTGATCAACAGTATTGTTATTAGGGAAGTCAAACCTAGATATTTCATTAATTGATGGATTATCCATATTAGCCGATAAGCTAACAGACATTTTTAGATAATGATTATTGTCATTAATTGAGAGATAAACAATTTTGTTGTTTTTTGAATCCCAGAATATACTAGAATATTTTAAATAATCAAGTATTTTATACCAGTTTTCTTTAATCAGTTTGTTGTCATGGGCATTTATTATACCTTTTATGAAGCTTGTTTTCAGAGTAATAATACGGCTGCCATGAAAATTTATTTTTTTACTTTTAAGAAATTGCATAATCTTATTATTTAAAAAACCGACTGGTGAAGAACACGCTGTTCCATGTTTGCCTTTAAGCGCTTTATCAATGAAATTATTAAAACTAGTTTTATTACTATTACTTGATAAAAAAGTATTAGCTATATTTTCAACTTCTTCAGGATATTTCTTTTCCGCTTTTTGAATGAGTATATCAAACAATAGGGATTTTCTGTCAATGTTTTTTAAGTTATTATTAAAACCGGGTTGGACTCCTTCGGGTATTTTTTCAATAATACCTTTTCGTTCATTATAATACGTCCGGTAAACTTCCGGCGGTGCTTCGGTTTTAATAGGAATAGTACCCCCTCCTTTAGATGGTGGGATCGGTATTCCACCCCTCTCTTCATATCGTTTTTTTCTTTCTTCTGTAACTGCCCTGATTTTACATCTGCAAAAATATTCCCGTTGTGGGCGATGATTATCCCACCATGGATCATCTTTCAGTAAGATAAGTCCGTTCCAACTTTCATGTGTCGGTCGGTGATGTATGCTTGAGCCAAGAAGGTACATTAAATAAGGATGGGAGTCGCTTTCCATCGCGCTTTGATATTGTTGTTCATTATATGCTTGGCGCATATTTGTATCGTATATTGTTTTTAGCCTGCGGTCACTACCAAGCTGGGCGTTGACTGTCTCTCCAGTTTTTGGATCAACCATGTCTTTACGTCCCCACCATCCTTTCTGTTGTAAAATTGGTTTTATGTCTTTTTTGAATGTTTCAAACGATTGACCGTTTTCAACCGCTTTTGTAACCGCAGTATGAAAATCAGAGAGTACGTCTAACTGCATTGCTTTGGCAACGGTAAAACTAGTAGCATGTTCCTCATTCCATACATCTTTATATGAAAAACTTGTCTGTAATTTTTTGTTTTTAATGAAATCTAAGGCTATTTTCGGAATAATATCACTCATAGACTATCGAAGTTGGCATCTCCCTGCGCCCTTGCCTTAAACGCCGCCAATGCAATATATTTGGCGATTTTATCAGGTGACCAGTTTACAAGTAATTTTTCAAGTTCTTCTTGAAAACTTTTGTAGTCTGTAGCGGAATCAGCCGCTTTACAGATCACGGAGGCTATTTCATCGGAAATAGCCGTATATTCGCTTTCTGTTTCTTTTATTACAATATCAATATTATTTGACATGGCGACTCAAAAATTTATCAATGACGCTTTCCAGTTCATTGATGTTGTCTGTGCTAACTCCCAAAAACGGCCGCGCGGGCAGTTTTTTGGTTCCCTCTTGATGAAATCCGGCATAGGACATCGGAGAACCTACTAAAACGCTTTCTTCGCCATTGACATTGAAGCTAAGTGTATCTTTTAGAAAGCCTTCTCTCTCAAGTATTCCTCCGCCAAAATATTTGTTTTTAAATCTGATGGTAGCGTCTACAAGTTTTTTCCATGGATCACCTTTTGGGTCTGTCTCAAAATCAAACCTGTCTAAGATTTGTTCCCTAACTTCAACGCCAATATCGTGTAGCAAACTCTCTTTTTGATAACCGGATAGACAAAAAGAATTTAATTTATTTGCCAGTTTCTCTATTTCACTTAAATTAATATTTACGACAGCGCCCATTTATTTCCCCTAGTTAATAAAACTACTGATATGCTTCCTTGTTTGTCAGCGTTATGTCACAATTTATAGAATCTGCGGTTGCCGTGTATTCAACCGCAGATATTAAAAGATCGGCTTTAAGACCAAACGACGGTATATTAACAGGGACTAACGAATTTGGAAACCAAAATAATTCGGGTTTTTCTATTGTTGTGTTTAAACATTTTATTTGCCCATCGGTAAGCCCCCAACCCGATACATTAACTGTCACTTCGTCTTTGCTCCGACGTAGCATTTCTGTTTTTGCCAGTCTAGATAATGATTCATCAGAATGCTTATCATCATCTATGTTGATGCAAAGTGTACGGTTCCCTCTGCAATCATAATCAGTTTTTTGTTTTTCAATACCATTTCCTTTGACTATATATGTACGAAATTGTTCTGCACCATTTTCTACCCACTTGATACTTTTAACATTTACACCTTCGGTTATATGAAATTTTTCTACTCTGACACTATTGGCTATTTTCCATAAGTATAGGTTGCCAGCCTGATTACTGGTTAATATGTACCCTTGATTATCGGCTTCATTAATTAATTTAGTCCATGGGCTTTCATTCTCAAACGGAAATTCGCCGACAATCTCGGTAGGATCAGGTTTATTTTCAGGAAAAGTATCACACGTTATATTAAATTTGTCTCCTATAATTTGTAAGGCTTTTCTAAGTGTTTTATTCTCATCTTCGTCTTCATTGCTCCATGTTGAGTCAATAATGTCTCGTGCCGGAGATCGCCCAATAATTTGCAAACTATGTTTTGTGTCGTCAATACTTACTACTTTTTCATCTACAAGTACCGTTGTAATTAAATCTGACCAACCGCTTTTAAATAATTTGTTTTTACATTTAATTGTCAATTTATCATGTTTGTTGACTTTTAAATGTTCACTTGGCATTAATTCCATTTCAAGCGTATGACATATTTCATCAAGCGATTTTTTGATTTTAATTGAACGCCAAACCAGTTCTTTGTTTTTAGTTTCATTTTTGACAATAATCTGCATAATTTACCTTTCTATAAAAAGTTGGCAGGGAGGGTGAATAAAGTCCTCCCTGCCGCGGTTAGAAAATATATTAATGCGGCGGAGTTTCCGCATTAACTTCATTTTTTTTCGCCGTCTTGACTTCGTGCATAACGACCCTTGGATCATTTTCCAGAATCGCAAGCTGTTCCGCAGTTACCTCATAGGGCTGGGAATCCTGATAAAGACAAAGCCCGGCGCGGCGGTATGTCTTGTATGCCGTGTTATGACTTATCATCATTATCTGTTTTTTCATATAGTCCCCTATAACCACGGTGATACGATAAGTTCCGCCGTATGGTAATTGATGTTTGAATCACCGCCGTCAATTAATTGCGCTTCAAGAATTTTACGTGCGGCGGACTCATTGTCGGCGTTTACTACCAAATGAGTTGGAACAATTCCCAGAGGATCGCCGCCGTCGCGCTTGAACTGCCGCATCATAAGACGGGCGGCTTCATAGTTCGCCGGAGTCAGCGCCTCTTTTGACGCGACCGCCTGTTGCCAGAATCCGTAGCCGAAACTTCCACGGTAACGGATACCGTAAATATATTGGTCTTTAATAAAAACCGTGTCGTTATGCGGATCGGTTATGTGTTCAAATTCCGGCGTTGTTCGTTCCTGTATGATTAGCGGTTTAAGCGAGCCGGAAAGGGACAGTAGGAACCAAGGAATTCCGTCCGCATCGGGATCGCCGTAGATATTTGAAATATCCGACGCGGTTCCGGTTCCGTCCGCTTTAGCGAAAACCTGATGTTCGTCAAAAAATTTTTTACCGTCATAACATGCGGTATTAAATCCGTTTTTTAGAAGGGTGGCGAGGTTCCTATTTAAAAAGGCTATAAATTCATCGGCCATAGCCTTTGCCATTGGGGTGTATATTCCAAGGTTGTCATCTTCAATGTCCGTGCGGTCAACGTTAAGCGTCGCCTCATACTTTTTGTTTTCGATGACATAGGAACTGTTTTTAATGTTTTCAAATACCCTGTCGCCTATCCACTCGCGTAACTGTGGAAATTTTCCCAACCAGCCGTATGTGTTGCTTTTTGAATTTGACTTGATCGTGGTCGCGGCGATCTTGTGAAAACTTTCGGCTTCCAGTAATCGTATATGCTGGGCGAATTCGTTCTTGAATGCGGACAGCATACCGTTTAGTGCGCTTGTAGTGATAATCATTTTTTTATCTCCTTGCTTAAATTTATTTTTCTGCCCTTTTTCCAGAGCTGGTATACTTTGGTAAAACAAATATTGTAATCGTGACACATTTCCATCATAGGCACATTTTCAACCGTCTGACGGCGGTAAATTTCCTGGGCTATTACGTCCCTAAATGCGTTTCGTTCAAGAGGGATATAAACCTGAAAACCGCCGTACAACGCCATCAGTTTATTAATTATTATTTCAGCCGCGCGGTCTCCAACGGCCTCACGGAGTATTTCATACATTACGCCTAACGTTTTGCCATCTTTTTTCTTTACCGGAATATAATACATCGCGCCGCCAAAATAAAGGCAGAGTTTGCGGACTCCCTTCACGGCGGTTTCCCTGTTTATAACGTCACAACAGGCGTTCACTATATCCAGCGCGATGTTTTGAACGTCGCTTACTATTTTACCCACAATGGCAATATAAACGGTTTAATATGGATTAATACATTAATGGGAATTAATGTATTTTTATGGCGGATTAAAAGACCTTAGGAATGTGCTAAAACGTGGGGAGGGGTAAAACATCAAAAAATAAAACAGACCCCCTTCCGCAGTGGTGCGGAAAGGCTCTATGAGGCAAATAAAATGAGGTCTGTGACCGTTTTTAATTTGCCCTACAATGCCCTTGCGCAGTATGCGCAAGGGTTCTTTTGTAAATTATCAATATTTGATACATACCCCCTTGCGCCGTGCGGCGCAGGGGCTCTATGGGGATTTTAGAGCGCGTCACGGACAGCGCAAAATTTGCGTTTATTGCGTTATGGCGGGCTTTAAAATTTATGCCGTAGTTTTTCAGGTCGATCCTCTTATAAACCCCATCGCCATACAACGAAGGGGCTCTATGAGGGTTTTAGAGCGCGTCACGGACATGGCCGAATTTGTGTTATGGGTGACCTTATTTAAAACCCT
>Ga0268262_10003010_pt1 | contig 18759 bp, 20 predicted proteins | sample TergutNc150P3_FD_190354 | JGI IMG/M metagenome (GOLD analysis project Ga0268262, IMG submission 190354) | Nasutitermes corniger P3 segment gut microbial community from laboratory colony in Florida, USA - Nc150 P3 (SPAdes) (version 2) | ecosystem: Host-associated > Arthropoda: Insects >...
TCCGTAAAAATCCATAAGAGAACTGCCCGACATTGCTACTTCCCCTCTTTTCTGTTTTTTCTGAATATATGAGTGTATCGCATCGGATATTATTTCCGTAACAGGTCGAGCCTCGCTCCGAGCCTCGGCGTTTACTTGCTCAAGTAAATCTTCATTTATGGATAGGGTGGTCATAGGTAATAATATAGTAATTTTCTACATTATATCCGAGTATGCAGAAATCCACAATTAAAACCGCCTACACCAAAAGCTTTGGACATTCCAGAGATGAGCTTGGTGATGAAAATCCTTGGGCGAGCAAGAGAAAAGAAAAAGATGAGAAAAAAGCCGCTCACTGGCAACCTGCGCCAGCAAAACGCGAAGAAAAAGAACTGCCTTGGCTAAAGGCAATACATTCTTTGGCAACAGAAAAAGGCAGGGAAAAAGAGGGCTTGTTTTTGGCAGAGGGTGCGAGGGTTGTTGTTGAAATTGCAGAGCATCACAAAGATTTAGTGCAAGGTGTTTATGTTGACGAAACTTTTGACGATGAAGAACTGAGAAAAAAAATAAAAGAGACCGGACTTCGCATTCATTCACTAACTCCATCTCAAATGAAACAGGCGAGCTCTGTTGTTAGCGGGCAGGGAATTTTTGCTGTGTGCCGGCTTGCAAACGAAAAACCAAACTACGACACCGCCCACACAATAACCCTTGTTGATGCCGTCCAAGACCCTGGCAACCTAGGTTCGCTTTTTCGCAATGCCGTTGGCTTTGGCATAGACGGAATTATTTTAGGCAGAGGCACGGTTGACCCCTTTAACCCAAAAGTAGTTAGAGGTTCTTCGGGTTGTTTTTTGAGAACGCCTTTTGAAACAGGCATAGATTTGCAAGAACGTTTTTCTCTTTTGAGGCAAAAAGGATTTTGCATAGTTGCAAGCTCTCCGCACGCAAAAAAAAGCATAACAAAATTAAGCCACCGCCAAGCAAAAAAAATAGCACTCCTGATTGGCAACGAAGGTTCCGGCACAAATAGACAGGTTAGCGAACTCGCAGACGAATGGGTAAAAATAGATATGGAAAATTCTTTGGAATCTTTGAACGTAGCGGTAGCACACGGAATTTTGAGCTATCAAATTGCGCAAATGAGGGAGTGATATGAATTCTGTTTTGAATTCCGTTTTTTTAGAAGAATTCCGCAAAAGCCCTTTTTTAGGCATAGCCCGCGGACTCCCACCAAAGCAGGTGCCGAATTGCGTTGATGCCTGCGTAAAAGCAAATCTCAAATTTATAGAGGTTCCGTTAAACACAGAAAATGCCGCACTCGCTCTCAAAAATTTGTGCAAAGAAGGCAAAAAAAGAGGATTGGTCGTTGGCGCAGGAACTGTGATAAACGAGCGGAATTTGCAAATCGCAATTGACTGCGAAGCCAAATTCATAGTTAGCCCGGGCGCAAATCCAGCCCTTGTTCAAAAATGCGCAGAAAAAAACATTCCCTGCATACCTGGTGCCTTAACCCCAACAGAAATTATGCAGGTATTTATGCTAGGCGCAACAGCGATAAAGGTTTTTCCCGTGTCTTCTTTGGGTGGTGAAAAATACATAAAGGAGTTGCGCGGTCCGTTTAAAGAAATTCCTTTGCTGGCCTGCGGCGGAGTAAAAGAAGAAAATATCAGAGATTATTTTGAAGCAGGCTGCGATTTTGTCTCTTTTGGCGCAAGCGTATTCTCCGTCTCCGAAATGGAAAGCGGAAATTGGCAAATAATTGAGGATAAACTTGTTAAGCTATTGAGTTCCTTTTGAAATTTTCTACTTTTGCTCGCATTATGGCTATTATGTCTAAACCTTATCCCTCAGGGTGGTCGCAGTGACATTGCAGTTAGCAACGTCGTTTCTTAATCAGATAAATGAATATACAAATTTACAAGATTTGAGACAAAAATTTTCGGGATTTCAATTTCACCCTTTCAACAATAGGAGAGCATACCATGAGAAGACAATTCTCTAATATCGCATTTGTGGCAGGCATTTCGCTTGCCTTGGCATTCACCCTTTCCTGCTCCGGCAGCGATGACAACCTAGCGGATAACCACGGCAACACGAACGGCAGTTCCATGGAATCTTCCAGTAGCAATGACGGCAGCAGTTCCAATGGCATGATAAAGAAAGCCAAAATCACCGGGGTTTTCCAGAAGGGACCGTTCATCGCAGGCACAACTGCAACATTGAACGAATTGGACAATGCGCTGAATCCCACAGGCCGCCAGTACCAAACGCTGATTACGGACGACAACGGATCATTCGAGCTGAGGAATGTTGAATTGGTTTCTCCTTATGCTCACCTGATTGCAAGCGGTTTTTACCGCAACGAGGTGACTGGCAATAAATCCGCCGCTCCCATCGCTTTGCAGACGGTTGTGGATTTGAGGGACAGGGACAACGTGAACGTGAATATACTTACGCATTTGGAGTATTACCGTGTGCTTGATTTGGTTGACGGGGGAATGACTGTTAAGGCTGCCAAGAAGCAAGCCCAGAAGGAGATATTTGCTGTGTTCGGCATAGACAGCGATTCTTTCAAGGACAGCGAGGATATGACCATATTCGGCACTAGCGAAGCTGATGCGGCTTTGCTTGCCGTTTCCATTCTGCTGCTTGGCGATTTGAGCGAGGCGGACTTTTCGCAGAGGCTGATGAATTTCGCTCAGAGCCTCAGAACGGGCGGCGGTTGGAGCAATGAGGTGGAGAAAGGCAAAATTGCAGACTGGGCATTTGAATCTAATTTAAAAAATACTCATTGCTACTATGGAACTTGGGACGAGGATTCAAAAACCGGAGGATGCTGGCCTATGCCTACCGATGATATGTGTACCTCTGGTTCTCTGGTCACAAATTGTTCTGTGGGAGGCAATAGCAATTCGCCAGTCACAAAAGTAAGAAACAATATACTGGCTTGGGGTTTGTCTTCGGATGTTCCTGCTTATGAGAAGTATGTTAGCGATTATTGGGCTAGCAGACACGATGGATTTGAGATTTGCAATGCTTCAAATAATTATGAAATCAAAATATTTGACAATGCGGCGTTAGTATGCAAAGATAACTCATGGCAGAGAATAACTGACATAGAGACGTACTGCCTTAGTGGTCTATGCGATACGTTCACAGATCCTCGCGATAACCAAAAATACAAAACGATAACCACTACCCACACCTACAGTAAAAATTCAACTTGGACAGTTACCGCTACTGTAATAATTGAACCATTAAGATATTCCGCAAACGAAGATGACAATACTTGCCCTGATGGTTGGTTTACTTGGAGAGTCGAGGAGCTTAAAGGTTTTCTTGTTAAAAGTTATTGTAGAAAATCAAATTGAAACCCAGTTTACGTGTAATAAAATATGGGAATTATATACATAATTTACATCCATTATTTTTCTACCGTGTAATTAATCTAAGACTAGGTTTTATTCCGCTTACGTGCAATAAAGTATTGCAGAATATATGTCCGTCTATTCCGCAATACTGCATTGGCTTTATAAAAAATACGGTCGGCTTTACGATTGGGAAACTGCCAAAAGATCGTGTCCGTCTGGTTGGCATTTGCCAAGCGATGCAGAGTGGCAAGAACTTGTGAATTTTGTAGGTGGCGAAAAAATTGCTGGAAAGAAACTCAAAGCTACTAGTGGGTGGGTTGAAAATGGCAACGGCACAGACGAATATGGCTTCTCGGCTCTGCCTAGCGGCTACTGTCGTACCAATGGGATGTTCCAATTTGTCGGCAGTTTCGGAGGTTGGCTTAGTTCTACGGAGGAAAACTCTGAAAACGTGTACTACCGAAACGTGGGCTATGAACAAACGGATATATTCAAGTACACCATTGCTAAAACCACATTTTTTTCAGTGCGTTGCATCCAAGACTGAGTGCGTTGTGTAAGCGATGCAGGTGGTGCTTAAACATTTACCTCAAAGCTAAAATTTACTAAGAGCACCCCAATGGCGTAGTAGAGCTTACGGTTTTACAGCGAAGTATTTTCTTAGCTTCCGCCACGGAAACTCCGCTATCCAAAAGTTCAAATAACTCATCCTGAGCCTCTTCCTGCCACACTTGCTTGGCTTCGTCCATATTCCATTCTCCAAATATCATATTCTCAACCTCCGAGCTGTGCCTCTCCAGAAAAGATACTAAAATATTTTTGCTAATGCAAGTTTTCACCGCCAATTTAATAGCATCACGAAGCTCCATAGATTTCAAATTTTCTTTTATCTGCGCTATGAACTCCTCATAGCTGCTCAGAACGGAGCTTCTGCCTGCCATATCCACATTATGACCCTTGTTGATGTTGTAAATCCTTACCACAAGTTCCAAATATAAGTCGGGAGTTTTAGACTTGAAGGAATCGGATAATTTCAGTTCCTTGTAATCTGGAAATTTTTTATCGCCGTTGTACAGAACTATGAACTCTGGGGAAGGTACCATTATCCTTTTCTGCTTGTAAAGATTTTTCCTGTCAACTATCATATCGTATTCCGCCGACAAATAGCGAAGCATCCTGAGCGGCATATTGTTATTGATAGAAGATTGGTGCTCAATGAGAACTATGAGCCTATCTTCCAGCACAAAAGCTATATCGTTGATTTGATTCATATAAAGCACATCCGAGAGAGTTACTATCTCTATATTTGTGCTTTCTGGATAGCTTTTGCCGCTAATTGCGCTGTATAGCTCCAGCAGATTGCTTTTTTCGCTGAAAAGACACGTAAAAACGCTATCCTTGTGATTGCGATTGGTTTTGACTTCGGTCATTTTGAATCCTCCGGTTTTCCTTTGTCACTTACTTAGACGTAAAAAAACGGGAAAAAAATTCAAAAAAGTGAATTTTGCAAACAAAAGTTTACATTTTTGTGCATTTTTTTGCTTTACGCCCTATAATTCGGCGTTTATTGATGGCTTTTGGGTGGGGCATTCCAGTCGCCCTAACACAAATAAGGATAACAATTGGTAAAGGTTTTACAGCCGGGCGTTTATTACTATTCTAGTAATAACTTAAAAATTAAGCTATTGAACCAAATTGTTCCTCGGTCTCCACAGAATAAACCTTGACATTGCTGTTTATAACGCCCATCAAGCCTGCCAAAACCTTGCCAGCCCCAACTTCAATTCCCTTTTCAACACCGAGAGAAACCGCTGTTTCCATGCTCTGCTGCCAACGAACCGGCGAAATAAGCTGCTTTGCCAAAAGGTCTTTGAACTCCGCACCTTTGCTAACCGGCTGAGAAGTAACATTCGCTATCACAGGAACTTTGGAATCGTTGAATGTTGTTTTTTCAATGGCTTCTTTTAAGCCCGCTAAAGCATATTCCATCAAAGGGCTGTGGAATGCACCGGAAACAGGCAGGGGAACCACTCTTTTTGCACCCTTTGCCTTTGCGATTTCAGAGGCTTTTGCCACGCCTTCTTTTGAACCGCTGATAACTATTTGCCCAGGTGAATTGAAATTTGCCGCAACCACAACGCCTGCATTTTGAGCTTCTGCAAGAGCTGCATTTAAATCTGCTTCTGACAATTTAAGCACAGCCGCCATAGCACCGGGCTTTAACTCGCCAGCTTTTGCCATAAGCTCACCGCGAACACGCACCAAACGAAGCCCGTCTTCAAAGGAAAAACCGCCCGCTGCATAAATCGCGGAATATTCGCCAAGCGAATGCCCTGCCGCATAATCAAAAGAAATGTTTTTGCTCTTTAAAAGTTCCATTGCCATGCAAGAGCAAACATAAAGAGCTGGTTGGGTATTATCCGTGCTTTTGAGAAGTTCCTCTGGGCCTTCTTGCATTATTTTTGAAAGCTCAAAGCCCAAAACCTCGTCTGCTTTTTTTAGCAAAGTTTTGGCTGGTTCAAAAGTCTCGGACAGTGTTTTGCCCATTCCAACATATTGGGAGCCTTGCCCCGGAAATAAAAGAATTGTTTTTGACATAGGGGGAAATATAGAAAAGTCCCCCCTTGAATGGAGATTTTTTTAACAAAAATCACCATTCGTCCCCCCGTTTTTTCCGCTCGGAGAGCTAACGGGGGGAACGCCACAGCGAAATTCAGAGTTAATAAGTGGCTACTATAGAAAATATTACCGCTGACTTATTTATTAAACAGATAAGTCAATAAAGCGAGCAAGGTGGAATTTTCTCTTTTTGTTCCAACAGTTATGCGCACGTGCTCGGGCAAGCCAAAACTGCTCAACTGCCTAACTATCACGCCCTTGCTCTCAAGCCAAGCCACAAGTTCTGCTGCTCGCGAGTCTATTCTCACGCAAATAAAATTCGCAGCCGAGGGCAAAACCTCAAAACCAAAACTCTGCAAACGTTTGGTTAAATGCTCGCGCCCCTCTGCATTCATATTTAAAGATTTTTCAATAAAATCTGTGTCTTCAAGTGCAGCCGCTGCGGCTATTTGAGCGGGGTAGCTTGAATTAAAAGGCAGCTTTATTTTTTTAAGCGTGTTTATAATATTTGCAGATGCTATTCCATAACCTATTCTAAGCCCCGCAAGCCCGTAGAGTTTGCTGAACGTGCGTGTGCATAAAAGATTTGGGAATTGTTTTATCCATCTATTCAAAGGCGGCTCGCTTTCGCCAGCGTATTCCGCATAAGCCATATCCAGCACAACGAGGCAATTTTTGGAAACTTTTTGCAAAAATTTATAAATGACTTTATTGGAATAAAAAGTTCCAGTTGGATTATTTGGGTTGCAGATAAAAATGATTTTTGCTTTTGGGAATTTGAGCAGGTCGTTCAGCGGATAGCAAAAATTTTCAAGCGCAAGCCCTTTGTATTTTGCCCCTGTTTGCAGAGTTGCCGAAGCATAAACAGAAAATGTGGATTTTGCCCCAACTGCATAATCGCTTTTGTTCAAATAAGCCCTTGCCACCAAATCCAAAATCTCGTCTGAGCCATTGCCTATGATTAAATTTTCCGATTTAACTTTCCACTTCAAAGCGAGTTTTTTCACAAGCTCCGGCGCAGAACCCCTTGGATATAGGTGCAATTTTTGTGCGCATTCTTTATATGCCACCATTGCCAGCGGGCTTGGCCCAAGCGGATTCTCGTTGGAAGCGAGTTTAATAACGCGAGAAAGTTTGTGCTTTTCCTTGATTTCGTCAATGGATTTACCCGGAACATAATCCGAAATGTTTTGAATTTCTTTTCTGGGTTGCGGCATTAGGAGTAATATAGATAACACCTACCAAAAAAAATTATTGTACGGCCTGTTCAAAGCCTCGCCAAGCCGCACAGCCATCTTTTTTCCTATTGGGGAACGTCCGCTCTCCATATTGCAAATCTGCTGCTTGCTTACGCCTATTCTTTCGGCAAGCTCTTTTTGGGTCATTTCGCGCATACGCCTGAAAACCCGTAGGTTGTTGCCTGGGGTCATATTAGCCTTTGCTTCCTTGTACCAGTTCATATCCTGCACAGGCATAGACGCGGAATCTGGATCGGACTCGGCAAAATCGCCCGATTTGGTTATTTGCACATCGCCATAATTGAGCCGCAGAAAAGATACGAGCTTGCGCGGTATGGATTCCGCTTCAATTCTAATCCTAATACGGGGCTGATTCACGACTGCCAGCATAATAAACCTCAATATGCACGCCTGTTTTAGTCTCTTCCCAGCAAGCTACCCACTTGTAGGAAAGGTGGCAATGGTGCTTCTTGCCACTGAGTTACACTTCAAACATCTCCTATAAATATACATTTTTATTTAGAAAGTAAACATTTTTCATAACCTACCCCCTACCATAGTCCGTTTGCTGCGGTCTAATGCCATTATATCCATTGTCCTTTCTTCTTTTTGTATATTGAAGATTATGAAAGAACTTAAAGAACTGATAAAAAAAATATTGATAACGCTGGCGAAACGGAAAATACGAAATTATGTAATTTATATAACATCAGGGTGCGGAATGTTTTTACTTAAAATTGCGACAATAATCATAATATTACTAATATCGCTTTCTATGATTATTTGGGGAATAAATACATTTCTTAAAAATGTATCAAATCCAGAAGGAATATTCCAAAAAAAGACTGAACAAGTATTTAAAAAGGCATTAGAAAAACCTAAAGCAAAAGAAATAAACACAACGGAAAATATAAAGCAAGAAAACCAGCACGAGGAAAATACAGAAGAAAAAGAAAAACAAATAACGGAAGAAATAAAAACAAGGGAAAATTTAGAAAAAGAAATCAAATGTATAGGAAGCGGTTGTGATAAGCCTAAACAGGGAAAAATCATAATAAAAGAAAGTAAATAATTTTTAATTCTTATTTTCAACGATAGTTTTCACGTGCTTTGTATGTTCTCTATCCGTTTTAAAACTTCGTTCCAACATATTTCTCATTATAATTCCTTTTGCTTGTGAAATCTGTTCGTACGACATAATTATTTCTTTCTTTGAACGAATATAAGATACAGCTTCGTTGCAGTATGTTACGTTTTCTGGCATTTTAGTTTTGAATTTGCTATCTCCGACAAAAACCACAAGCGAGAAAATTTTTTCATCTCCAATACCAAGAACACTAAGCAATTTTCCTAGTGTTTGCACATGCTTATAGTTTTGACGCAAAGGATTTTGAAATTGTGCTTTGAATTTAAAAATCTGCTGTGTCCAAAATGGTTGTTCTTTGCTTCCAAAAATCCAGCCTTTCATATTTTTTGTTTCAACTACAAAAATTCCAAAAACGGAAAGAATAATGTGGTCTATTTGCGTTGTTCCATCTTCGGTTTTCAGTGTTACATTATGAATAATTTCATAATACTCTTTTGGCAAACAGATTTTAAACATAAGATTTACAAAAAATTCCCCAAATTTTCCCTTAAACCAGGCAGATCGAATAAAAATATACGCAAATATGGTGGTAAATGCAAAAAATATTAAAATTGCCATATATTGAATTTAGAAATTTTCTTTACCCCAAAAATATTTTCCCAAATGGGGTAGCACAGAACCGCAGGTAAAGAATACGCTATGCAGTTGCTGGGCTGGTTTGTTTGCGGAGGTGATTCTCAATATCGGCTACAGTATAGCCTTTTTTTATGAGGTCTAGAACTTCGTTGCTTTTGTCTTTGCTACCCTTTTCGTGACCATCCTCGCTAGCTTCTTCCCTTGCCACCGCAATGGCATCATCCAGATTCCATTCTGTAAAAAGCATATTCAACACCTCCGAAGCGTGCTTCTCCAAGAAATATACTAAAATATTACGCTCAACGCAGCTCTTTATCGCAGCTTCTATGGCTTCTGCCAGTTCCATTGTCTGGCGATTCTTGTTTATTTCCGCTATAAGCTCGTTGTAACCACTCAAAACAGGACTTTTGCTCGCTATCTCAACATTGCGACCCTTGTTGATGTTGTAAACGTTTGCTACAAGCTCAAGATTGCCCTTGCCTTTAGTTTTAAAAGAATCGGAAAGCCTAAGTTCCTTGAAATCTGGAAACTCGTCCTTGCCATTGTATAGAACTATAAACTCCGGTGCAGGGATTTTTATCAGCTTCTCCCTGTACAGGTCTTTGCCTTTAGTTATTCGCTCGTATTCCCTACCCAAATACATAAGCATCCTAAGCGGTATGTTGTTATTCACGGTTGACTGATGCTCTATGAGCACTACAAGCCTGTCGTCCATCACGAAAGCTACATCGTTCAGTTGCCCTTTGAATAGGGCATTTGAAAGCGTAACTATCTCTATTTTTGTGTCTGGTGGGTAGTTTTGCCCTGTCACTGCATTGTAGAGTTCCAGAGCAGCAGGTGGCTCGCTGAACAGCAGCGTGAACACGCTATCCTTATGATTGCGGTTGGTTTTGACTTCGGTCATATTGAATCCTCCATTTTTCCTTTGTCACATATTAGACGTACAAAAACGGGAAAAAAATTCAAAAAAGTGAAAAAAGAACAAAAATTCACATTTTAAAAATCAATATCACATGATTTTGAAAAAAGTGCACAAAAATGCGCAAAATAGCCTAAAATAAATTATATTATAATTAGCATACTTTAAAAAGCGAAGGGGGGGGTTTTTATGAAAACGTTTTTCATATGTTTGCTCTTTTGCGGAGCAACATTCGTGCTTTTGGCTTGCAATAGCTTTGGTTCTGCTGATGCTAATGCCTTCAATGTTCAATACACTAGATACACTATATGCACACCAAACGAACCTACAGCCATCACCGTTATATCTTCAAAAAATGAAATTGAAGAATATTACGGAAAACGAAAGACCAAGATATGGGATAAACAAGGTGATGTATGGTATGAGCAGGAGGATTATAATACGATTGAAAAATATTCCGATGATTATTTCGCAGATAATTTTCTTGTGATTGTTGAACTTTGGGAACCGAGCGGTGCTATTAGGCATAGAGTGGAAAAGATTGATAAAAACGGAGATATTGTTATTAATAGACTGATACCCAGAATTTATATTGAAGATGATTTGGGGGACTGGGGTATAATAATTGAGCTTAATAACAATTTTAAAGTTGAGCAATTTCAGACAGTGTTAACGGATACCAAATACTTACTGTATTATAACTAATTGTTGGTGCACGACCTTAGAGAACCCCGATAAACTGGGGTCTCTTGCCCCCATCAACAAAATAACATCGCCGGATTTTGCTTTGCTTATTATTTCTTTTAAGCATTCATCTCTATTTGAAATAAAATTTGCATTGCAGCCTTTTTCTTTCAAAGCATCTGAAAGAATATCCGAATCAAAGCTGCGGTCTGCTGTGCCGCCCGCGTAATATATGGAGCTGAACCACATTTCATCGCTTGGGCGCAGAACCTCGGAAATCTCTTTTACCAAATCGTCTTTTAAAAATTTTGTTGGACCAAAGCCGTGAGGTTGAAACCAAGCGAACAATTTTCCTTTTGCAAAATCTTGGCAGGAGCGAATGCTCGCCGCTATTTTCGCGGGGTTGTGGGCGTAGTCATCAACCAAGATAATTCCGTTTTCACATTTGTAAATTTGGCTCCGGCGGTGAATGCCTTTCCAAGTTTTAAGAGCCTCCGCACATTCTTTTAAAGATACCCCCGCAACCCTGCAAGCAGCGGTTGCAGCAGCAGCATTTTCTGCGTTGTACTTGCCGGGCAATGGCAAATAAAAATCCGCACTTTCTCCATCGCAAGAAATTTTAAATTCAGAAGAAATGCCATTTGGTTTATAATTTTCAATTCCAAATAATATTGTTTTTTCGTCTGCTAGTTTTAGAGCAAGTGGGTGCGAACCATTCACTATCAAAGTCCCATTCACTTTGCGAACATTTGCGGCAAACTCCGCAAAAAGATTTTCCAATTCCGTCAATTCTTTGTGGTCTTTGTCTATATTTAAAACCAAACCGATTTTTGGGCTGTATCTAACCAAAGTTCCATCGCTTTCGTCTGCCTCTGCAACAAGCCAGCCCTTGCCTGCAACGGCGTTGCCTATTTTGCCCTGCTCTTCCAAAACGCTTAGTCCGGCTCCGCTCAAAAGGCTTGGGTCTTTTTTGCACTCGTTCAAGATATGCCAAATCAAACCCGTCACCGTGCTTTTTCCGCTTGTGCCACTAACCGCTATGGTTGGATTTTCGCTTGTGATTTTTGCGAGTAGCTCGCTGCGATGAATTATCGGAATCTCCAATTTTTTTGCCGCTTCTGTATCTGGGTTTCCGCTTTCTATCGCTGTGCTAACAACAACCGCACTCAAATTTTTATTCACTCCGCTGCCGTCTTGCAAAAAACATTTAACGCCTGCTTGCTGCAACTGGCTTTTCACCTGTTCGCCTTCGCTATGCTCAAAACGCCGGTCAGAGCCAGAAGCCTCTACACCCTTTCCAGCCAAAAACTGAGCAAGCGCGCTCATTCCAACGCCAGCAACACCAACAAAAAAATATGACTCAGACATTTGTATGTTTGGAATATAGTAAAGAAATTTGTCATCTTTGTTTGTTTTGATATTCCTGTGCCATTTCGTTTAGAGAATTTAAAATTGTGATTAAATTTTGTTCGTTCTCTGCTGCGTTTTGTCCTCTTTCATATTCCTTTGCTATTTTGCTCAATGAATTTAAAGTTGAGTTCAATTTCTCTTTGTTCTGATTTTTTTGTGCCATCTCGCCTAATAAATTCAAAAATGTAATCGTATTCTGTTCGTTTAGCAGTTCGCTAGACGAATTTAAATTCTCTGTTGCGTTTTGTACTGTTTTATACCCTTGAGCAATTTTATTTAAAGAACTCAAAGTATTAGACAACTTTTTATTGCCTTGATTCTTTTGTGCCGCATCGTCTAATAAATCTAAAATCGCAAACACGTTTTGCTCGTCTAGATTTAAATTCCCTGCTGCATCTCGTACTCTTTTATATTCCTTTGCAACTTTACCCAAGGTACTCAAAGTGTTAGCAATCTTTTTATTATCTTGGTTCTTCTGCGCCATTTTACCCACAGAAGCCAAAATCAGAATCATATTATCTTCGTTTAGCAATTCGCTAGGCGAATCCAAATTCTCTGCCACATTTTGTGCCACTTTATATCCGTGCGCAATTTTATTCAAAGAACTTATGGTATTGGACAACTTTCTATTGCTTTTATTTTTCTGCGTAGCATCATCTAATAAATCTAAAATCGCAAACACATTTTGCTCGTTTAGAGTTCCAAGCGAATCTATATTTTGCAATATGTCTTCTACCTTTTGATAGTCTCGTGTCATTTTGCCCATAGTAGCTAAGGGAGCAGAGAGGCCTTTCGTTTTTTTATTTTTTTGTGTCTGTTCACTTAATTCGGTTAAAGTACTGGCCAGATTTTGCATATTTTCTCGCAGAAATCTCTCCTGATCTTCTTGAATTTGCCGCTGTGTTTCTGCTTCTTGTTCTATGAAATGCTCGCAAACTGTTATGTTCTTCCTCGCAGTTTCATTGTAAGGGTCTTTTTCCAATGCTCTATTGAATATTTCTATGGCATTTTTGTAAAGTCCCAAATTCGCTAAACAAGAACCATAAGAAACAAGAACATAAGCACTTGGATTTGGCACCGCAAGCAATACTTCATAATAGTAGCTTTTTGCAGCGGTATAGTTTCCATTAGCATATTCCTCGTCTCCTCTTTGTATCAAAAAAGCTATGTCTGATTCAGTTAGGTTTTCCCTTTGCTGAGCGGAAAGTTTTGATTTAGGTAGCGGTGCGGAAATAACAGCACCGGGAGGAGTACGGTAGCCACCACAACTTGTAATCAAAAAACATACTACTAAAGCGAACCCTATATTTTTCATTTTCAGTTGCCTGCCGAAGTACCGCCAACAGTTTCTCTTAAAGACGATGCTAGGCTCTGCCATGCATTTTTTGTAGCTAATACATACTTTGAAAAGAGCGGAGCAGATGAGCTATAAATCCACCTATCCGAATGGGAAGCAGCAGAGTTTTCTGGATTTGAGAAAGTCAAACGGTATTGACCATCGCTAGCCTGCAATTCAACCGTGCTGTAAACAAACCAAACTTGAAAAACTGTTCCCATTGCACCCGCATCGGTAAGGAAAGTATAATTTGCCTTAATAGTCCCTTTACCTCTGTCCGATGTTATAATCGCCGACTTTTTTGAAACATTCAGCCCTTCGAAATTACTCACATCAGGTCCTTGAAAAGCATCACTAAACCACAGGCTTGCCTTCTCGTATAAATCATCCTTAGATACTCCTGAGACATTCACTATCTCAGTATAAGTTGTATCTTCCTTGGATGCTTTTTGCGGGCAGCCAATGATGCAAGAAAGGGTGAATGTCAAGGCAAAAATTGCCGCCAATGAGAGAAAATGGTTAGTTTTCATAATAAACCTACTATGGTTGTTAAATTCATTAAGTTGAACTAAAATATATAAATATTTTTTGCATTTGGCAAGGGTTACAGCGTAGATAGCAGTTTTTTCGGCGTGAAATGCAAATTTTTATTACTCTAAACCACCACCCCATTCTCAATCCAACATTTGCAGTTTATTAAATTCTATTTTTGTCTTTCTGCCACCATCTTCGGGCTTGCGAAATTCAATTTTAGGTAGCTTGCTTAAAACATCAGGAGCTTCATCAAAAAGTATATTTGCGGATATAGCGCACTCATCCGTATCAATTTGAAGCTCTTGAAAGGTTTTGCCGTTGGTGTATATAAAAGAAGGACCTGGCATAATAATCATTCCAAATCCAATTAACAACATAACTGGAAAATTTCCAGAACCACGCCAAACAGCACGAGAATTATCTGTTCTCTCGTAAATATCTACAACTAACTTTCCTTTGCTTATAGTTCCATTCCCGTAACGCTCAATTATCCCCGAACCTATAATGACAACCCCATCTTGTCCGTTATATTCAGCAGGAATTCCTGTAATTTCAACAATATGATATTCATAAGGTTCCTGCTCTTGCTCACACCCAAGAAGCATAACTAGGAATAAAATGAGAATAGAATATTTTTGCATTATTCTAAATCATTTGCCTAACTATATTTACGGGATCAGATTCAGGTTCAGGTTCAACAGCAGGCACACTCGCAGACACATTCATATCAGGTTCAGCCTCAATCTCCACCTCATCATCACCCGTATCACTCAAATCGCCCAGCAGCTTTTGAGCTTCCACTTCCGGCAATGTGCGAACATCGCGCAGCTTTTTCTCTATCGCTCTTGTGCGTGTATCTGCATCGTCAATTTCGCTGAGTGCAATGCTAAGTTTTTCTTTTGTCTTCTGGAGCACAATGGCAAATTTGCCAAATTCGGTTTTCACCGCACCGAGCAAATCCCAAATCTCATTGGTGCGCTTTTCCACCACAAGGCTTCTAAAGCCCATTTGCAAGCTATTCAAAAAGGCAGAAATTGTGGTTGGTCCAGCTATGGTAACTTTATGGGTGGTCTGAATGCTCTCAAACAAACCCGGAATGCGCAACACTTCTGCATACAAACCTTCAAATGGCAAGAACATTATGCCAAATTCCGTGGTATTGGGTGCAGCGATATATTTTTGATGTATATCCTGCGCGGATTCCTCTATCTTTGCTTTTAGATCCTCTTGTGCCTTTGCAATTTTTTCTTTTTCTCCCCCTTCATAAGCATCCAACAGAGCTTCGTAATCAGAAGTTGGGAATTTTGCATCTATGGGCAACCAAATTATTTTGTTTGAATCCTCTTTGCTCGGAATTTTCACAGCGAACTCAACTTTTTCGCCGCTGCCGCTTTTAGTTTCCACGCTTTGAGCATATTGCTCAGGTGTAAGAATCTGACCAAGTATAGCCCCTAATTGATACTCGCCCAAAACGCCCTTTGCCTTTACATTGGATAGAACATTTTTTATGCTGCCAACTTCATTTGCCAGCACTTGCATTTCTCCGAGGTTCTTTTGCACAAGCTCAAGCCTGTCGCTTATGATTTTAAACGATTCGCCAAGTCTCGTTTCAAGTGTCTTATGCAATTTCTCATCTACGGTTTGCCTCATCTCGTCTAATTTTTTCTCATTTCCTTTTTGCATCGCTTCCATTTTCGCAGTGAATTTATCCTCAAAAGCTTTTAGAGCTATAGAGATCCCTTCACGGCTGAATTTCAAGCTGGAATCTGTGGCTTCCTTCATCTCTTCCAATTTTTTCTCATTTTCCTTCTGTATCTCGGATAGCTTTTTTTCAACCGAAGCCTGTGTTTTTTCAAGCCCTTCTTTTGTGTCTTTTGTAAATGCTTCAATGTTTTCCGAAGATTTTTCCTCAAATTCTTTTAGAGATGCCGATAGTTCCTCACGGCTTGCTTTTAAGCCCGAATCCGTGGTTTCTTTCATCTCTTCCAATTTTTTCTCATTCACTTGCTGTATATCAGCCAGCTTTTTTTCAACTGAATCGCGATTTTTTTCAAGTTCTTCTCTGGTGTCTTTTGTGAGTGATTCAATTTTTTCCGAAGATTTTTCCTCAAAAGCTTTTAGAGATGCCGCAAGTTCTTCGCGGTTGGACTTTAAGCCCGAATCCATGAATTCCTGAATGGTCTTCATTTTATTATCGACCAATCCCGTGAAATTGGTAATTATGGTGGATAGCTGCCCCGAAACGGATTTTAAGTTTGAGGACAATTCTTCCCTTGAATCCCTTGCGGATTTGCTCGTTTCTTCCCTATTCTTTCCAAACTCGTCTCGCAAAGCGGTTTCATTTTTCTCAAGGCTTTGCGCATATTCCGCAAGCCTCATAGACACGTCTGCCTGTAAATTTTGCCTATTCTTTGAGAAAAGCACGACAATTACGATAAATTGTATAATTGCGATTATTATAATTGCAATCCCGAAGCCAACCACTATATCTTCCATAGCATTCTCCTATATTTCACGTAGGCATAAATATAGAAATTTTTTTGAATGTTTGCAATCTTTAATTTTCTGAAAAATCTGAAACAGTGATTTCAACACCGTTCATACCTATACAAGAGCGGGCTCCATAACGAGCTTCAAAATTTGTAATATAGTGAAATTCTTGATGGTATTCCATTTCATACCGTACAGAAGGAATACATTCGGAATTTGTTTTATAATTTTCATAATACTTTATTTCATCGTATATTTTTTGATACATATCAGATATTGATGTATAACCTGGTTCAAAATTCGAAGCCTTGCCAATATATTCAAAGGAATCCATAATGCCATTTTTTACTATTATTGCAACCTCATAATCATCACCCACTAGCCATTCTTCTTTCAATGTGAAACTATAATTTTTAATATCTTGGCTTTTCCAAGCATTCCATTCAGATATGAATTTTTTCTTATCAACGCGAAGATCAACATCTTCTTCAAAACCGCAAGAGCATAAAATTAAGAAAAGAACTGAGAGAAGGTATTTCATTAAAGCCCCCTAATGTTTCACGTGAAACGTTATCTAAAAGTCACGCAGTCAAGGCGCTTGTTTTTTTTGGAGTTTATTTGGTCTTCTGAATATGGGGTGCAGTCCTTGACGAATTTGTTGTTGTATTTTTTGATTATGGAATCAGCTTTGTATTCCGTTTCTTTGCGAGTAGCCTCGTCTAGATTTTCAAAATCCTCTGGGGTATAGGATTCGCGTTCACCCGAATACCGCGTCTCGCCTGTTTTGGGTAAATCGGCGCACGATATAGCACCGATGGCAAAAGTTGCCGTAGCTATAAATCCGATTCTTTTTAATTCCATATAATAATAATATAGAAATTTTTTTACAGCCTCGTAACAATTATTGACAATTTCTTTTTTATTTAACCGAAATTTAACAAAAAACCGCTATTGTTTCACGTGAAACAATATCGGTTTTGTGATTTTTTATCGTAGGGGCGTATTGAATACGCCCCATATTTACTGTGGCGTTCCCCTCGTTAGCTCTCCGAGCGGAAAAAACGGGGGGACGAATGGAGATTTTTGTTAAAAAAATCTCCATTCAAGGGGGGCATTTACTATATTACATACAAAAAGGAGAAGAATACATTGCTGAAATGTATATGCGCGTTGCTCGTCACTGCTGGCGGTTGTATTATGCTGTACAGCATAATAACGTTTTTAAAATCTCTTGCAAACTTCAAGGTGCAGGCAAATGAGCAAAAAATATTCGCAGACTGGATTTACACTATATGTATGATTCTCATGGTATTCTTCTTTGTGTGCTACATAGCGGTTGATATAATTTTCCTCGTTGCAGACGAGGTTTCAATGACAAATCTGCTCATAGCCTTTGTTTTTGTCTTTGGCGCGGTTTTCGTTTATACTATGATTACAATGCTCAAACACATGTCCACCACTATTTCCGAAAAAACCAACGAAATCATCAAAACTCTTGTGAATGCGGTGGAGGCAAAAGACCAATATACGCAGGGGCACTCCATTCACGTGGCAAATGTAGCCAAGCTCATATACGAGCATCTGCCCGAACAGATGAAAAATAAAATCAACAAGGCAAGGCTTATGGATGCTGCCATTTTGCACGATATTGGGAAAATCGGAATCCCAGACAATGTCCTCAATAAACCCGGCAATCTTACGCCAGAGGAGAGGCTTATGATAGAGCAGCACGCAAAACTAGGGAAAAAAATTCTTGAACCTACAAGCTACCAGTTAATTGGAGAGATTGTTCTATGCCACCATGAACGCATTGACGGAAAAGGTTATTTCAAAATACCGCCGGAGAAAATACCTTTGGAATCCAGAATTATCGCCATTGCCGATACATTTTCGGCACTTTGCACCGACCGCATTTACAGACCCAAAAAAAGCTACGAAGAATCCGTACAGATTATCAAAGACGTTGCCGGAACACAGCTAGACGCTGAAATAGTCAAGGTTTTCTGTAGCATTCCAAAAGAGGAATTTGAAAATACTGTGTGAAATTTTTATTTTACTATATTACCCCCATGAAATGCACAGTTAGAACTCGCACTCAGAAAAATGTCTTTGATATTCCGCAAATCGCTAGTTTGCGCTCGGATTTTGAGATAAAAAAAGAAAAAGAGGTTTCAAAAGTTCGCATACTGGAAACTTGGGCAGATGGCTCGCCTAGGCTTGTGATGGTGAACGGAAAGGTTTTATCCATTGTGGTGCGCAAAAAAAGCAATGGCTTTCCAGATTCAGTTGATATAAACGGCACGCGTTATAGCGTTGATGTAAGCAAAATAGACAGCTCGCATTATGGCGGCGAAGCCAAGCCATCAAAGCATATCGGCGGCAAGATAACCGCAGTGCTGCCCGGGCAAATTTCCAGCTTGCAGGCAAAGCTAGGGCAAGAGGTTAAAGAGGGG
>Ga0268262_10003011_pt1 | contig 18755 bp, 15 predicted proteins | sample TergutNc150P3_FD_190354 | JGI IMG/M metagenome (GOLD analysis project Ga0268262, IMG submission 190354) | Nasutitermes corniger P3 segment gut microbial community from laboratory colony in Florida, USA - Nc150 P3 (SPAdes) (version 2) | ecosystem: Host-associated > Arthropoda: Insects >...
GAATAATTTTCGGAAAATCTTTCATGAATCATGGGTAAATATACCGATAAGATAGAGGGAACCTATAAAAGATGATACGCAAGCCCTTTATCCTGGCATTATTGTACCTTTTTTTTCTTTTAGCTGGTAGTGTGTACGGAATTGGGGAAAAGACAATTACCCTTGGCTCGGGCTCTTCCTGGGAGCTAATGGAAAAAAGGCAGGGAATTGCCGAGGCTTCGTATATAAGGCCGCATCCTGTGCTTGTCCTCGCTGGAGGTGTGTCTGGCATCCGCAGAGAGAATCCTAAAGACGCTTTTTTATCCGACCTCCATCTTTCTTTTGATGAGGGGCGACCCATGGCTTTTAAAGATTCCCTGGGCCATTACGATGTCCTGGTATCGGCGGAATTAACCTCGGCTGCCGATCCGTGGAGCAGGGTAGGAAAAGGCGCTGCGTTGTTTAACGGAAAGACGGGCGCGGACAAGCCGGAAGGGCCCTTGGTGCTTAAACCCCGCCCTGGCGCGCTATTCGCGCCTGGCAGCTATATACGCGATTTTTCGATTGAATTCTGGCTTTATCCCCAAAGCCTGGAAACCGGGGAACAGGTTTTGTCCTGGTATTCCTCCAAACCCGATGGGAAAGGCGGCTACATTAACCAGCGCATAGTAAGCGCTGTAACCAGGAACAGGCTCCAGTGGACTTTTTCAAACTTTTTTTTCTCTCCCGGATTTTCAGCGAAGGGAACGCAAGATCAAAAAACCGTTACTTTTTTAAGCCCGCTCCTGCTTAACCGGGCATGGAGCCATCACCTTATCCGCTTTGACGCCGACCTTGGGCTTTTGGAATACCTTGTGGATGGCAGGCTTGAAACCCTGGTTTACACAACTTCCTCCGGCAGGGAAGGCGGCGATGTTTATACTCCCATCATCGGCGAGGACTGCCATCTGGCGTTGGGCAGCCGTTTCTCTGGCATGATGGATGAAGTCCGCATTCACGGGAATTACCTTGAAAAAGCCGAGATAACCCGCTATTCAGGCAGCGGCGGGCGGGCGGAAACACGGACGTTGGATTTGGGCTATGCCGACAGCCAGGTTCTTAAAATCGAAGCCTTTGGCGGGCGCACTTCCAATTATTCGGGAAAAGTACGCAATGAGTATGCAGGAAACAGTCCTCTAAGCTTTTCAGATCATTCTGAGATGAAATTTTTTATCCGCATTAGCAATAGCCCATACAGTTGGAACGAAGTCCCCTGGATTCCCGTCAATCCTGGGACGGAATTGCAGCAATTCCGGGGCAGGTATGTTCAGCTTGCGGCGGATTTTTACCCTGGTACTGACGGGGAAACTTCTCCCTATCTGTCGGAGTTAAGGGTGATTTACAAAGCGGCAGAACCCCCTCCGCCTCCTGCTTATGTAGCCGCAGTGGCAAGGGATGGGGCGGTGGAATTGACCTGGAGGGCGAGCGCTTCAAGGAATGTTGGCGGTTATTATGTCTACTACGGTACCGCAAAGGGAGAATATTTGGAATCAAAAGGCCCTATTGATGTTGGAAACAGGACTTCGTTCCTGATTGAAGGCTTAAAAAATGGGACTCTCTATTATTTTGCAATAGCAGCCTACAACAAACCTGAAAACGACGAGCGTTTATTAATGCATGAGCCAGGAGAATTTTCCAGGGAAGTGGCAGCCAGGCCCCTGGTGCAAACCATCGCGAGGTTGGGGGAATGAGTCCTGTTAATGTAGATGACATTCTTGAACGGGCAAAAAACTCATTCCGTGTCGGGGATTACGAGACTGCCGAACGCCTGCTTAGAAATTATATAGCCAAAGTCCCGGAAAGCCGCGAGGCCTACATCCTTCTTGGCAATACTTTTGCCAGAGAAGGAAAACTGACTGAGGCGGAAGATCAATACATAACGCTATTGGCCAGGAATCCAAAAGATGTGGATGCCCTTAACAATGCTGCGGTTATCAGCCGCAGGCAGGGCAGTTTTCAGCGGGCTTTAGATTATCTTAAAGAGGCCATTGAACTTGATCCCGGAAAGGCGGAATTCCATTACAACCTCGGGAATATTCACAAGGAGATGGGCAATTTAAAGGCAGCTTCCCAGGCTTATTCCAAGGTTATAGAACTGGATCCCAATTATGTTTTGGCCTACAACAACCTGGGCATTATTTATGATCAGTTAAAGGATTACGAGAAAGCTTTCCTGATATTCCGGAAAGGGCTTGCGCTGGATCAAAACAATCCTATTCTGCATTTCAATTACGGGATAGCCCTGGAAACAAATGGCCGTCTTGATGACGCAGCCAATGAATACAACGCAGCCATTCGCAGCAAGCCGGGCTGGCTTGAGCCGATGAACAAACTGGGGATGGTTCTCTTTGCTCAAGGCAAGCACGAGCCAGCCCTGTCTACATTTAACCGGGTTTTGCACGCGGATCCTTCAAACGTGGAAGCCAGAAACAACATGGGCATTGTCCTTTCAGAGCAGGGAAGAACCCAGGAGGCAATTAAAAACTTCCGCATGGCCATTGAAACGGATCCCAAATACACCCAGGCGATGGTGAATCTGGGACAGGTTCTGGAAGCGTCAGGAGATTACGCGGACGCTGTCGTTGAGATGGAAAGAATAATCAAAATTTCACCCGATAACGCCAAAATACGAAACCGGCTTTCGTCCCTTTACTTAAAGCTGGAGCGCTATCCGGAAGCTCTTGCTCAGGCGGAAGAGGCGCTTAAGCTGGAGGAGAGGAACATTCAGGCTCTAAGGATCAAAGGCTCGATAATGCGCGTTATGGGAAACGATACGGAAGCCCAGGCCTGCTTTGAAAAAATACTGTCCATTGATCCGGGCAACTATACATTTCTTCTTGATTTGGCGGACATTCATTTCCACCGCAAGGAATACAAGGAAGCCGAAGAACGCGTACATTCCTATCTGGTCCAAAAGCCAAATGACAGGGAAGCAAAAATGCTTTTGGGCAGAATGTTTGCGGAAATGGGAAACCGCGCCCATGCGATTCAGATTTTTGAGGAGCTTTCAAAAGCAGACCCAAATGATACGGAAGCCCTGACTGCCGTTGCGGAGCTTCACAAAGAAGCCGGTTCTGTTGAAAAGGCCCTTCGCACCGCCGATACATTGGTTAACCTTCAGGGTAAGCGGGCAACAGCGGAAGATCTTTCAGACCTTAACAAATCCCTAAAACTGTACGAAGGCGCGGTTCACGCTTATTCATCATCTGTCAGGGAAGTGTGGGATCGCAATTTAAAGCTTATAAGCGGGGAAGAGGAAAAAGAAACTTCGACAGAAGACGATTTATCGCTGCTTATGGGAAGCAATATTCTGCAGGGAATCGATGAGGAACCCGAAACCCTGTTTACAGAAGACATGGATTTTATCCCTGGCGAAGATGAAGAAGATTTATTTCTGGGCAGCGAATCCTATGGGGAAATGCCGGAATCATACGAATTCAACGAAGAAAGTGAAAAGCCCAAATACGATGATCCACTGGACGCGTTAGCGGATCCTGCGTTGGCAGATCCCGCACTGACAGATCCTGCCTTGGCAGAGCCAGCAAAGGATAAATCTCAAAAAGCTCAGGATGATAAATCAGGCGATGAATTATTGGAAGAATTGCCTGACCTTCCAAATGAAACCCAAGCGGAGCCAGCGAAGGAAATTCCGATGGAGCCTATGAATGATATTCCTTTCAAGGCTCCTCCGCCCCCGGAAAATAATGCTCCCCCGCCTAACTATCGGAGCTATCCGCCGCCGATTGTCTTGTTGGGAATATCCGCGATGCCGCGCCCACAAACCCATCCCCCAGAGCAACAGCCGCCGCAATCCCCTCCTCCTGAACTACAGCCTCCAGAACGCCAGCCTCCAGAGCGTATACAGCCCAAGAAACCGGAGCCGGTTCCTTTTGAGGAAGAAGAAGCGCTTGAGGAATTAACGTTTGAGGATGAAATTCCAAAGGTTATAGTCCTACAAAAGCCAGAAGAACCTCCGAAGGAAATTCCATTGGAAATTCCATCGCAAGAATATATAGAAGAACCGGAGCCAGTCGAAAAGAAAGAGCAGGATGGCGTATCCAAAGTGGTTGATCTTCTTGGTTTCCTCCACGGGTTGACAGAGGCGCTTCCGGAAGAACGGCGAAAATCCTATACCGAGGGCAAACTTCAAACAGCCATGGGATCGGTTATTGATAGTTTAAAGAAGCTGACTATAATCAAAGAATAGACAGTGGGCGTTACTACCGCTGACACGGTTCCGGAGACGGGAATTATCGAAAACAAAGCGCCAAACAGTCGGGAAGAACATGGAGCCTTTAATGGAAACTGACATTGAAAAGAGCTTAAAGGAATACATTAAAAATATGCCCAGTCTTCCCACATCTGTAACGAAAGTGCTGGAAATATGCAATAACCCCCAGACCAGTCCAATGGATTTGAACCATGTTATTTCCCTTGATCCTGTGTTGGTAGGCCGTGTTCTTAAACTCATTAATTCAGCCTATTATGGAGTTGGACAGCCTGTGACCAGCCTTGCCAGGGCTATTATCATGCTGGGGATAAACACTGTAAAAAACCTCGCCCTTTCCACGACAGTGATAGGCCAGCTTAGTCCCCAGAAAAAATCCATGGGCCTGGATTTGGAAGGCTTTTGGCGGCATTCCCTTTGTGTGGGGGTTGCGGCCAAGTTTTTGGCCAAGAAACGCGGAATTGACACAAAATTGCTTGAAGAATACTTTACCGCCGGCCTTTTGCATGATATTGGCAAGATACCGTTAAACGCGGTTCTTTCGAATCAGTACATGGTTACGGTCAGCAACGCTGACAGGGAAAGGAAGCCCCTTACCCTGGCGGAAGAGAATGTCTTTGGAATAAACCATTGCGTAGCCGGCGAAATTATCGCCAACGCCTGGAAATTGGATGGTGCGATTGGGGATGCGATAAAGTATCATCATAGTTATGAGGAATATACGGGAAACAATAAGGACATTCTTTACAGTGTCGCCGCCGCCAACCGGTTTGCCACGCTTTCGGTAATTGGCTTTTCAGGCGAACGCCATCCCGCCCCCCTTCCCAATATGATTTGGGAAACATTGAAAGTTTCACGGGATGTATTTGACGAGATCGAAGATAAAGTGAATGCTGAAATTGAAAAGGCTGAAATTTTCCTTAAAATAGGCCATATGTAAAACCGGGAGCGCGTATGTTTTTTGTCCGTTTTTGGGGCGTCAGAGGATCTATCCCATGCCCAGGGCCCGATACCGTAAAATACGGCGGTAATACAACATGCATTGAGATACGCGCCGATAAAAGGTTGATAATCATTGATTTGGGAACCGGGGCAAAGCCCTTGGCTGATTTTCTCCTGGCAAACGATTCTAAACAGGGCCCCTTGGACATTGATATATTTATAACCCACACCCATTGGGATCACATTATGGGTTTTCCCATGTTTGCGCCTGTTTTTGTCCCAGGAACAAAATTGAGGATTCGCGGGCCGGTTTCCTACAACGACGATACTTTGGCATCAATAATCGGGGATCAACTGTCATACAGGTATTGGCCGATAAGGCAAAGTGAATTGTCCGCAAAGATTGAGTACAAGGAATTGAAAGAAATATCCGTTGATTTGGGCGATGGGCTTAAGGTCAGGACAAAATATCTGAACCATCCCATTCTTAGCCTGGGCTACCGTTTTGAGTATCAGGGTAAATCCATTGTAACCGCCTTTGACCATGAACCGTTCCGCAACCTCTTTCCCACGGATCCCCAGGATCCAAATTACAGCGAAGAAGCGGCCTTTGAAGGAGAGGAAGCGGCAAAAGAAGAAAACGAGAAAATGCTGGATTTTTGCAAAGGTGCTGACATCCTGATACATGACGCTCAGTATACCGCCGAGGAATACGAAAAGCATTTGGGCTGGGGCCATTCTTCCTACAATTACGCCATGGAAGTCGCAAGCCAGTCTAAGGTAAAAAAACTCGTCTTTTTTCACCACGATCCCAACTATAAGGACAAGAAGCTAGAGTCTATTGAAGAACAATGTAAAAATGATGCCAGGTATAAACTTGGCTTAGAAATTATCATGGCCCGCGAAGGATTGAAGATAGAAGTGTAGGAGCTTTGGTGTTCTTGATTAACCACGAACCATAAATCAACACTGAAAAATGCAAAAAAAAGAATTAGGAATGTCGGTCTAACTACTATGTAAGACAACTATCGTAACCTACTCAAGTTTATTTGAATACACTATTCTGCCTGCTCCGCCGACCCCGACAAACCTGCCGCCGCCGTAGGCGATGGCGTTGACATCAGTTAACGGGCTGTTTTCAAGCGCCGTCCATATTACGCCGTCGGTGGAATAAGCCACTCTGGAGAACCAGCTACTGCCATTATGAGCACCGCCGACCGCAACAAACTTGCCCGCACCGTAAGCGATGCTTCGGATTTGACCACCGCCATTACTGCCGTTGGGATTATTGACCCATTGAACACCGCTGGCAGATGCTAACCACGTTACTCCATCGGAGGAATACATCATGTTGCCGCCCGGACCATAACCACCTGCAACAAATTTGCCGCCGCCGTATGCGATGGCTTGGATATTGCCCCTAGCGAACGGACCGTCCTTAACTGCCGTCCATGTTACACCATCGCCCGAATATGCCATTTTGTAGGCATTCCGAAGAAAGCCAGATGCAATAAATTTACCACCGCCATAGGCGATAGTGAAGTTGTAGAGGTTACGGAACGTGCTGTCTTCAACTGCCGTCCAGGTTACGCCGTCAGCGGAATACGCTATTTGGCCTTTATCGCCCATTGCGATAAACTTGTTATTGCCATAGGCAATGCGAAGGATGTCGCTTGTTCCAAATATGCTGTTAGATACGGCCGTCCATGTTATGCCATCGGCAGAATACGCCATCTTACCCCCATCGCAGCTTGCTACAAACTTGCCGCCGCCGTAGGCGATGACTCGGACTCCGCTGTCTTTTGGAAACGTACTATTTTCAACCGCCATAAAATAAACATCCTGAAGCGGCTTAAAACCGTAGGTATGCACTGTTTTCTCGCCGACTGCGGAAACTTGTATTTCATTAGGCCATTTATCAATGTTGGGAGATACACACCAGCGAAGAACAGCACTCCCTAAGTTCCAATCTCTGGGGTTTTCACCAGTCCCAACTTGATAGAATCCGGCATCTTTTACCGCTTGAAACAATTCATCCTTTTTTACAGGGTCAAAAGAATAAACCGTAACGTCCCTTCGATTGTTTCCATCACCCCAGCTCTGAATTTCAACTGCTGCACGAAGATTTTTAAATGGGCTATCTTGAAGCGACTTAAAAAAATAGGTATGGACGGTTTTCTCACCAACGCCGGAAACTTGTATCTCATTAGACCATTTGTCAATGTCTGGAGAAACGCACCAGCGAAGAACGGCTCTCCCTAATTCCCAATCTCTGGGGCCTTCACTAGTCCAAACTTGATAGAACCCGGCTTCTTGTACCGCCTGAAACAATTCATCCTTTTTTGTATAGTCTAAAAAATAAACCTTAAAGTTTCTTTCATTTCCATTGCCCCATTTTTGCGTTTCAGAGGTTGCTTGGCGAAGCAATAAACTTAGATTTTCTGTACTGCTCCCGCCCGCTTGCTGTGCACTGGCGCACCCCGTCAAAACCAGGGCAAGCATTACAAAAAATACAAATATATAAAATTTGTCTTTCATATATGCTCCTTTTATTCAAATATATTTAATATTGGCGGCGCTTATCAATGCACACGCTCAGTGGCCTACAGAACCGAAGTTAGGCACTTTGAGTGATCATTACATAGGTATTCACTGTTGTTAAGGAACTGCAATGGGAAAATGGTTTTATTACCCCCAAAAGCATAATTCCCAATTTCTCTCACCGACATTCCTTTTATTGTGGCAGGGATACGGACTGTTGCTGCCGATCCTTTGTACTTGGTTATTGCTACTCCGGCATTGTCAGAGGTAAGGGTTACGGTAAAATCCGATTCGGGAGTTGTTTAGGCAAAGACCCCGACAACAGCAAATAGAACATATACCAATAAACAAAAATTCTTCTTCACTTTTCCTCCCTAAAAAAAGTGACTGACACCAGCCGTGTACTTTTATTCTTTGAAAGCATAAAAAAGAAAGACAAAATTCTTTCCCTCATTCCCATAATCCAATTTATTAGATGTAACAACGACATAACCATTGGTTTTCAATTTATTTATTATTGTGGTGGCATCACTAGAAAAACAGTTTTTAAAAGTTACAGCCCAATTACCATTTTCAAGGGCTTCCTTAACTTCAGAAAGAGAAAGTCCTGTCCTGCGTTCGGGATCATATCCATTAGTAGAATAAGCAATTGTTTGTAACTCAGCTTTAGTTCCAGGAATGTAATAAAGAGGTTTTTGGGAGTGCGTGGTATCGTTACCATATAATTTATTGAAGTCTATATTATTAACAGCAAACCCTCCTGCGGCATAAGTACTGTTATTGTTACCTACGCCGTGTTGATCGTTCCCGTTATCATCACTACCGCCGTTATCACATCCGAGTAAAACCAAACCTAATACCATCAATCCAATAATTAAAAATTTACCCTTCTTCATGTAAGACTCCTTAGACTAATATAAAAACAGGGAAACTCCCTGCATTTTACCTAGAAGTAAAAATGTGACTGACACCATGCGGAGACACAACCTCATAATTACGACGGTTTAAGCCAACTGTAACGGTTATTGTAGTTTACCACAAACGATTATAATTATCAACTGTATTGGTTGCTTTTACTAACCTATCATCAAATAAAGGTAATATGGTTATGGATTCCGTAAGGAAGCTACTTGCTGCCAATATCAAGGAGAAACGTAAAGAATTGGGGCTTACTCAGGAAAAACTCGCCGAACTGGTTGATGTTTCATACCAGATGATTCACGATATTGAAGGCTGCCGTACCTGGGTCAGTGATAAAACTCTTCAAAGTCTTTCTGTTGCTCTTGAAGTGGATATTTATGAACTCCTGTTCCCCCTGGCGGACGGCTATATCAATAATCAAAAAATCGGATTAAACCCTAATTTGATAGAACGGCTTCATAAAACGATGAAGTCTGATATAGATCACAGGTTGGATGAATTTTTTGGAAAACTGAAACACCTGAAAACGCCAGACAACGCCTGAAAGGTTTGATAAGTTTTTGATGTTGTGTCGGTCAACAAACTTCGTAAGAAATCATCAGGTTTTTAAAAAACCAAAGCAAACTGCATCCCCGTGCAGTATATAAGCGTGAAACTTTTTTTCCCTTTCACCCGATCTTATGTGGAAATCAAGCGTCTTGCCAGGGAAAATGCCGCACGGGCTAAGCCCCTTAGCCCAACGCTTGATTTCGTCTTCAAAACCCTCTTCTCGGGCAAAGACGAGGATTCCAGGGAAGCCCTCAGGCTTCTGCTCTCCAGTTGCATCCACCGCCAGGTTCAGGATCTCCACCTACAGAACACCGAAATACTACCAGCCTTCCTCCTGGGAAAAGTCTTTCGCCTGGACGTTCATGTTACCTTTAACGACGGCGAGCAGGCCGATATTGAAATGCAGGTGAACCGCAGCGATGACGATCTGAAAGCCCGATCCCTCCTTTATGCAAGCCGCCTGTTTGAAAGCCAGTTAGGGAGGGGAGAACGCTTCAAGGACGCAAAAAGGGTATACATTATCTTTTTTCTGGACTTTGTCCTGTTTCCCCAGAGCGCTAAGGTTCCCCGGCGCTATGTTTTTATGGAAGAAACGGAACACGACCGCCTGAACGAGCTAATTGAAGTCATTTACTACGAGATGCCCAAGACTGCAGATGCGGTAAGGGAATACTTTGAAGGTAAAGAAACGCTAAAAACCTTGCCAACTGAGCAGAAATGGTGTATATACTTCAAATATCGTGTGGAAGAGGGGATGGAGCCTCTCATTGATGAATTGCGCCTTGAAGAGGAAGGTATCATGAGGGCAGACAGGGCTTTAAGAAAGATAGAGCGTGATCGCGAGAAGAGGGCGCGCAGGATATTCTGGGACAACCAAAGGCTGGTATATAATTCCGACATAGACGCCGCCAAAGAAAAGGGTCGTATGGCTGGCCGGGAAGAAATAGCACGAAACGCCCTGGCGGAAGGCTTGTCTATAGAAATTGTCCAGAAAATTACCGGCCTGGATATAGATACTATTAAAAAGCTTTAATGAGCCATGACGTTTCTCTCCATATTGTTTTTATGATAAAATACAATTGACAAAAGGAGTTCGCTATGGCATTAAACTGCGGCATTGTGGGACTTCCCAACGTTGGGAAGTCCATTATTTTTTCCGCTTTGAGTTCCGCCCCGGCGGAGGCGGCGAATTATATGTTTTCCACACGGAATCCAAATGTGGGCATTGTAGATGTACCCGATGCCAGGCTGACCAGGCTAAGCGAAATCTTCAAGCCAGATCGCACGATCCCGGCGACAGTGGAGTTTGTTGATGTTGCCGGCCTTGTAAAGGGAGCGTCAAAGGGGGAGGGGCTGGGTAACCAGTTCCTTGCCCACATCAGGGAAGTAGGGGTGATTGCCCAGGTGGTTCGCTGTTTTGACGACCCGGATATTTTCCATGTGAATGACCGCGTTGATCCGGAATCGGACATGGAGACCATCAACATCGAGTTGGCTCTGGCTGACCTTGAAACCCTTGCCAAGCGGCGGGAGCGGGCGGAAAAAGCCATTAGGGTGCAAGCCAAAACGGAGCAGAAAGCTGCGGAAGCCGTACTGGCAGTGTTGGACAAAATCGGCCCTGCCCTGGAAAACGGTTCGCCGGTGCGCTCTGTTCCCTTAAGCGACGATGAAAAAGCGGCTATTTACGATTGCCACTTTATAAGCGCAAAGCCTCAGCTTTATGTTTGCAATGTAGACGAAGACGGAATGAAGGCCGCTGCTGGCGGCTCTCCGGGCGCCTATGTGCAGGCTGTGCAAAAACGGGCAGCAGCCGAAAGCTCCGAGGCGGTTTGCATTTGCGGTAAATTTGAAGCGGAACTGGCGGACATAAAAGACGCCCAGGAAAAACTCGCATTCCTGAATGAGCTGGGCTTAAAAGAATCGGGCCTTTCCGCCCTTATCCATTCGGCTTACAGAATGTTAGGCTTGCGCACTTTTTTTACTTCCGGCAAAGACGAATGTCGGGCATGGACAATTCACGCGGGGGATACCGCGCCCAAGGCAGCGGGGGTAATTCATACGGATTTTGAAAGGGGCTTCATCAAAGCCGAAGTTTACACATACGACGATATTGTCAAATTCGGTACAGAGAGTAAAATTAAAGAAGCGGGTAAATACCGCCTGGAGGGCAGGGAATACGTAGTCCAGGACGGGGATGTTATTTTCTTTAAATTTAATGTATAATGAGGTTAATGCTTGACGATTACTAAAAGTGAAGTAATAATAAAAACAATGATAGATCCATCAGTTTTAAGCAATTATTCTCTTTTTGACGGCCTGGAAAAAGAAGAGATAGAAAACATTCTGCCCCTCATGGAACATGAGGTTTATGAAGCCGGAACAGATATTATTGTTGAAGGAACTCATGTTGGCAAGATCCGTTTTATACTTGAAGGCAAAGTGGCGGTGGTAAAGAACGGATTTATCCTGGTGGAACTTGACGAGGGGGCTGTTTTCGGCGAGATGGAGGTTGTGGATATTCAACCGGCGGAAGCATCAGTTAAAGCTTTGGTCGCTACCAGTGTAATGACCCTTTCCATTGACGCCCTTGGCGAAATTTACGAGTCGGATTTAAAAACATATTCTTTTTTATTGATGAATCTTGCAAGGGATATTTCCCGCAGGCTAAGACGAATGGATTTATTAGCCTCAAAAGAATCCCCTCATATGGAATGGAACTAATTACAGTTTCTTTTTATGTCCCTTCTTGCCGATTTTCATAACCATTCCTGCCTTTCACCCTGCGGTTCTCTGGATCTTTCTCCCCGGGCGTTAGCAGATCTGGCTGCCCTCCGTGGAGTCAGGGTGCTGGCTTTGACAGATCACAATTCCAGCCTTAACTGCCCGGCTTTCGCGAAGGCCTGCCCTCCCTGCGGCATTCTACCAATATTTGGCATGGAAGCTACCACCCAGGAGGAAATCCATGTCCTCTGCCTTTTTACGAGCCTCCAGGCCAGCCTGGACTTCAGCGAATACGCCTACAGCCTGCTTATGCCCTTTTTAAACAATCCTGACAAAACAGGAGACCAGGTGTTTGTTGATGAGGATGACAATATCGAAGGGGAAGTGGAATATTACCTTGTAAACCCACTGGAATTAAGCATCGATTCAATAGCGGCAAAAGTAACAGAATATAGCGGTATTGTTATTCCCGCCCATGTGGAACGCCCGGCTTTTTCCATGACCAGCCAACTCGGGGTCATTGTCAAAGGGCAATGGACTGCCCTTGAATGTACAAGGCTGCCGGTAATGCTGAACGGGCAGCCGCTGGATACACTGGGCTACCCATTGATCACTTCTTCCGACGCCCATTACCCCGAGCATGTGGCGCGGCGCCCTTTTGATCTGAACACAAGCATGGAAGAGCTTGCCCCAAACGGAATAGAAAATGGCGCCGACATGAATGTGCTTAAAAGAGTCCTCGCAGAACGGCCAGTAAGTTAGCTTCGATTTATTTAGCCATTGGAAATGACACTTTTAGTCTTTTTGTCTGGCAAAAAAAATGGAGAAAATAAAATAATTTAGTTGTAACCCATTTATAGATGGATTGTTATAAAATTAAGCGCAAGTATGGTGCTCAAAAACACCGAGAGTTTTCTTTTCATACCTCTTCCATGTTTTGTTTTGCCGTTGCCGTTTCCTCCTTTCGGCAGCGGCAATTTTTTTGCCTAAGCGATTATGCCTCCTATTGATGTCCATGATGGCTATAGCGACTATGCGGAGCTGGAAATTGCCCATGATGAACAATCTGCTGATGATGCCACGGACGCTATTTTCCTGGATGAGGCCTTGGCGGGCGGCCTTAAATCAAAGGCATTTCGAGCAAAGATAGAATCCACAAAATCCAGCAAATCGGCAATTGTGCCATTTCTTGCAGCAGTCAATATTGACCTTAAGCGCCGTATACCTGTCGGTTTGCTGGATTTGTTTACTGCATGGCTGGAATTGGGCAATAAATACTGGCTCAACCCCATGGATAAAGAAAGCGGTCTTGGGATCCTGGAAGAGATTCTTTTTAAATTTCAGGGGGACGTGCAGGTTTTATCTCCCTTCATAACGCTTTTGGTGGAAGTTGCCAGAAAAGGAATTTCCCCCCGCTCATTCACTGAATATGTTATCTTGCCGCGGATGTATCAGGACTATAACTGGAGGAAGTGGCAGGAAAACCATCTGGAAGCCTTGCAGATAATAGCAGGCTTGATTAACTCAATAAAAGACAGGGCGCCGTTCAATCGGGAACATTTGGGATCGGGGAAAACACGCCTGGCAAGGGATGTAGTGCTGGTCAGGTATATAGGCAGGCCGCTTGCCCAGTTTCGACTGCCGCAACTGCGCGACAGCGCTATGCTTGAAAATTATATCGGCGCATGGCAGAAAATTTCGCTTCAGGACCCGTTAAGCCTTTATTTTATGAGGAATAACGCGCTTCACTTTATTTATGTAATGTCAGGCAAAATCGATCTGGTTCAATTGATCGCGATTATTGAACAATTGCCCGACATTGAACGGGCGTTTACTGTAGCATTCCCCGAAGGCATTACCAAACTTGGAAATGTCAAATCAATGAACCTGTACGATTATGATATTGAAACTGCACTTCATGCGAGAAGGCAGAGGGGCTTTCACAGCTTTGACTTTACTGCCGAGATAAAGGCGTACTTTGACATTGTGAAAGCTCTGCTTGAGAAGCCGACTGGGGTGTATCTTTGCGCCTATTATGCCGGCCTTCTAAAGCGGTACAAGGATCCGCATATCGCGGGGATTATTTCTAACCTGGTTCGCATTATAAACGATCGCGGCGGAATGTATATTTACAAATGGCACACGAAGAAACTTTTGACAAAGGCAAAAAGAGAAATGCAGCCTTATCTCGACTTTATTGAGAGAAACCACGGCTGCGATCCTGAATACCCGCAAATAGACCATATTTTCCGCGACGAGGAGCAAGTCCGTAATAACCTGGAAATGGAAAATATTCTTGCAGACCTGGGCCTGGAACACCACTTTGCCGGGGTAGACAATGTTTCGTATAAGCAGTTGCTTGGCGCTTATGTCCAGGAACACCCTGAGACAGCGGAGCTAATTACAGATTACCAACAGCAATTATTGTCCGGGCTTGATCGCCAATGGACAGATGAATATATTCAGCAGTTGGATTATTTAAGCGCTCTCAATAAAAATTTTCACCGCATTTTGTTGCGTTCGGTTATCAGAGGCATCGGGACATTCTTTAGCATGGGAGGAAAATCATCCAGTTTTTCTGAGTTGTTTAATAAATACGGCAGTGCAAATTCACAAAAGAATATGGATATTAAGACCAGTTTTATAATGCCGGTTAAACAATTTATCCGCCATTCAGCGGATCAAGACGCAATTGCCCGGAAGCAGGTAAACCTTGTACTGGTGGAAAGAGTCTGGAATTCACTTTGCAATACTGAACCGCTTAATGTTGGCTATATCTTACCATTTATTAATAAATGGGCCATTGAATTGGATGAGCCCCTGGAAAAAGCCTTTAGCGAAAAAGTTTCTCTGGAAAAAATTTTAAATGAAACTACCGATGAAGAAATAATAAATAGAACAAAGAATGATATTAAGAAACAAGACAGAGCAATTGCTGCGCTGCAAAGGAAAAAGCAGGATTACACAGCCATAATGGACGAATTCAACAAATTAAATGACGAACAGAAATTTATCCTCGCCCTGATACTTGCAGGGACAGTAGGCAAGCCAGATGATGAATTTTCTGGCTATGTGACAGGTTTATTATTGCAACGGTACAAAGAATTGGACAGCATTTTTTCCCGTTTAGCTTTTCTTCTGGACGACATCAGTGTCGATGTTTTATCATATCAGCAATTTATTTATCTTTTGAATTTGCTTGATACTTTGTTTTTCACTTTAAGCGAGGACAAAGCAATTATCAGCTTGCTGGAAAAGGACACTGTTCTGCAAAAATTGCTCGGCCCATATCTCATTACAAAAAAGAAGCAGATAAGCCTTGACGCCCTGGACGCGGCGGCAAAGAAAATGACCGGCTATGCTTCCATGCAGGCGGAACGCGCCAAATGGCAGGGCATTCTGGATAAAATGCAGCAGAAAGACGAGAAATATTTTCATGACATGGAAATCTACACATCGAAGACATTTATTGATTCCTATTACGGGGATATGGGCGGAATTTGCCTTTCGGGTTCTCCACAGTACATATTACGGCCTGGTTTTTTTGTTCAAAGGCTTGCAGATAAAACTGAAAAGCAGATCATTGGAATGTCTGTTATCCATTTATCAAATGGCGGTTTTAGTTCAAGCCGGGTTCAGGCAAAATATTTTTGGCAAGCCTTCGCTTTTAATCCGCTGCCTTCCGTGTTAAGCCATTTTTCGGAAGAACAGCAGTTGTATTTATACCTTCAGTTTCGCATGAATATGGAAAAAACCGCATGGATGACAAAACTGCCGGTTGTATTGTCAGGCATAGACGCTGCCTATGGATTATTATCAAACAATGGAAGTTTCTGCGATTTAATTAAAAAGTATGAATACAACAAGATGACAGCCAGAAAAGTAACAAACGCAAAGGGGCTGTCAATATATTACAGTGAAACCGTATACGCGGTTTCACTGGTAATAATTGATCCCCGGGACTATGAGCATGTTTCAGATTTATCGCAAGTGCCGACATTTTATGCGCACCGGGAGTTGAAGAATGCAGGCAAAGCGGAAAATATCTAGCTTAGTCAACGGCCTTAAAGTTATACAGCGATTTTAGACGCTGTTCAATCTCAACTGTTTCCCCTATGTAATCCAGTACGTCTTTCGCTTTTTTGTAAGCCATCGGGCTTTCTTCAAGCGTATTTTTGCAGATAACGCTTGACCAGACTCCCCGCATCTCTTTCCGGTATTCGTCAAGGGAAAAACTTCGGGCATCTGTCCGGGGCCTTTTCCGCCCGGAACCGTGTGGGGCGGAATAATTCCATTCGGCGTTTCCTTTTCCCCTGCCCAGTATCGCACCTTCCGACATTGAAAAGGGAATGATAACCTGTTCTCCCTTTTTTGCGGAAATAGCTCCCTTGCGGATAATCGAGCCGGAAAGATCGATGTAGTTGTGCACACAGTCCCGGTATTCAAGTTCCCGTATGTCAAGTTTGAAAAAACCTTTTGCAATTGTTTGCGCCATCAGCGCTCGGTTAACTCGGGCGTAATGCTGGGCGATGCGGATGTCCGCAAGGTAATCATCCGCATAGCCGTCGGAAAGGTATTTAATGGGGCTGTCCGCATCAGTCTCCCTTAAGGCGATGGTTTCGTGATAGTCGGCGGTATTTGCCCCAAATATCCTTGATCCTGAATGAATCAATAGCCAGCGGTTGTGGTTTTCATCAACATCAATTTCGATAAAGTGATTTCCGCCGCCAAGCGTACCAAAGGAAGCGAATACACGATCCGGATCGCGGCCCTGCTTTTCACAAAGCTTCCGGGTTTCATTCCCGAAACGCTCAAGACTTGACAATTTGGCAAATTCGCTGCCCTGCGAAACAAATGCGTTCATGTCTTCCAGCGACTCATGAAGCGAGCTACGTACCGCCTGGCCGGATGGGATATTCTTTCGGATGAATAAGTCCAGTTTATCAAAACGCAATTTTCCCCGGCCAAGGTTGCAGGCGCAAAGGCCGCAGCCAATATCAAGCCCGATAACCGAGGGAATAAGCAGGGCGTTGTAAGTTGCCGTCCAACCTATGACGGTAGACTTCCCCAGGTGAACGTCCGGCATTATTCGAACCTTCGTGTCTGAAAAAGCCGGGTGATCCAGGTAATGCCTGATTTTATTTTCGCAGCTTGCTTCGATTGCCTTCGCGTAGACATGGGCTTCGTTAAATTTGCCTTTTACGATGATTGGTTTAGTTGGTAGTTCAGCCATTCAGTTTTTTTCCTTTTGGCGGCAAATTGTGTTTTATCAATTTCATGGTTTCCCCGTCATAGACGCGGATGGGGTTTCCCCGTTCCAGTTCCCAATGGCTGTGCCGCAATGTTGAGCGGGATTTGCCCTCCCTTTCTTCCTGTTCTTTTTGAAACATGGAAGAAAGCCTTGCAAGGGCGATTTTTTTGTTTACCGCCTGCGAGCGTTCCCCTCTGGCAACGGCAAATTTATCGGTTGGGATATGCACTGCCCGGACAGCGCTTTCAGTTTTGTTGACATACTGGCCACCCGGCCCGCCTGCCCTCGCTGTCTCAAAGCGCACATCCAGAGGCGAAAACAATTCCCCTGCCGCCAGTTCAACAAAAGGCTTTACCGAAACAAACCAGTTTTTTCGCTTGTGGTTGGGGCGGTATGTGCTGTTCCAAATCCATTGGATAACGCCTGTCCATGAATCCGCAAAAGATTGGACTTGTTCGCCTTCAATGGCAACAAGGGCGGATCGTATATTGCCTTTAATGCGCGAAGGTTCAGTTTTGATAATTTGTAAGGTTGTTTTTTCGTTTTTTTGCTCTTCAATCTCCTTTTGAAGAACCTGCAATGTAAGGGCCGCCGCATGGGCGCATTCTTCCGGGCCGTTTCCAGCAGAGATAATTAATAAGATAGATTCCAAGATCAACTCCTGACAGTTAGTTTGAGAATTTAATTAAGAGCTTCCTGGAATTGGAAAAGAAAGATTAGTAGGCTTTTAGACTAGCTTACCTTTACCGAATGCCGGAAGCTCTTCCCTTGATTGAATGGATTCTGTTGAAAATGTTTGTACTGTCATCGTTGCGCCTCCTAAAGTAAAGATATTGCTTTATAACCAAAAGCAGTTTTTTTGTCAAGCAAAAACAGAAAAATAAAGTGAAGTATTTATTTTCACTATAGCGCTATATGACAGGGCAAATATGCTATGATAAACCAGGCAATTTTCGTTAAATTTCACAAAGTCGCAACATTGTTTTTTTTTCGCGGATTATGTATATTAGGGCAAGAGGTGAATATGAATATAAAAAAATCGCTAGTTGTTTTGCTTATGGTTGCCATGCTTATTTTCGGATTAGCCTCCTGCGTTTCAACCGGGGGGATTAATGATGCCCACAATTCAAGAAACAGCCTTGATTGGGCAGGTGTTTACACCGGTACAATCCCGGCGGCTGACGGGGATGGTATCAATGTCCGCCTGAGGCTCAACCAGGATGAGACCTTTGTATTGCAGTACGAATACCTGGACAGGCCAAATAACCAGTTTAATTCGACAGGCTCATTTAGTTGGGATAAAAAAGGGAACATCATAAACCTGAAAGTGAAGGATATGCCTCCTTATTATAAAGTAGAAGAAAACAGGCTTATCCAGTTGGATATGAGAGGGAAGCCAATTAAAGGCAGCCTGGCTGATAACTATGTGCTAACGAAAGAAAGGTAAAACCTTTCGAGAGCCTATCCTGAAAATTGTGTAAATGACCATGACATGGTAGAAATACCGAAGGAGAGAACATGGTCATGGCACGAAAGAGGGAGAAGAAGGAAAAAGATCTTATCGACCAATTGCTTGATAATATC